>MDSV01055036.1_pt1 | contig 38342 bp, 25 predicted proteins | sample 810851 | NCBI WGS metagenome assembly MDSV01 (sample SAMN05326640, study PRJNA326480) | marine metagenome | isolation source: seawater | place: Atlantic Ocean: North East | collected 2012 | reverse complement strand
CGTCCAGGGATGTCCCGCGCCCACGCACCGATCGCGCACTGCACGGCTTCGCGGCAGGTCATGTCCCAGCGGCACTTCTTGAGTTGCCAGCCGCACTGGTGGACCATGCACTTCCCGGCGCGCAGACCGGTCCCGGGTTTCCACCCGTCGTCGCGGCGGCAGTGCTTGCCCCACCACGAGCCCTGGCGCCACTGCTTGGCGCGCCACCACGTGCCGCAGTCGTCGCACTCGGAGTCGTCGCCGTGCTTCATGTGGCCCATGTGCTTCATGTGGTCCATGTGCTTCATGGAGGTGTCGCTGGAGGACTTCGAGCTGTGCGTGGCTATGGCCTTCCACTTCCACCACCGCCACTTGAACGCCTCGGCGGGACGCGCGGCGGCGAGGGCGACGACGAAGGCGAGGCACAGCGCGAGGCGCGCGCCGCGAGGCGCGGCGCGACGCGAACGCGCGCGACGCGTCGAGGCGGAGGAGGTGGATGAGGAGTCGGTCATGACGTGAAACGGTCGGTTTCGTCGGGAGAGGGGAGCCGGAACGCGCGTGACGTCGTTCGAGTCTCGGGAGAATGACAAGGCTGCGCGACGCACGGGCGTCTTGTCCTCGCGTTCTCGAAAGGAATTCTAGGACACCGCGAATACGAGCGACCGGGCGCCTCGCGGGAGGTACGTCTACGACAGAGGGAGACTTCCGAGGAAACGCTCGACACGGAACGATGTTTATCCAGAAGAGAAGGGCACGAAAAGCCGAAAACGAGCCTCGGGTCGTCGACGTCCTCGTGCGCCTCGGGTGCACGACGGTTCGTCCCGATCTCACACGACCCCGAACGAGGCTCGGGCCTCGGGCGCTCGGTTCGATCCGCGCGTGCGCCCGTGAACCGTAACGGAACCGTCGAACCTATCGAACTTTCGGAGTCGCCGACGCGTTCGTTTCGTCACTTCCGAACGCGCTCCGCGACCTCCTCGCGCCTCCTCGCGCTTTCGACCCCGCTCCGCGTCCCCGCGCCCCTTCCCCATGCGCCCCTCAAGGACCGTCTCCGCGCGCATCCTCGCGTGCCTCGCGCTCGCCGCGCTCGCGGGCGCGGCGCTCGCGGACGACCACCTCTTCGACGCCGAGCACGGCGGAGCCTCCGGCGTCGTGAACGACGTGCACGAGGACCTGCGGCGCATACACGGTGCCGTCGCCGGCACGGTGAGCGACCACATCGCGCACAAAGCAGACACCGCGCGCGCCGTCCACGGCGCCGTCGTGGGCGCGGTTCAAGACCACGTCGTCAATACCGTGGACGCCGCGCGCGCCGTCCACGGCGCCGTCTCCGACCACGTCTCCGAGTCTGTCGCTAAAGCCGCCGCGCACCACGCGGCGTCGAAAGAGCGCCAGCAGAAAATGGTCGCCGCCGCCGTCGGCCACGTCGCGGACTCGGCGGAGGCCATGCGCGCCGCGCACGCCAACATGCGCGCGGCCGCGGGCGACCACGTGCGCCAGGCTGTGCACCACGTCGCGGACTCCGCGGAGGCCGTGCGCGCCGCGCACGCCAACATGCGCGCCGCCGCCGCCGACCGCGTCTCGGACGCGCACCAGAAGTTCACGGGGCACATGACCGCCGCGCTCGAGGCTATGGCCGGCGCCGCCGAGGCGTGGCACGACCACGTCCGCGCGACGCGCGAGCGCGCGGTGGACGTCGGCAGGAACGCCGCCGCGGCGGTCCATGAGCACGTCGGCGACACCGCGCGTCGCGCGCGCGAGCACGTCCACGCGAAATACCCGCGCGCGGCTGAAGACGACGACGACGCCGAAGACGCCGCGGACGCCGCGGACGCGGCCGAAGCCGTCGAAGCGCGCCGCCGTCTCCTGGAGTCGCGCGGGAAGCCGTTCGCGATGCTGGCGGACCGCGCGCGCGCCAAGGCGGACCGGGCGCGCGACGTGCGCGCCACCGCAGCCGAGCACATCGCCGACCGGTTACGCACCGTCAAGGAACGCCGCGACGCCGCCCGCGCCGCCGTCGTCGACCTCGTCGACTGACGCGATGAACAAAAGGCTCTCGTTCGCTTTTCGGACGTCCGAAGACGACCGACGGCGCGACGCGCCGGGGTGCGCGCGATCGTTCAGCGCAGACGATCGAAGCATTTTGTGATGCGTGTGGGGTCGCTCGTGTAACACGCGCGCGTCACACGCGAACGAACAGAAACAGAACACTCTATGAGCAGCCGCGTCGCGCGTCCGTCTGGCGACTTCTCTCGCGTCCGTCTCTACCGGCTACAGCTTGTCGTCGAACTGCGCGTCGTCGAAATCATCCTCCGAATCTTCCGCAGCGTCCCGCCGGTTGGCGCCGTCGCCGCCGCGGAAGTCGTCGCCATCTCCGTAGAAGGCGTCGCCGTAGAAGGCGTCGCTGATACCCCCGCTCTGCCGGCTCTGGGAAACGCCCGCGTGCGGCGGTTTGAGCCCCGAGCCGTCGTACGCCGTCTCCTCGGGGATCGCCGCCCGGCGCCGCGGCGTCGCGGCTTTTTTTCCATCGTCGGCTTCGACGTCGGCGCCGGCGCCGTCCCGCACCCACGACTCCACCTCGCGGCCGGCGTGTCTCAGCCCGGTCTCGAGCCCGTACCGCTCCGCGCGTCGCACCACAGCCGCGGCTCCGCACTGCGCGATCGTTCGCGCGTCCCTCGCGGTCCCGTGCTGGACCATCGACACGATCGCCCGCGCCGCCGACGCAGCCACGTCCTCGTCCGAGGGGTGCCACTCGGCGGCGTCCACGAGACTCGCCGCGCACCCCAAACGCGTCAATTCGGAGACGCGTTCGGAAACCGCTCGTTTCGCCGACGCTCCGCCGATGCTCGCCGCGTCGCGATCGCCGCGATCGAACGCGTGACACAGGGCGTGAATCAAGTCGCACGCGCTCGCGCACGCCTCGGGGCTGGATCTGTGCTTCGCGAGCGCGCGCGAGGCGAGCGACGCCAGGCTCGACGACGCGAGCGAGCGTTCGACGGCTTCGACGGGCGCGCCGCGAGGCGTCGCGGCGTTCGCGGCGCGCGCGCCGGCGACGAGCGCGGCGAGTGTCTGCGCGACGCTCGCGCAGACGTCCGCGTCATCCTCGTGCAGCTCGAACACGCGCGTGGTGTGCTCCAAAACGCGCGTCTCCGTGAGGAGCTCGAGCGCCGTCTCCCCCGGCCCGTCCCGCGCGAGCGACGCCAGCGCCGGGAGCGCCGAAGTCACCGCCCGCGAGTCCGCTCGGCCGGAGACGCCGCACGCGTGCGCGGTGACGCCGAGCACGTCGCGCAGCAGACGCGCGACAGACTCTTCTGCGGTGGATTCGCGCGTCGCGAACGTTTCGTTCACGTTTAGGGTGGAACCGTTCCGACCGCCGCGCGTTCGTCGTTCCGCGTCCTCGCGTCGCCGCGTCTCCTCCTCCAGCCGTTTTTGCAAGGCCAAGTACGACGCCTTCGCGACGCGCATCTGCTCGCGCTTCCGCTCGAGCGAGGTCTCGGACGCCAAGAGACGCGCCACTAACTCCTCGTTCTCCGCCGTCTTCACGCGCAGCTTCGCGACGTAGTCGCCCTCCTCCTCGAGTCTTTTCTGCTCGCTCTCCGCCACGAACGTCACGCCGCGAACGCGCGACGCCGTTTGACCGACGTCGCGCGCGGACTTGGGCGCTTTCTTCTTCAGCCCGGACCGAAGCGCGCCGCCGCCGCTCGCGTCACCGAAGGTCGCGTCTGTTTCATCATCGCGATCGTCGCCGCCGTTCACGACACTCGTGTTTCCGCTCGATCGCGTCTTCGCCGCGTCCACCTTCCCGCCGGCGGAGAAGAATCCGCGCACGTCGCGCATCGCCGCCGCGAGCGACGAATTCAAAGCCTCCGCCTCCGCCGCCACCTTGGACCCCTCGTGCTCGCTCAGTCGCGTCTCCAGCTCCGCGTTGCGCTCGGCACGCCGCCGTAAAGCATCCTCGGTCGCCGATAACCGGGCTCGGAGTTTCGTCAGCTCTTCTTGTTTCATCTCCAGCGCGAGTCTCGCGTTTTCGCGAATCTCGAAATCCTCCGCGGCTGCCGCCGCCGCGGAGGATTGACGAGACGCGAACGCGCGCGGCGGGCGTTTCGGCGACGCGGGGTCCGAGTCCGCGCGGACCCCGGCCCCGCGCGGACCGTCCGCGCCGCGAGGTTTGAACCCGAACTCTGCGGACACGACACGGGTCACGAGTCGTGAACGTGCGTTCGGTGCGAAAACGGTTTCAGGCGGAGAGCGCGCGGGTCAGTCCCGTCCTAGCGCGAACAGAACGTGTTCGATCGATTCGATTCGACCGGGAAATCGGAAAACGCGCGCGACGTTCGCGAGTTCGTCTGGGAGGAAACCGACGTTCGCGCGCGTTCGGTCCCGAATCGATCGTGCCGTCCGAGCGGCGAATCGCGAGACGGAGCGCGGTCCCGTCCCGCGCGTTCGAACCGAAAGGGTCGACGGCGGAGGACGCGAAGCGCCGCGTACCTTTGCGCATCCACGAGCCCGTGCTCGAGGCGCTCGCCGCGGACTCCGAGACGGCGTCGCCCCGGGCGCTCCTGCCCGAAGCGGCGTCGCCGATTGGCGTGACGCCCCGGCCCATTCCCCACGAGCGCTTGGAGTCGCCGCTCGCCACGCTGTCCGCGTCCCGGTCGCCGCGACGCATCGTCGCGGGCGACTCGAGGGGCGGTCCACGCCGCCGACGGAGGAGTCGTCGCCGGGTGTGCCCGCGAGAGTGACCAACCGCTCGCAGGAGACTCGCAGAGGCGCATTTCTTTTCACGAAACACGCGACGATGTTGGGCGATGCTCGATCGGGATTATACCGTAACTCCTTTGAATTGCACGTTGAGGGTTTCGGAATTGAAACTGGTTTACTTTGAAGTACTCGATTCGACCGGACGTCCACGTCTCGAGCGCCCGGCTTTCCCTGTCCCGTGTCAGCGAACGAGTTCGAGTGGTTTCGCGAGCGTGCGGTCAGAAAGCGATGTCGCTCGCGCGCGCCGCCCTTAACCTCTCCGCTTCCCGCGCCCAAGCGCTCGGCGGTGGCAGACTTCGTACCGATCGCCGCATCACGAACGCGCGCCGCCGCGTTTCCACGACCGCGTCCGCTGAGATGAAGACGGTGCGTGCGCGCGAATCCCGCGATGTCGGGATGACCGATCCCTAACCCTCTTCTCCGCGTCGTCGCCTGTTTCCGCACCTCCCGGGCGCTGATGATGCCCCGCCGCTGACCCACGCCTCACCCCGATTCCCCGAATCAGGTTCCTCTTCACGTCGGCTTCGTCGGGACCGGCTTGATCGGCAAGGTCACGGTGAAGCAGATGGCGTCCCGCGCTCCCGGACTCCTCGCCTCCGGGCTGGACCTGCGCCTGGCCGGCGCCACCGACAGCAAATCGATGATCCTCGCCAACGGCGACGCCGGCTTCGTTCACGCGAAAGTGGACAAGGCGATCGCCGAGCGTGTCGAGGACTGGGACGCGAGCGCGATCGGCGGCAGCGTCTCCCCGGTGGACCTGGGCGCTTTCGTGGACGCGCTGGAAGCCGCCGCGAAACGCGCCGGCGGCGCGGCGGTGATTGTGGACAACACCTCCTCGGAAAACGTCGCCGATTTGTACGAGGGATGGCTCGCGCGCGGCGTGCACGTCGTGACCCCCAACAAGAAAGCCAACTCGGGCGACTTGAAGCGCTTCGATGCCGTGAACGCCGCCGCGGCGAAAGGAAACGCGAAGTGGCTGTACGAGGGCACCATAGGGGCTGGGTTGCCCATCGTCTCGACGCTGCGCACGCTTCGCGCCAGCGGGGACGAGGTGCGCGTCGTGCAGGGCATCTTCAGCGGCACGATGTCGTTCCTGTTCAACACCTGGGACCCGGCGCAGACGCCGTTCTCCTCCGTCGTGCTCGCCGCGAAGGAGGCGGGGTACACCGAGCCGGACCCGCGGGACGACCTGAACGGCCTGGACGTCGCGCGGAAAGTGGTCATCGCCGCGCGCGAGTCGGGCCTGAACCTGAGCCTGGACGACGTCGAGGTGGCGTCCCTGGTTCCCGCGGCGCTGGAGGACTGCGGCGTCGCCGAGTACATCGAGCGCCTTCCCGAGTTCGACGAGCTCATCGCGACGCAGGCGCTCGAGGCGGACAAGCGGGGCATGGTGCTCCGGTTCGTGGGGAAGGTGGACGTCGCCGCGAAAACGGGGAGCGTCGAGTTGGCCGAGTTCCCCAAGACGCACCCCTTCGCCGGGCTGGAGGGGGCGGACAACATCGTCGAGATTCAGTCCATGCGCTACTCCGCCGAGATGGAGTCCACGCCGCTCATCATCCGCGGGCCGGGCGCGGGCGCGCAGGTCACCGCGGGCGGCGTCTTCGGCGACGTCTGCAAGCTCGGCGTCATTCTGGGCGCGGAGACACCGCTGTGAGGACCGCCGCGCGCGCTCCCAATTGGGCGCGCCGGAAACGGGAAAACGGGCGCGCGCGGCGACGAAGCGTTTGTGTACTGAGTCGCGCGTCTCTCTATGGGCCCTTTCTCGACCTCCCTCGTCTTTTTGGCGTCGGAAATCGCATCGCGCGACCCACGCCGTCGCCGTTCGTTCGCGAAACGCGAAAGGCGCGCGTCGCGTGTCGTTCTCGCGATCACGTCAGGTCGTCCTCGTCCTCCTCCGCCTGCGCGATTCTTTGTTTCGCCACGAGCAGCAGCTTGGTCTTCCAGGGGTCCAGCCGCGACATGGCGTCGTACTCCGCCAGCGCCGTCGCGAACGCGTCCTGGTCGCCCGCCTCCGCCGCGTCCGCGAGCTCGTTCAGCAGCTTACACTCCCGGCTGTTTCTGAACGAGGGGTCGATGTCGTCGTACTTCTCCAACGCGCGCCGCACCTCGTCCGCGGTCTGGTAGCACAGGCGGCACACGCCCGCGTTCAACAGGTACCCCTTGACGGAGAAGCGCAGGAGGTTGTTCCCCATGCTCTCCTTCCCGACGCTCTCGAACCGCTCGACGGCGGCTCTGTGATCCCCGAGCGTCGCGGAGATCTCAGCAACCTTTAACATGCACGCGTTCGCGGTGGACGAGCTCTCTTCACCGGCGTACAGGTCACCCGCCTCCGTGTACGCCCGCAACGCTGCGTCCATCTTGCCCTCCTTCTCGCAGACGTCGCCGATGTCCTTAAGGTGCTTCGCCGCGATGGAAAGCCGCCCCAAGTCGTTGAAGTACTCCACGGCTTTCCTCAGGTTGGCCACCGCGGCGTCCACGCTCACTTTCTTGTTCGCGTTCGCCGCGTCCACCATCGCGGACGCGGCGTCGTGCTTGCTGTCGCTCTTGAGATGGCAGTCCGCCAGCAGCTCGAACGCCGACGCGGCTTCGCGCCACATCTTCGCCAGTTTGTAGTTGTTGCACGCCTTCTCCAAGAGCTCAGCCGCGTCTTCGTACTTGTTCCCGCCGAACACCGCCGCGAACACAGAGGAACCCTGCGATGTGTGCGGTGGGAGCGTGCGGGGGGGGAGAGAGGGGAGACGGCGCGTGAGAAGAGGGCGCGCGACCCGAGAGGGCGGACGCGTCTTCGCGAGATCGGCGTTCGCGAGGAGGCACATCTCCGCGCACGCGGCAGACGCGCGAGCGTCTCGATTGAGTGTCGCTCGCCTCCGCGCGTGTCTCGAGCGGAGGCTGGTCGCGCGACCACGCACCGCGAGCTTCTTCTGCGCCTTGGACATGAAGTCATCGGCTTTGGTGGCGTAGTCCGACATCGCGACGACCGGGTTCGGGTGCGCGCGACGCAGTGCGCCTGGGGGAACCGCGAGAGGTTGGTCTCTCGAAAGAGAGTCGCTGTCGATGAATTTCTTCATGAATCGCAACGGAAATCGGGCATGGCGTTTAGATATGGTGGTTAACCAACGCCGGAGCGACTCGCTCGCCGCGCGGAAAGGGTCTCTCGTGTTCCTTCTCGTCTCTGCTTCCGTCGCGGCACTTCCGCGCGGGATCCCGCGCGATCGAGACGCGCTCGGAAACGCGCATCATCGCTCCGCCTCGGCTTCCTCTTCGGCGCGCGCTTCGGCGTAATCCGGGCGCACGACGACCAAAGGCGTTTTGCTCCGCCGCAGGCAATGTCTGCAGGCGCTTCCCACGAACCACTCGCGCAGACGCCCGCGGCCGTGCGGCGCCATGACGATCGCGGTCGCGCCTATGCGCTCGGCGTGGTCGCAGATCACCTCGCCGACGCTCCAGTTGTCCAGGTTCGAACGCCGCACGTCGACGACGAAGCGCGCGCGATAGACATAGCGCGCGCGAGGGGAGTCGCGAGTCTTCGCCGCGTCGTCGTCTTCGCCGGCGCTCGTTCGCGATATTTCCGCATCGCGAAAGAGCGGGACGAAACGGCGCTCGCAAAACGCGTGGGCGTTGCGCGCGTCGGCGCGGCGGCGTTCGCGCTCGTCGCGCTCGATTTCCTCGAAGAACGCCGGCCCGGGCGTGGACATCGCCGGCGGGGGCCACGGCCGCGTGGCGAGGAACGGGGGGAGGGAGGTTGTGGATTCGTTGGACGGCGAACGCGGTGAGCTCACGTGGTCTAGTGAAAGAAGAGCGCTTTTTGAAAGCGTCGGGACGTTCCGAGGCGCGCGTGAACGAAGAAACGAAAGAAAGGGAGCCGAGTCGGGCGACTCGCGGTACCATCGGGCCTCCGTACGCCAGCGCGCTCGAGGGATGGGTCGCGGGCACGACCACGAGCAGGTGCACGACGTCACCCTCGCGCGCGACGTGGTCCAGCAGGAAAGACAAAGCGTGTTCGGAGTGCGGCGCGTCCTCCACGGGCGCTAAGAACACCCGAGAAGGGAACGCTCCTCCGTCTCTCGGCAGCTCTCTCGGAGGCGCCGAGCGAGGCTGGGTCGTCGCCGTCGCGGGAAGCGAGTCGGTGGCCACAGCCTGCGGTTCGACGCGCTCACCGGTCGCGTCGGGCGGCGTTTCGCTCGCGCCGCGCTGGGAGGAAGGGGCGGACCCGGCCATCGCGCGCGTCTTCAGTCTGCGCACGTTCGTCGCAAACGAGGAGGACTCGAGGAAAAGCGAAAGGCGCTTTTCCTTTTCCTTTTCCTCCTTGTTTCGCGTTCGTCGATCATCACTTCCGAAGCGCGCCCGCAGTCACCACCTCCCACCCAGGAAACCGCCATGCCTAACCCCACCGCCACCTTTGAGACCACCGAGGTACGTCTCGAGCGTATAACGCAACAGAACCTGCCCGACTCGTGCGCCGCGGGTGCCCCTGCGTCTCCGCGCGCGTCGATTCACCCGAACGCGGATCGGTCGTCCCCCTCGGATTCGTGTCGGAAATATCTCGCGAGCGTTTTCGATCGAAAGAGCCTCCCCTCACGACTGACCGTACACCCCGCGAACGAAAAACACCACAGGGCACGTTCGTCGCCGAGATCTACATGGACAAACTCCCCATCACCGGCAGCAACTTCGTGGACCTGTGCAAGACCGGCTTCTACAACGGCGTGCATTTCCATCGCGTCATCGACGGATTCATGCTGCAGTTCGGCTGCCCCCACGCCAAGGATGCCAAGTCCCGGCGCGCCGGCACCGGCGGCCCCGACGGCGGCACTTCCTTCGAGGTCCTCGACGGGTCCGGGAAGAAGATCACTCGCGATGCGGGCGGGAACATCCCCGACGAGTTGATCGATAAGACCTCGAATGAGCCTGGCACGCTGTCCATGGCCAACACTGGCCAGCCCAACAGCGGCGGCTCGCAGTTCTTCGTCAACACCGTGCACAACGACTTCCTCGACCACTGGCGCGACGACCTGTCGCCCTCGCAGCACCCGGTGTTCGGCAAGGTCACCAGCGGCATGGACGTCGTGATGAAGATCGGCAAGACCCGCTGCGACGCGAACGACAACCCGGTCACGCCCGTGATGATGAAGTCCGTCACGATCTCGTGATCGCGTCGAAAAACGGACCGGCGCGAACAAACGCGGTGAAAACCACCGTCGTGACTAAATACCCATACCCACGTACAGCTTGTGAAAACAGTTTATTCTCGTCGTCTCGTGCAACGTGGCGCACTGGCGCTCTGCGATTGACGATATTTGCCCAGCGTGGCATTCGCGCGCGGCAGAGCAGAGGCGTCTCGCACGCGACATGGCCTCCCACGGCGCTCTCGCGCTCGGCGCGCGCGGCGCACTTGTAGGTGCGCGCGGCGCGCCCTCCCGCCGCGTCCGCGGCGACGCGGTGCGCGGTGCCGTCGCGCCCGTGCGCTTCTCGTCGGCGGCGAATCGCGCGCTTCGGCCCGTCCGCGTCGTGCTCCGCGCCTCCGCGGAGGACGACGACGACGACGCCTCGGAGTTCGACGTCTCCGAGGGCACGGTGTGGAAGAGGAAGCAACGAAGCGACGCGTCTGCGACACGCGAGACGTTCACGTCCTCGACACGCGAGACGTTCGCGTCCGTGACTCGGTCGGCGAACGACGCGTCCGTCGATTCGGCCGATTCGAGTCCGACCGATTTCGAGCGCTCGACGGAGCTCGACGCTCTGGTCGCGACGGGTGCGAACGCGCTCGCCGCGGGGTCCGCGTCTGTGGTGGCCCTCGCGCTTGGCGCGGGCGCGGTGGGCGTCACCGAAGCGCTCGAGAGCGTGCCCGCGCTGCAGGGCTTCGAGGAGGCGGTGGGTTTGGCCGTCTCCGCGTATTACGCCAACAAACTCGGCGGCGCGTTCGTGACGGCGAGCGGCCGCGAGACTTTTCGGCTGCGGCTCGTGGAGAACTTCACGCGGGTCACCGGGCGCGCGAGCGCGCCGCTGGCGGTCGCCGGCGCGCTGGCGCGGACGGACAAAGCCTTGGACGCGCAGATCTCGGGTCTGATCGGGGACTTGCTCGCCGACGCTGGCGGCGGCGACGAAACCGCGGCGCCCGAGGAGGTGAAGCGCGCCGTCGCGCGCTTCATCCGCGAGCGCGACGGCGAGACGCGGGCTGAGATCGACGCGCTGCGCGTGGCGAACGACGCCATGCGCGCGGAGGTGGATGCCATCGAGATGCTGCAGACGGACCTCATGGACGCGCGGCGCGAGACCTCGGAGGCGAGGGCGAACGTCAAGGTGATGAACATGGAGGACAAGGAGCGCGCGCGCCTCGAGACGGAGGCGAGGAAAGCGCGCGCTGAGGGTGCGGCGTTCGCCGACGCCATGCGCGCGGAGATGGCGTCCATGGCCGCGGACGCCGCGACCGCGGCGGTGGAGGCGGAGAAGGCGCTGCGCGAGGAGCGGCGGCTCAGGGAGGAGGCGGAGAAGCGAACGACGCTCACTGAAAAAAACGAGAGCGTCCGAGCGAAAACGGCGGCGCCGGAGAACGGCGTCGCTCCGCCCGCGGCGGACGACGCCGCCGCCGTTGCGGCGGCGGTTGCGGCGGCGGAGGCGGCCGCCGCGGCGGAGGCGGCTGCCTCGCGGCGCGAGATCGCCGACCTGAAGCGCCAGCTCGCGGAGGCGGCCGAATGGACCGAAGGGGTCGTCGAGGGCCTCGAGAGCAACAAGGAGAGGGAGCTGCGCGCGGCTCTGGACGCGGCGGAGCGCCGCCGCGCGCGCGAAGTCGCCGCCGAGATTCGCGATTCGCGCGACCTGATCCTCGAGGAGCGCCGGAAGGCGCGCGCGGCGGTCGAGGCGGCGCGCGCGGAGGCTGCCGCGTGGGCGGCCGAGGAGATCAAGGCGTACGCGGACGAGGCGAAGAAGGAGGGCGCGCGCGAGTCGGAGGAGCAGTTCGCGGAGGCGCTCGCCGCGCGCGTCGCCGAGGCGACGGCTTCGGCGGCGGCGGATCTGGCGCGCGCCGAGTCAGAGCTCTCGGCGGCTCGCGCGGAGGTTTCCGAGACCAAGGAGCTCCTCGAGGAGGCGCGCGAGCAGACCGCCGCCGCGCGCGCCGAGACCGAGCGCCGGGTCGCGGACGCCGTCGCCGCCGCCGAGAAGGCGGCGGACGCGCGCGCGAAGGCTTCTCTCCTGGCGGCGGAGGAGCGAGCCGAGACCGAACTCGCTGCCGCCGTCGCGTCGACGCTGGCGGAGCTCGACGGCGCCCGCGCCGAGGCTGCCGAGCTCCGCGCGCGGCTGGACGCGCTCGCCGCGGAGGCGTCCGAGAATCTGGACGACGCGATGCGGAAGGCGGAGGCGGCGCTCGCGGAGGAAACCGCGCGCGCCGACGCCGCCGTGGCGGCGCTGGCGCGCGGCGAGGCGGACGCCGCCGACGAGTGGGAGAGCGCCGAGAGAGTCTCCGCGCTCGAACGGTCGCTGGAGGAGGCCAAGTCCGCCTCCAAGCGCGCGCTGGCGGACATGGAGCGGCTCGCAGAGGAGGCTGAGCGCGCCAGGCGCGACGCCGCGGACGCGCGCGCGATCGCCGAGCTGGCGGAATCCAAAGCCGAGGCTCTGGAGGCGCGCGCCGCCGCCGCGGAGGAAGGCGGCGGAGACGAACCGGGGGCGGCGGCGGCCGCGGAGAAGGCGGCGGCGGAGGCTCGCGCGCTCGCGGACGCCGCCACGGCGGAACTCGCGAAGCAGCGCGAGTTGGACACGAAGCAGATCCGCGACTTGAAGACGGAGCTGCGCTCGGAGGCGATCGAGAGCGCGCGGATCATCGAGGACTTGCGCGGCGCGCACGCGCGGGAACTGGCGTCGCTCGAGGCGGCCAACGCGAAGGCGCTCGAGCGGACGCTCGCCGCCGCCGAGTCGGAGAACGCGACGCGCGTCGAGAAAGCGGTCGCTTCCGGCGTCGCCGATTTAGCGGCGTTTCGCAAAGAGAGCGAGGCGACGCTCGCGGCCGCCGTGGCGACGGCGAAGCGCGAAGCCGCGGAGACGCTCGCCGACGCGGTGGCGGAGGCGGAGGCGAGAGCGGAGCGCGCGTTTTCCGAGACGCTCGACGCGGAGAAGACGGCTCGCGCCGAGACGGAGCGACGCCTCGTCGCCGCCGCCGCCGAGCTCGAGCGCCGGCTCGCGGTTTCCGTCACCGAGACGGAGACGCAGACGATTCGCGTCGCGGAGCTGCGCGCGGACAAAGCGACGGTCACATCCCTGGTCACCGACCTGGAGGCGAAGCTCTCGGAGGCGGAGTCGAAGCTGGAGGCGGCGGACGCCGTCGCCGTCGACGCCAAGCGCGACGCCGAGCGCGCGTCCGAGCGCGCGCGGAGCGAACGCGAGGCGTCGTCGGCGAAGTTGCGCTCGACCGAGGCCCGGCTGGCCGCGGCGGAGCGCGCCGCCGCGAAAGCCAGCGAGGCGGCCGAGATGTTCAAGGCGCAGCTCGCGTCCGCCGAGGCGGAGATCGCCGCCGCGGCCATCTCCACCGCCACCGCCACGACGGAGGACGCCGCCGACGTCGCCGCGCTGTCCGGACGTGTCGCCGCGCTGGAGACGGACCTGGTGGCGGCGGGCGCGGCGACGGCGCGCGCGGAGGCGGAGTTGCAGGCGTCGCTGGAGGAGTACACCGCCGCGCTCGCGAGCGTGTCCGCGCGCGAGAAGACCGCGGCGGAAGAGCTCGCGCGCGCCGAGCGGCGCGCGAAGGAGGCGGAGCGCCGGGCGGACGCGGTAGCGGCGCGTCTCGCCGCCGAAGAGCTCGCGAGCTCATCCGCGGAGACGCCCGCGTTGGCGGCGAAGCGTTCGGAGGGAGGCGGAGCCCTTTCCTCGCCGCTCGCCGCGCTTTCGAGGATGAAGAAGTCCGAGCTCGTGGCTGAGCTCGTCGCGCGCGGGCTCGCCGCGGACGGCATCGTCGCCGAGCTCAGGCAGAGGCTCCGCGAAGCGCGGCGCGGCGACGCGGGCTCCGGGTCCTTCGCGGGCGGCGCGCGATCCGACGTCTCGAAGCCCTCCCGGCGACGCCGCGTCGGCCCGAACGAGTCCGCTCTGAAGCGCCCTCTGTCCTCGTACATGCTCTTCGCGCAGGCCACGCGCGCGGAGATCGTCGCGCAGAGCGACGCTCGGTTGTCGGTCGGGGAAGTCGGCAAAGCCCTGGGCGCGCGCTGGAAGGCGGCGGACGCGGCGGAGAAGAGGCGATGGGAGGAACGGGCGCGCGCGCTCAAGGCGGCGTACGACGACGCGCTGGCGGAGGCGAGAGCGAAGGACGCCGCGGAGAACGAAACGGCGACCGAGACGTCGGTGGACGTCTCGTCTGCCGTTTCCGAGTCGGCTTCCGATACGATTTCCGCGAACGTCTCGGGGGGTTCGGATCGTTCCGGGGTTTCGTACTACAAAGTGATCGACGGCGCGCGGTACGACCGGCGCGTGCTGGACGACTGCGAGGCGTTTGAACGCGTCAACGGGAGCGTCGACCTCGGCGAGGCGCGGCGGATGTACGAGGACGTGAGCGACGGTCCGTCCAAACCGCAGGGCAGAGGCAGGACCAGCTCGGTGACGGACGTGGAGCTCGCCACGCTCGAGTACGCGCTCGCGACGTACGCGTGGACTGACGACGCGCGCGCGTTCGTCGAGGACAAGATGCGCGAAGAAGGATGGTGACGCTGTTTGTTGTGACAGTGTTGATGTGAGAGGAGGACTCGTTTTACGACTCGTCTACTTTCAGCGCCCCCGACGACGCCTTTTCTCGTACCGTAGCGTCGCGACGCCCCTTCACGCCGAGAGGCGACGCGCAGAGTCCGACGCGCGGCTTCCGGGCGTGCCTCGGGTTCCGCGCGCGCGTTCGCCATGGCGCGCGGATCGGGGCGACACGGCGGCGCGGCCGTGAGGCGCCGCCAGGTTCCCGCCTCGACCGCCGCGGCGTCGGCTTCGGCGGCGGCATCCTCGCCCGCTGCGTTTCCGCCCTTCGCGTTCGCGAAACGGCTGAAGACCCGCTGGGACGCGCTGACCACCTGGCAAGGCTACGTCCTGACGACGGTCGTCGTCGCCGGGCCGTACGCCGCGTGGGTGCTCTACCTCTGGCTGCGCCTGCAGTCGGGCCTGCTCCGCGAGGTGGTCACCCCGACCACGCCGCGCGCGGTGCTCATCGTCGGGACGCAGTCTTCCGGGACGACGCAGATGAGCCGGCGGCTCGCGAGTCTCGGCGCGGAGGTGGGCCACGAGACGAGCGACTGCGCGTGGAACTTCGCGCGCGACGGGACCATCTCGTGGATACACGGCGTGCGGTTCATGCCCGGGAACGCCACCGACGAGACGGTCACGCGTCTCTGCGCCGACTTCCGGCGCAACATGGGCTTCCACCCCGCGGCGTTCGGGGCGCCGAAACTCGGCTGCTCGTACCGCGTCGCCTGGGACGCGTGTTGGCGCGCGGAGTGCGGCGTGCGGGTGGCCCGCGAGTGGGGCTGCGCCAGGCGCGGCGACTGCGAGACCCCGTTCGAGGTGTCGCTCGTGCAGCTGCGGCACCCCGCGCGCACGATGGAGAGCCTCGCGGCGAAGTTCTGCCAGCGCCAAGACGCGCCCCCGCACGCGGACTTCGTCGCCGTCGCCGCCGCGCTGTGGCCGGAGAAGCCGCTCGAGGCGTGGCGCGCCGCGACGTGCTTCGACGCCGTCGGCTGGTACGCCGCGTACTACGCGCGCGACATGCTGGACGCGCGCGACGCGGGCGAGATCGACGGGGCGTACAGGGTGGAGGAGACGACGCCGTGCGCGGTGGCGCGGCGCGCGGGCCTGACGACGCGACGCGGAAAAACGCGCCGAGCGTGCGGGAACGGCGGCGAGGCGTTTTCCGCCGCGCCCGGCGGCGCGGGCACGCCGAAGGGCGCGAACGCTCGCAACCGGGGGCGCGTTCGAATCGACATCGCGCGGGACGTGCGTTCGCCGACGCTGCGCGCGCTGCTTGGGGAAGTGGCGCGACGGGGTGGGTACCCTGAGGTGTAACGGGGGGTCGCGAAATCGCGACATCGCGCCTTGGCGAAAGGAACTTCGTCTCTGTCGCTCGGCGGCGTCGCGCGCTAGGCTCGCTCCCTGAACACGGCGACGACGGAGGTGTGCGACTGAAGCGCCGCGCGCGCGCCGCGTTCGGCGGGCGCGATCTCGCCCGCCACGAACCCGCCGCCCAGCGGGCACGCCGCCACCGCCTCGCGGAAATCGCCGGCGTGCATGCGGTTGCCGCTCACGCACGTGTACATCACCGCGCCCGCCGGATTTCCCGAACGTCCCGAAGACGCGATCTTCGCCAGTAACGCCTTGACGCGTGCCTTCCCCCACGCCGCGTCGCGCACGTGCAGCTGCACGCGCGACCCCTCCCGCAGCGCGTGCTGCCCCACGAACACGCCCCCGGTCTCGTGGTCCGCGCCGACGATGTCGCGATACACGTACCCGGCGCCTCCCGCGCCGTAAGCGGAAACAGCCGCCGCCTCCGCCGCCGCCTCCTCCGCGTCCTTTTGTGTGACTGTCGGCTCCGATGAAATATTTTCCGCGACGTCGTCCACGACGCGCCCGCGGATCCAGGCGGACCGCCCGCGGCGCCTCGGGCTCGGCGTCGCGCGCGGAAAAGTCGACTTTTCCGTCGCGTCGTCGTCTCGCACGTCGCCGTCGGCAGACCAAAACGACGTCGACTCGTTCGCGCGAGACGCGTCGTCGTCGCTCTTCGCGTTCGCCACCGGTTCGTCGTCCCCGACGACGTCGCCGTCGTCGTCGCGCATCCCGAGCATCACCGGCATGCCCGCGACGCCGTCCGGCAGGCTCGCGAGCAGGCTCGCGAGTTTCTCGCCGGCGGCGCGCCCGTCGAGGTCCAGGACGACCCCGTCGGCGCCCGCGCGCGTCAACGTCATCGGCGCCCCCACCGGCCGGTGCGCGTGCAGACTGTGCGTTTCCATCTCGAAGTCGCCCGCGAGCAGCACGCCCACGGCGCCGCGCGTGACGTGCGCCGCGAGCGCCGGAACGGAAGAGACGTCTCCCGACCCGGAAAACAGCGCGCCCCCGGGCTTCGCCACCGCGCCCGCGACGACGGCGCCCGGCGCCGCCGCGTGCAGCCGTCCGGTGAAAGTCTCCACGTCCTCGAAGTCTGCGCACGCCAGCATCAACGCCGCCACGCGCGGCGGCCGCCTCCTTTCTTCGTTCCTCCGCGCGCGTTTTTGTCGCGATCCGACGCCGCCGCGGGCTCCTTCGGATTCGTCATCGTCATCCGCGCCTCCGCCGATTCGCCTCCACTGCTCCGCGGTGAGCTGCGACGGCAGACTGGCGTCGGCGACTGCGAACGCGACGGCTTCGACGTCGGGCATGACGCCGGCGAAGACGCTCACCCCGAACCCGTCCACGACCGCGCCGGCGCCACCGATGGCGCCCGTCACGACGCCCCCGAACAGAGCGGGCGGTGGCGGTGGATCGGTGACGCCGGAAACGCGCGCAGTCTCGCCGCGGTGCGGATCGCGTCCTGGAGTGAAGCACTCCAGGACGTACCCGGGCGCGGCGCGCGGGTCGGCGTACGCCGAAGACACCATCACCTGCACGAACGTCGGCACCGCGTCGTGGCCCAGGCTCGCCTTCACCTCCGCCACCGCCTCGACGACCGCCAGGGACAAGTCCTCGCGCTTGGAGAGCCCGGAGGCGAAGCGCATGCGAGGCGTTCGCGGCGGATTCTCCGAAAAGGGCGCCTCGTTCGAAACGTCGTGCGTCGGCGGCGCCGGGGACGAACGCGTCGCGCGCGACGAGAGACGCCGGTGGCGGTGCTCGAAGCGCCACTCGCGCGTTCGCGGCTCGACGAGGCGCCCATCGCGCCCGGCCCAGCTCGACGGCGGCGTCGGCGCGAGCGCCTCGGCGAAGCGCGCGAGGCGTGCCGCGGAGCGCCTCATCGTGCACGAACGCGGCGTCACCCACCCGCGCGCGGCCTCTTCTGACGGGAGGGGACGCGATGGTCGTTTTTCGAGGAAGCGTTCAAGCACGTGACGCTTGCGTTTTCGTCGAATCTCGTCTGGAGGGAAAATATCTCTACGAACGCCCATCGGGTCGGCGCGGGGGCTCCCGACGCGAACGCGCCCGATCCGCCCATCACGGCAGTGACTCGTCGAGACAGCTCACGAGCGACACCCCGCGTGACTCTCGTGACATCATCAGAACCTAAACGTCTTGCTCCCGTCCTCCGCGGTGGTGAAGTCCTCTCCCAGCAGCGTGTCGTTCTCGGCGTCGAGCATGCACGCCTCGATCTCGTCCGAGTCTCCCATCATGACCGCGCTCATACAGTTGTCCAGCACGCGCGCAGCCGCGATCTCGGCGAGCTTCTTCTTCCAGAACGCGTCGTCCGTCTGCGCGGACGCCGCGGCCGCCACCTGACTGGTTTCCTCGGGGGTCTCCAGCTCCAAAAGGCACGCCTCGAGCCGGTCCTCGTCGCCGTCCGCCATGGCTTCCATGCATTGCTCCAGGACGCGCTCGGCGGTCATCTCTTTCGTCTTGGCGTCCCAGTCCACGTCCTTCTTGCCTTTCGCGGCGCCGCGCACGAGCGAGGCCCGGCGGGCACGGGAGACGCCGCGCACGGCGGCGCCGACAGACCCGATGGGCGCGGCGACGGCGAACATGGCGAACGCGGAGCGTGCGCGATAAAGTGACAAGGAGCGATATGCTGACGGTGCGGAAATCAGAGTCAGCCAGTCGTGAAGGACTGTTCTCCGCGTGCGATCTGCCGATCTCGAGACTCTCGAGACTGCGCGTCCAGTCTGGCTGCGATTCGCGTCATCGACGCAAGCGGCGATATGAAGTCTCGGAAAACGCGCGCGCGTGGCGCTTCCTTTCCGTCAGTATGCGCTGCGCGACCGCGACGTCGCCGAGAGTCTCCCGCGCGAAGGCGCCGCATGGCGCTCTGACCCGCCCCCTCCCCTCGTTCCGCCCGATGGCCTCCAATCCCGCACTTGCGCCGACGGCGCTGCCCGCGCAGGCGGAAGGCATGGGTGCGCTCCGCGCAGCGGTCGAGGATCGGCGGTCGATTCGCACCAGGAACGTCGAAGGCATGCGCGCGCTGCGCGAGGGCCCCGACGCGAAGTCCGTGTTTTTGCTGGACCAGTTCGGCGTGCTCCACGACGGCAAGGTGGCGTACCCGTGCGCGATCGAGGCGACGCGGCGGTTGCGCGAGTCCGGCGCGCGCCTGTTCATCATCTCCAACAGCAGTCGACGCGCTTCGGGCACGTTAGCGAAACTGGAGAAACTGGGTTTCGACCCCGAGTGGTTCGAGGGCGTCGTCACCAGCGGCGAGATCACGCACACGAAGCTCGGCTCCAGGAACGAGCGCCACTCGACGTTTCGCGAGCTCGGCGATCGATGCCTGCACTTCACGTGGTCCGCGCGCGGCGCCGTGGCGCTCGACGGCGTCGAGGGCCTTTTCACCGTGGACGCCGAGACGTTTTCGAGACGAGGCGCGGAGGCGGTGGATTTCCTGCTCGCGCACGGCACAGAGTGCGTGAACGGCGCGGGCGCGAGCGATCGCGAGCGCGTTTCGGGCTCGAAAGACATGCCCATCGAGGCGATGAAACCGCTCCTGCGTTTGGCGGCGAAGGCGTCGCTGCCGCTGGTGGTGGCGAACCCCGACCTCGTGACCGTCGGCGGAGAGGACGGATTGTTGCCCATGCCGGGCACGCTCGCGTCGTGGTACGCGGAGATGCCCGGCCACGGCCCCATCCACCTGATGGGCAAGCCCGGCTCGGTGGTGTACGAGACGCTCGCGCGGATGGGTGGGTTCACGAAACAACAGACGGTGGCCGTGGGCGATTCGCTGGAGCACGACGTGAACGGCGCAGCCGCGTACGGGATCGATTCCGCGTTTGTGTGCGGCGGCGTGCACGCCGAGGCGCTCGGGTACGACCCCGAACGACTCGTCGCGCGAAACGTCGGGGACGGCTCGAACGTCCCCGCCGTCGACGCGGCCGCGATCGAGCGTTTGGCGGACGCGTCGAGGTGTGCGCGACCGACCGTCGCGTCGCCGGTGTTTCGGTGGTGACGGCGAACGAGGACCGACGTTTCGACGTTTCGACGTTTCGCGCGACGCGGCGCGTCGCGGGGCGCGCGGTTCCTTTGACGCGCGCGGAGCGGGTTGGTCGACAGTATGATCAGTCAGAGAAATCGCGCGCGCGCGCGTCGCGTCAAAGCCGAGGAGGCGACGCGCGCGCGCGTCAGACCCGAGAACGCTTCTCGACCTTCGCGCCTTTTGCCGGTCGTCGCTGTGTTCATGAACATATCGGATACGCTTTCGTCTATCTACTTTTGCGCGCCGAAGTCGTCGAACTCGGTGTAGTCTTCGTACGGGTTGGGCGACGCGTTGAGTTTGGTCGTCACCCCCTGCGCCTTGAAGTTCTTCAGCTTCAAAGGCAACGGCTGGCTCGTGGCCACGGTCAGCCGCAGGGCGAAGTCGTTCGGCCCGGGCTCGAGCGTCGCGATCGACCCGACACGCCCGGAGTTGAGCACGTCGTCGTTGGCGGCGTCGCGCACGGAGCCGTACACGTCCGCGTTGTACACCGTCTCCTTGGAGGGATTCGTGGCGACGCCGACGATCTCCATGCACTTGGCCTTGTACGTGGCCGTGCCCGGGACGCCGCCCGCGCGCGGGTCCGCGCACACCCGCGTGGTCAGCGTCGCGGGGTCGACGGTCACGTTCACCAGCTTCGCCAGCGCCGAGGGGGGGGCGCCCAGCGACAGCGCGACCGCGGCCGCGGCCGAGACGGACGCGACGTCAACTACCCGCGGGACGAGAGAGCGGGTTTGCGCGGTGACGCGCTCCCGGCCGGGGAGGGAGGCGACCGCGACGGGGGAGGCGCGGGCTGGACGCGCGGCGCGACTCGTTCCGACGCGCGACGCGCCGAGCGTGGGCGCGATCGCGGGCAAGGCGGCGAGGGGCGACATGCTCGCCTTGTGCTGTGGGCGCCGGGAGGGAATCCCAGCGGTTCAACCTGCCGAAGTACAGCACACGCATCTCGTGCGTGCGGGTGACGCACGCGCTAGTTATATTGCATGTTCCCGAGGTATGAGCATTTAGTCAGGCGAAGGTCGATTTTGAGGTAATGAGGTGCCACTTGCCCTGTTGCAGGGTTGCAGCAAAAAGACGACGCTCCCTCGTCTTTTTTTTCAAATACGAACATCGCCTCTCGCCTCTCGCCATCCCCCCCGCGCGCGCCCGCCATGCGTGCCGCGCTCGCCCCCCGGGTCGCCGCGCCCGCGTCGGCATCGGCGCTGATCCCGCCGCAGCCGCGCGGCGTCGCGCGCGTCCGCGCCGCGCGAAGCCCGTCGACCGCCGCGCGTCGCGTCGCCTCGTCCGAGACGCGTCTGTCGGTGGCGCGCCCGCGCGAAGTCCGGCCGCGCCCGCACGCCGTCGCGTCCCCCCCCCCTCGGTCACCGCGAGGCGCGCGGGCGCGCGCGACGTGTCGTCGCGCGCGTCGTCTCTCGCCGGGTGGACGCACGGGTTCGGCGACGCGGACGTCGGCGACGACGAGGCGAACGCCGCTCTCGTCGGTGACGAGAGCTCGGACGACGAAGCGGCGTTGAAAAAAACAAAAAAAAGCGCGCGATGGCGTCTGGACGACGCCGCGGCGTCGGCGCTCGCCGCGCTTATTTCGGAGCGCGTCGTTGAGCGCCTGCGTGCCCGCTGCTTCGTCTCCGCGACGGTCGGCTTGGAAGTGGTCGAAGCGCGCGCGAAAGCGGGGTTCGCCGCCGCCTCGCGGATTCTGCGAGGTATCGCGTGCCGCGCCGCGTGGTTCGCGGCGGCGCTCCTCGCGCAGCACGTCTTGGCTTGGCCCGGGTTCGCCGCCGTCGCGCCCGCCGCGGCGTTCGCGACTGGCAACTTGGGCAGCGGCGCGTTCGTCGTCTCCGCGCTCACCGAGACGGCCGCGTTCGTCGCCTCGGCGGCGAGCCAGACGGTGTCGCTCGCCGCCGCCGTCGCCACCGGCGCCGCCTCCGGCGCGCTGGGGTACGCGGCGGCGGCGGAGTCGGCGGCGGCGGAGATGCAGGTTCTGCGCGCCGAGCTCGCCGAGCTGCGCGTCGCCGTCGCCGCCGCCGCCGCGGCGACGCGCGAAGCGCGCGCGCCGGAACCGCCGGAGGAGGGCGCCGTTCGCGGAGAGGCGGACGACACGGGGCGTCGCGGGTCGAGTCGTCGCGGGTCGACGCGCGGCGGTCGCTCCGACGCCCCGGCGGCGGGTCCGGGAGCCGCGGGAACCGCCGCCGAGCTCGCGGATCTGCGCGCGCGGCTGGCGCGGCTGCGCGCGGCGCGCGGCGCGGCGTCCGTCGACGCCGTCGGCAGAGGCGACCACTCGGCGCCCGCGGTGGACTGGAACGCGCGCGCGAGGGCGAACGCGGTGTGGAGCCCCCCACAGCGGTGGCCCGACGCGGCGCGGGGCGGAGCCGCGCGGGCGCCCTCGGAGCCCGGCGCGCGCGTGCGCGCGGGCTCCGAGGCGGAGGAGAAGATGGCGCGCGCGCGGCGCGCGCTCGCGGCGGCGCGCGCCGAGCTGCGCGCGCTGCGCGCGTCCGGCGACTGGACTTTGACCCGGCCGGGGTCGCGCGAAGCGCACGCGCCCGTCGCGCCCCCCCCCACAAACTACGCGGCCATCGCCAAGGCGCGCGCGCTGTGGTCCCCGGGCGCCCCCGGGGCCGCCCCCGCCGCCGCCGGCGGCGGCGCGGCGCGCGCGGCGGCGGGCACATGTGGCGCGTCGGCGCCCGACGCATCGCTCCCGGAAGCGGGCGCGCTTCGCCGAACGCCGCGCGCTCGGCGCCACGCGACGGGCACGTCGGACGAGGCGGCGGAGACGGCGCGGCTGGAGGCAGAGGACCGCGAGTGGCGGCGGCGGCTCCGCATGGACGCGGGGTCGGAGGATCCGTTCGGGCGGTAGCGGATCGGCGTGCGCGGAGCGCGCGAGGGCGCGACAGGGCCGTCCGCGTCACCTCGCGCCGTTTTCCGTCGCTTTGACACGTGAAAAAGGTCGTAACCGTCTCTTCAGTTTTATGAGAAGGTACACTAACCGTCTCTTCAGGGTTAGTTTGATCCGCGACATTATCATTATCGCCCTTTGAAAACAGGATGACCAATCGCATCGCTCGACGGCTCGTTTCCCGCGCGATTTCCCGGTCCTTGAGAAACCCGAACGACGCGCGAAGGGACATAACTTTAATTTCCGAAGGTCCTTCCGGGAGTTAATTTCGAATTGTGTCCTCAATCTCACACGCGCGCGCACCTCCCCGCTTCGCCTCGACGAGTCCAACCTCCAACCCTCACGCACCATGGGTTGCGATGACGCCTCCACTTCTGCCCTGGCGGCCGCCGGCGTGACAGCCGAGTCCAGTGCGTTCCCCGCCGCCCGTTTCCGGCCCGCTTGTCGCTTAACAAACTGACGGCATCGCCGGCTCGTCCGAGACAACCGCCGCCCGGCGTTTGTCTCGGCGCCGCGCCTCCTCTGCCCTCGTGGCGCCTCGAGCGACGCGCGTCCCGCTATCGACGCATCGATCGCGCGATCGCTCGGTGCATCGGGACGCCGCGTCGAATGTCGTGCCGCGCGCCACGCGCGAGATCCGAACCTCGCCACCTCCACTTCTGCGGGTTTTTCGCGACCTTTCGCGTCGCAGAAGGATGTACTCATAATTCGCAATCGGGGCGGTTTCGGCGCGCGGTGTACTTTTTGTATTTTTCGCTCACCTCAAACTCCTCTTCGCCGCTTCCCCTTTCTCGCGCCTCGCAGTCGCCAACATCTGCGGCGTCGCCGCGGAATTCCGCACCGGGAAAGATGGTTTAACGTTCGGTGATTACGATTACGGCGCGTTCTCCATGAACGCCACCGCTGAGCTCGCGAACGGCCTGAACCACGCGTACATGCTCATCAGCGCGTTCCTCGTGTTCTTCATGCAGGCGGGCTTCGCCATGCTCTGCGCGGGCTCCGTGCGCTCCAAGAACGTGATGAACATTTTGATCAAGAACGTGCTCGACGCCTGCGTCGGGTGCATGGCCTTCTACTTCTTCGGCTGGGGCGTCGCGTACGGCGTGGACGACGACGGCAAGGCCTCGGAATTCATCGGCGCCGGCTCCTTCTTCCTCGCCAAGAACAAAGCGAACGGCGGCTTCACGGACTGGAAAGGGTTCATCTTCCAGTGGGCCTTCGCCGCTGCCGCGGCGACCATCACCTCCGGCGCCATGGCGGAGCGCACGCAGTTCGCCGCGTACCTCGGCTATTCCTTCCTGCTCACCGCGTTCGTCTACCCCGTCGTCGTGCACTGGGTGTGGGACAGCAACGGCTGGATGTCGGCCTGGGGCGGCAACGACAGCAACTCGCTGTCGGTGATTGATTTCGCGGGCTCCGGCGTCGTCCACATGACCGGCGGCGTCGCCGGTCTGATGGGCGCCATAATTGTCGGCCCCCGCACCGGCCGCTTCGGACCCGACGGCAAGGCCGTGCCCATGCCCGGGCACAACGCCGCGCTCGTCGTGCTCGGCACGTTCATCCTCTGGGTCGGCTGGTACGGCTTCAACCCCGGCTCGCAGCTGGCCATCGCCGATGGCGTCTCCGCCGAGGTGACGGCGCGCGTCGCCGTCATCACCACGCTTGCCGCCGCCGCGGGCGGCGTTTCCGCCATGATCCTGCACTACTCGTTGTACAAGGTCTGGGACCTTATCGCCGTGTGCAACGGTGTCCTCGCCGGCCTCGTTTCGATCACCGCGGGATGCCCCGTCATCGAGCCCTACGCCGCCGTCATCGCTGGCGCGGGCGGCGCCGTCGTCCTCTGGGCCACCGGAAAGCTCCTGCTTAAGCTCAAGATTGACGATCCCCTCGAGGCGTTCGCCGTGCACGGTGCCTGCGGCGCGTGGGCGGTGATCTTCACCGGCCTCTTCGCCACCGAGGGCTATGTCGCGCAAGCGTACGGCGCCCCCTGGGGCACCAAACCCGAGTACGGCATCTTCTACGGCGGCTCCGGCGCGCTCCTCGGCAACCAGATCCTCGAGGTGTTCATGATCTTCGTCTGGGTCGGCGTCACCATGGGCGGCTTCTTCTTCGCCATGAAGACCGCGGGCATGCTCCGCTCCTCCCCCGAGGAAGAGGCGCTCGGCCTCGACGAGTCCAAGCACGGCGGCTCCGCGTACAACATGGAGAAGGTCTGAGGCCTCGCTGATCGAACCCTCTCGTGAAACGCGTTCCGGCGCGCCGAGCGCGCCGGTCGCCGAGCGACCTCGCCTTGCCGAGTCGCGCGACCGTCGCGCAACAAGAAGCGACGTTCCAACAGAGTGAGTATACGCGACGCGAAAGGTGCGAAACTTACGCACACCCTTCCGTCGCGTTGTAAAAAAAAGAAAGGTACGTACGTATGAAAGTGTAAATGATGACTCTCATAACGGTCCCTCGTCACGCTCGGCCCTCTACGACACCCTCGAACGCTCCCGTGTCACGCGTCCACCACGACCACGCGCTCTCCCACTCGGAACCCGGCCTCGACCATCGCGGCGCGCAGCGCGCCGCTCGCGGCGCCCGCGCCCATCGCCTCGGCCGCCGCGCGCGGCGCCTCGGAGAGCGACGCCGCGAACGACTTCCCCGACGTTTTCGAAAGCTTCGGCGTCTTCGCCCCGCCGGCTCGCCGGGACGCGCACGCCACCTCCACCGCGACGCCGTCGTCCGGGGTCAAACGCGCTTCGGTCTCGTCGGGCCGCCGCGAAAAGGCGCTCGAGCGAGCCGACGGACCGATCGTCGTGTCGTCGCGAAGCGCCTTGCGCGAAGCGCGCGCGAGCTCCGCGTCGGACGGCGAGGAGACGCGCCGAGCCTCGGCGCGTCTCCCCAGCGACGGATTCCGCGAAATCTGTTTCTTCTGTTTCTTCGCGGGAACGGCGGCGCCGACCACCACGACGCCGAGCTCTGTCGGACACGCCTCGGGCGCCGTTTCCAGCAGGTACGCCGCGAGGACGTCCGCGAGTGCGGCGCGTTCGAGGTCGCCGAAGGAGACGGGCGCGACGTCCGACAGACCGAGCGTCACCAGCGCGACGCGCGCCGTCTCGTCGTCAGTCTCGTCAGTCTCGTCAGTCTCGGCAGTCTCGGCAGTCTCGGCAGTCTCGGCAGTCTCGGCGTCGCGACGGCGTTCGACCGGAGACGCGCGCCGTCTCCGCCGTCTCCGCGTCTCCGACGAGCGACGGCTCTCCGACGCCGGGTCGAAATCGGAGAGCCGCCACTCGTCGTCGTCGGCGTCGTCGCCGAATTCGGCGTCGTCGCCGGAACCCTCCGCGACGTCCTCGTAGTCGTCGCGCCACTCCGCCAGGAGATCCTCCGCGTCGTCGTCGCGCACGGCGTCGTCGTCGCGCGCGGCGTCGTCGCGGGTCCAGGAGGAAGAGGCGCCGTTCGTCGTCGCGGAGGACGTCTCTCCTGACCGTCTCTTCGAAGCGGACTTTTTCTCCGAGTGTTTCTTCGAAGAGGACCTCCCCGAGTGTTTCTTCGAAGAGGACTTCTCGGAGCGTTTCTTCGAAGAAACGGACGTCTCCCGCGCAGCGGAGTCCTCCTCCTCCTCGTCCACAGACGCCTCCTCTTCTTCTTCTTCCTCCTCCTCGTCGTCGTCAACAGACGCCTCCTCCTCCTCCTCCTCCTCGTCAACAAACCCCTTCTCGTCCTCCTCCTCCTCCTCGTCGTCGTCGTCAACACCCCCCTCCTCCTCCTCCTCCTCCTCCTCCTCCTCAACAGACGCCTCCTGCTCCACCTCGTCGAGCAAACTCTCCGCCTCGGCGTCGAGCGCGTCGTCGGCGACGCGCTCGAGTTTCTTCTCGGACCGCCGGACTCGTTCCCCCGCCTGTTTCGCCTCGGAGGATGCCCTGCGCAGCTTCTTCTCCGAGCGCTCGGCGTCGTCCTCGCGCGACCGAACGACGGCCGCCGCGTCGTCGATCTTCGCGTCCAGCGCGCCTTTCTCGCGCGTCGCCTCCTCCAGGTCCTCGCGCGCGTCCCGCACGAGGTCCTCAGCCTCCGCGGCGCGCGCCTCGATGCGCGCGCGCTCGTGCTCCGCCACGCCCGCTTCGGCGCTCACGTCCTCGGCGGTGGCGACGCGGTCGCCGAGGATGCGCTCCAGTCGCGCCGCCTCCTTCTCTGACATCGCCACCTTGCTCTCGTGCTTCTCCCGCAGCTCCAGCAGGTGCGCCAGCTCCTCCTCCGCCGCCGTCTCAAGCCGCGTCGCCGCCGCCGCCGCGCGCACCGCCTCGCTCTTCTCCTCGAGCGCCTCCTCCCTTCGCCGCTCTGCCTCCGCCTCCGCCTCGCGCGCCTCGTCGATCTTCGCCTGCGCGTCGGCGAGCTCGCGCTCCACCTCGTGCTCGATCTCGCCGCGCACCGCCTCGGCGCTCGCGCGCTCCCGGCGCATCTTCGACTCGGCGCGCTTCTTGACGTCGTCCACCTCGCGCTTGGCGAGATGCGCGACTTTGCCCGGGATCGCCGCCTCCGCCTCCTTCGCCGCGGCGACGGCGGCGGCGGACCGCGCGCTCTCCGCCTCGATGGCGGCGCGCGCGGCTTGGATCTCCTCCATCGCGCGCCCGGACTCGTTCCGAAGCAAATCCCGCGCCGCGCGCGCCTCCGCGCGCGAAGAAAGCAGTTCGTCCCGAGCCTCAGTCGCGCGACGCAGAGCCTTGGCGGTCTCCTTCTTCGCCGCCGCGGCTTCCTTCTTCGCCTTCGACTCAGCCGTCCGCGCGGCGCGCACCTCGCGCCGCGCCTCCTCCGTCGCCGCCTCGGCGGCGTCGGCGGCGCGCTCGGTGGCGGCGCGGCCAGCCTCCTCCGCAGCCTCCGCCGCCGCCTGCGCGATTTCCAGCTTGTTCGCCATGTCCCCCGCCCACGCCACGGTCTCGCGCGTCGCCGCGTCGTCCGGGCGGTACGCGTACCCCGCCGGCGCGACGGGAACGACTGATTGCCCGTACGCGCCCGCCGCCGCCCGCGCGAACGCGTCGCCTCCCGCGGGAAACGAACCCGTCCCCCCCGCGAAGGCGGGATCGAACGACGCCTCGCCCGTGTACCAGTCCCCGAGAGACGACGCCTCTCGTTTCTCCGCCGCGCCGACGCCGAGAAATTTCTCGACGCTCTCTTCGTCCGTCTCCGACGCGGGCTCGGGCTCGGGCTCACCCAGCGCGGGCTGCGGCATCGACGAGACGGGCTCGGCATCTCCGGCGCTCGCCGCCTCCGCGAACGCGCCGAGCAACGCCAGAGTCTTCGCGCGAGAAGGAGAAGGCTCTGGCTCGCGTTTCGCGGCGACCGCGGCGCCTTCGCCGCGGTCGTCCACGACGGCGGCCATGACCCTCAGGATCGCCGCGCGCAGCGACGTCAGCGCGGCGTCGGCGTCGCCGGAAACCTCCGCGTCGCGATCCGCCGCCAGGCGCAGCGCCGCGCGCTTCTCCTCCAGGTCGTCCCGCAGAGAGCTCTCGAGCGAAAGTTTCGCCTCCTCCGGCGATCGCGTCTTCGCCTCCGCCGCCAGCGTCTCGAGCGTCTCCAGCACGTCCAGCGCCTCGCGCGCCCTCGCGCGCGACTCGGCGAACCGAGCGGCGATCTTCTCCTCCCACGAACGCACCGTCTCGACCCCCGCGCGCACGTCGAGCAAATCGCGCGGACGCCGGTGACTCGCGTCCGCGCGCGCGCGCAGCGCCTCGTCCAGCTTGGACATCTTCTCGGCGTGCCCGCGCAGGCGCGCCGCGGCGCGGCGCGTCCACCGCGCGTCCGCGTCCATGTCCTCCGCGAACGCCGACGCCGCGCGCGTCGCGAGGGAAACGCGAAACGCGAGGTCGCGGGGCGACCCGGCTTTTTCGTTCGCGGCGACGTCGCCGGCAGATGAAACCGAACCCGAATCCTCCGCGCGACGCCGCTTCCCGTCCGTCGCGCGCGTCGTCGCGGCTCCCTCGACCGCGCGCCGGACCTCACCGTCCTTCTCGAGGTGGACGTCCGAGTTCTCGGAAAGAAGCACCTTCGGGTCGAGCGACGCGCCCTTCAGCCGCTTCAGCATCTCCTCGTTCTGCTCGCGGAGCGCCGCGACGCCCCGCTCGACGGATTCGAGTCGGGTCGCCGTCGGGACGCCGCCGTCGTCGCTTTTTTTGTGACTCATCATCGCCGTCGCGTCACGCCCTCGGCCGCTGAGCGCGGCGACGCCGCCGGTGAGCCCGCGGCCGCCCCCCCTCGTGGCCGCGGCGTAGGCAACCAGGACGACCACCGCCACGGTCATCAGCGTCAACGCGAACGACGTGCCTCTCGTGACGGACCAGCTGGACGACGACGCGCCGGATCTGTCGCTCCGCGCCGCGCCTTCGCGTCGCGTCCTCGCGGACGAAGACGCGCCCGCGCCCTCCTCGGCGAGCTCGGCGTCACCGAGGGGGAGCCCCTCGAGGTGCTTCCGCATGCGACGCTGCTCGCGCGTCACGCCCTCCCTGAACGCCTCGTTCGCGCGGCGCTCGCTGCGCAAATCCGCCTGCAGCGTGCTCGCCGTGCGCGCGAGCGCATCCACGGCGACCGCCACGTCGGTTCCGCCGTACGAGGGCGCCTCGCCGCCCATGCACGCCGCGAGCAACCCGCGGCGCGGCCCGCGACCGCCGCGTCCTGTGTGCGCAGAGAGCGATGAAGAGAGGATGGTCAGGGGACGGGTCGAGAGACGCGAACGAAGGCGGTCGCGATCCGAGGAGGCGTCGTCTCTTCCGACGAGGCCACCGCGCGAAAAATGAACGAGCAGGCGACTCGAGCGCGGGAGTCCCGGGATCGGCTCGTCCGCGCGCGTCGCGTTTCGACAGCTTCGGGACCCGGGTGGAGGTGCGCGAGCGGGTCACCGCGTACCATCGGACATGGCGTCGGCGTTCAGGCGCGCCTGCGCTGTGCCGCCCGAGCGCGCTTCGAGCGGTTTGTAACCTCCTCAGAGGGGTGTTTCTTTTTTCCATGTTGTATGTGTTCTCAGTTGCGAAATACCGTAAATAAATTGCATTTCATCGTAACTGATCCCTGTTATCACGCTTTCTGGTGTTCGGGACAGCGAGATTCGTCGTTTGGAAAGTGAGGAAAATGAGGAATAACGGTGGCGCCGAGCTCTTTGCTCCGACACTCTCGCGAGAGCCAGAGCGCGCGCGCCGGAAGGGCGGCGCCGGCTGTACGCTCACGACGACATTCGGGTGGTGGTCCCGCGCGTCCTGCGCTCTCCTTCCCGTCGCGGAGCAGACGACCGCGGTCGCGACCAGCTCACCGTCATGGTGGAAATATCGGGTGTGCCAAGCTGGACGCTCGCGCGGAAAGGCACGCGGGCTTTTCCTCCGCGAGTGACGGTACGTCTCGGACGCGCGCGGGCGTCGTCGTCCCGAACGCGCGTCGCGCGTCGCCTAGGAGCGGGCTCGAGATCTCCCGCGCTCGAACCACCCCGGGGACGTCTCCCGTACGCCGGACGTCCGTCCCCGGCGAGACTATACCGAGAAGATCGAGTCGGCAACGGTTTTTTGACGGTCTTTTTCTGAAAAAGCGCGCGACGGAAAGCGCTCCGTCTCTCGTCCAAGAGCGACGCCGCCGTTCGCGACGCTCGAACCCGCGACCGTTCGCTCGCTCAACCGTGACCCACCCCACCCCACTCTCTCTCACACGCTCAGACACGCGTCGCCGCGCCGCGCCGCCGCTCCCGGTCACTCCCGGTCGCCGCGTCGCGAGGGTTTCGAGCCGTCGAGCCGTCGGCCGAAAAACCGCGAGACGGTTTTTTTTCGCGCGAAGAAGAAAAAAAGCCACGCGCCGACGAGTCTCGCCCCGGCGCGTCGCGGCTGTTCGACGAGGCGTTGGCGAGAGGAACGGGCCAGAGCCAGAGCCAGAACCGCGTAAAAGAATACAGAGAACACGCGATCGTGTCGCACGCGCGTGTCGCTCTCACCGCGCCGAACGTCGTCCCGATGGCGGCGGCGGCGGCGGCGGCGGCGGGCGCGTCCCTCCTCCGGCGAAAACGAGAAAAGGGTTGGGCGAAGCCGGACGCGCGAAATCCGTCTTCGTCGCCGCTCCTCCCCGCGGCGACGGCGAGCGGCGAGGCTGCGTGGACGGACCCGAGGGCGTCGCCCACGCCGCGGCTGGACATCGCCGGGGACGCGATTTCGGCGTTCGCCGCGGGGAAGGACGCGAAAGCGATCGCGTCTCGGCCCGAAAAAGAAAACGCGACGGCGGAGAACGACGCGTCGCTCGAGGCGGAGCTCGCGGATCTCGAGCTCGACCTCGCCGCGTTCGAGGCGGCGCTCGAATCCGGGGGCAAGGCGCTGCGTCGCGCGACTTCGACGGAAAGCGCCCTCGTGAACGGACTGGGCACGCCAGGGACCCCGGGCGTCGCGAGCGGGAACGACGGAAAAAAAAACGTCTTTTCGCCGCCGGCGAAGATCGCCGCCAACCCGCCGACCGACGACCGAAAAAAAACCGCGCGCCGATCGGAAACGTCCACGGCTTTTTTTTCGGCCTCGGCATCCTCCACGCGCGTCGACCCCCCTGCCAGCGCGTCGACGGCGTGGTGGGACGTGGACATCGACGAGCGCGCGTACCGACCGGCGTCCGCGTTTTTGTTTGCGAACAAAAACGCAGAGACGCGCGAGGCGGAAAAACGTCGCGACGCGCGAAAAGCGCGTCGGGTCTCGTATTTCCGCACGAACATCTCCGTGCGCGCGGCTTCGGTGCGCGTCGCGCGGCGCGCCGAGGCGGACGTGCTCGAACGGCTCAAGCCCTCGTCGCCGCTGGACGCGCGCGTGTTCGACTCGCGCGCCATCGGCCCGGCGGCGTACGGCGTGGCGCTCGCGGCGCTGTGCAAGGAGCAGAACCTGGGCGACGTGCGCGGCGAGGGTACCTTCTCGGACGTCTACGGCGTGGAGCCCGCGCCGGCGGCGCCGGCGCGGAGCCGGCTTGGCGACTGGGCCTTCGCGGGCGACGCCGCGCCCGGCTTCGACGACGGACCGCCGCGCTTCTGCGCGGCGGAGACGGAGGACGATTTCGGGTCACGGAATGACGAGCCGCCCGGGGCGGGCGACGTTCGCGCGGTGATCAAGTGCTCCACGCCGTTCCCCGGCGTGGTGAACGGGAAGGCGGTGGGCGACGGGCTGCGCATCGGCGAGACGGAGGCGCGGGTTTTGGCGTCGCTTCCGCGGCACGAAAACGTCGTGCGTCTGTTGGCGGCGTTTCTCTCCGCGGAGCGCAACGAGAGCTACTTGCTGCTGGGGGACGCGGGCTCGAACCTGCACGCCATGCGCGAGCGCGGCGAGGTGAGCCCGCGGGACGTGCGCAGGCACGCGCGAGTCGTGCTCAGGGCGCTCGCGCACTGCCACGCCAACGGGGTGGTGCACCGCGACGTGAAGGGCGGGAACGTGCTGGTCGCGGATGAGACGGGTGAGACGGGTTCCTCGTCTTCCTCCTCTTCCCCGTCGTCGCCGCGCGCGACGCTGATCGACTTCGGCGTGGCGCGGCACGCGTCGGTGGTGGACACCGAGCCGGCGTCGAGATACGGCACGCCCGGGTACCAGGCGCCCGAGCTGCTGATGAGCGACATGTCCGCCGCCGAGCGCGACGTCGACCTCTACGCCAAGGTGGACATCTTCGCGCTGGGGTGCACTTTGTTCTTCCTCTGCGTCGGCAAAGAGCTCTTCGGCGCGACGCCGGGCGACGACGGCGCCGAGTTCGGCGCGCGCACCAAGACCAAGGCCCGCGCGCAGGCGACCCAGGATGCGGTCGAGGCGGCGCTGGAGAAGGCGGGCGCGGCGGGCCGCGTCGACCTGAACGCGTCGACCGCCGATCTCGGCGTCGAGGAGGGGATGGTGGTCCGGCGTCGCGAGAAGCGAGACGCGAGAGAAGCCGAGAGAAACAGTACCGGCAACTTCGCCGCCGCCGCGCTGGCGCGCGCGTTGGGCGGCGCGGCGGCGCGCGCCGAGGTCGAGTCGCGCGAGACCGAGCAAGAGCTGGACGCGCTGATGCTCCAGTCGATGGCGGAGTTCCCGGGGTACGAACCCAGGACGCCGGAGGAGGTGGCTTTCGTGGAGAGCGCGTACGGCGCGTCGGCGCCGCCGGCGCCGCCGGCGCACCGCGAGTCGCTGGCGGCGTTCGTGAACCGCAAAGTGACGCCTCGACAGCCCCCCGGATTCGCGTCGCTGATCGGCGCGTGCCTGGCGCGCGACCCCGGGGACAGGCCGAGCGCCGCGGAGGCGCTCAACTGGCCGGGCGCGTGGGTCGAGCTCGACGACGAGGCGTGAGAGAGCGGGTCGCGCGAGAGGCGGCGCGCGTCAAACGGAACGTCGCGTTCGTCGCGGACCGTCGTATGTACAAAGTACTACGTAGAGCGTTTCTCTGGTTAGAAGTAGTCTGCCTTGAAGACGGCGCGGTCGAAGTCCACCTTGTGCTTCTCCCTGGGTGCGGGCGTGACGACGCCGCGCCCGTCCGGCGCGACGGCGACGCGGTCCAGCCGCGGGTGGTACGGCGGTTGCATGGTCGCGAGCTGCGCGTCAGACATGCCCGCGAGGTACGACGCCGGCCACCCGCCGTTCTCCGCCCAGCCCCGGCCGTACGCGCTCGTGGCCGGGGAGAACCTGTAGATGAGGTTCCGCCGTTGGCTCTCGCCGCGCCAAGGCAGCGTGCCGTGCGTCGTGGCCTCGGTGAAGACCACCACCGACCCGGCGGCGATCGCGGGCTGGTACGCGTGTTCCGTCGCCGTCTCCAACCGTTTCATCGCCGGCGGACACGCGAAGTTGCTCTTGTGGCTCCCGCGCACGACGCAGAAGCCGCCGTCGCCTTCGTGAACGTCCGTCAAGTGCACGGCGAACGCCAGCAGGTTGCACCGCATCTTGCCGTGTCTGAAGTCGTACCCCAGCGGGTGGTTCCACGAGCCGTCGTCCAAAACGCTGCCGCCGTGGAACTCGAAGCCCTCGGCGCCGGGGTCCTGCAGGATGCACAGCGGGTTGTGGTCCAGCCGGTACCCGGGGCCGACGAGGTCGTGCAGGTACGGCACGAGCTTGGGGTGGCACAGCACCTCCCGAAACGGGTCCCGATGCGGAGCGTCCCATCCGAGAAACCCCGCGAGGTCCTTTCGACCGGTCACGCCGTCGCCGCGCAGCGGGTCGTCCGCGCCGCCGCGCGTCAAACGAAGTTGGCCTTTGCGCTCGTGGATCGAATCTGCGTGCGCGTCGATGGCGTCGTGGAACCGCTTCAAGTCCTCCGCGCCGAACACGTTCGGGACCACCACGAAACCGTTCGTGTCGAACAGGAACTTGTCCTCGGCCGACATGCCGCTCCCGAGCGGACGCAGCGCCGCCGCGTCGTGGCACGCGCGCCGGGGCGGCAGCGCGCCCCGGGTCGACGACGTCATCCCGTCGCGGGGGGTGCCAAGCGCGGCCGAGGGCCACCCCGGGCCAGCGGGGAGGTCGCGGCGCGCGGCGGAGACCACGCGGCGCGCCGCCGCGGCGCTCGCGCGGCGCCACATCACGGGTCGTACGCGCGGGGGCGAGCCTCGGGTCCCGCGCGGTCGCACGACGGTAGCGCGGTGAGGCGGGTGCGGGTGTGTTTCGGGAGATGCGGATAAAGCGCCTTTTCGTCGAAAAAAAACGCGCTTTTCGTCGCTCAACTCGGGATCTCGGGTTTTCTCAATCGGAGGCGCGACGACGACGACGCTCGTCGCGACCGCTCCGGACGGGTCCCTTCTCCCCTCACGCCGTCTTGCTCTTCCGGCTGGGCGCGAGCGACGCGCAGTTCGCCAAAGACACCGCGACGCCCAACGACGCGACGTGTCGTTTCGTCAGCGGCGTCTTGCCCAGGAGCGCGAGCGCCAAAAACGCCTGCGCGGCGCTCGTGACGACGGCGCCCATGTGCGCGCGCGCCTCGGCGGCGGCGGCGCGCTTCGCCTCGGTGTCGGCGCGCGACGCGCCGTCGGGGTCCGCGTCGGGGTCGGTGTCCCCTTTCAGAGCGGACATCTCGTCCAGCGCGCGCGTCAAGTCGCCCGTCTGCGCCGCGGCGCTCGCGACGCTCGCCGCGAACCAGCTCCACAGCGAAACCTTTTGGAAAAAGTCCCCTCGGGCTTTCGCGCGCTCCCCCGAGAGGACGCCGGCGCTCGTCGCCCACACCACGTGGTCCGCGCCCACGTACAGCGCCATGCCCACGGCTTTCACCTGCGCGACGCGTGACACGAGTGACGCGAACATCGCGAGGGGGGGGGGACGAGAGTCAGTGGCCGCGTTTTGTTTTCGACGCGGCGCGGTTCGCGGTTCGGTTCGCGAGGCGTGAACGTTTCGTGGGTTCATCACTCGACGCGCGCGCGTCGCGTGTGGGTTGGACCGTTGTCTGGAAAAAGGGCCGCCTCGTTGTTGCTTTTTCGCGACGATCCTCGCGGGACGCGACGGGCCTCGGCGCGGGGAACACTCACGTACGACAGGCACGCCCCCAGGCCCTTTCCCTTCGGCGGCCTCTCCACGAGCGGCATGAGGAACTCCACGGGCTTGAACACGCGGAAGGGTTTGCGCGCGGCGCTGAGGGATTTCTGCGCCGCGAGGAACGCGCCGGGCTCGCCCGCGGACACGAACATCGCCGCGTACTGGAGCAGCGCGACGAACTTATCCTTGCCGTCCGCCTTGGCCAGCAGGCCCTTGAGCTGGTTCGCGTACGTCAAGGAGACGTCCATGTGTGCGTTCGGGGCGCGGCGGCGCGTGCGTCGGACGGGTCGCCTGCGCGCGAGGCTGTGCCGCGAGGAGCGGAAACACGCTCCTTCATCACCGAAAGGCGCTCATCTGCCGTTCCGTCTCGCGGTCTCCGGGTGCGCGACTGCGCGTTGTGACCGATGAGGGTTTTTTTTACGGTACGCCTTCGGGTTCGTGACTCGTCGTTGCACCAACAACGAAAGAAGATTTTTTCGCGCGTGTGCATTTCAGTCAGTTCTGGCCAATCACGCACGGTGCCAGACTGCGCGCGCTGTGCTCGAGAGCTCGACCGATCGGGGTCGTTCGGCTCGGCGTCGAGCGCGCGAGCGTCGCCGTGCCGACCCCAACGCGCCTCAGATCGGACCGCGCGACCGCCTCGGCGTTCTCTCTCGTCGTCCGCGGCACCCGCTTTCGTCGCACGTCCCGCGTCGACAGAGCACCCGAGCGGCGCAGCGCGCAGTCTCAACCCAACGCACACGATGGGGCTTTCCAAGGCTCTGCGCGTCGCCGCGCGCGGCGTGAGCACGTCCTCCGCCGCGCGCATGTCGCTCCCCGCGCTCACCACGGCGCAGGCAAAGCCCAGCCTGATGTCCGCCATCTTCGGCGGCTCCGCAGGCCCGGCGATGCCCCCCATGGACCAGCCCGTCCCCGGGCTCGCCGTTCCCGACCCCCCGGTCGCGCCCGCGACCGCGCCGGGCACGATCGTGACCACGCTTTCGAACGGGGCGAAGATCGCGAGCGAGGACACGGGCGGCGCTTCGCTCGCCGTCGGGATGTACATCGCCGCGGGCTCCAAGAACGAGAACCCGTACACCACCGGCGCCGCGCACCTGCTCGAGCGCATGGCGTTCAAGGCGACCCGGAACCGCACCGCGTTTCGCGTCACGCGCGAGGCGGAGGTGATCGGCGCGAATCTGCTCGCCAGCGCTTCGCGCGAGCAGATGGCGTACACGGTGGATTGCCTGAAGACCAACTTGCCCGAGGCTGTCGAATTACTCGCGGACACCGTCATGAATCCGAAGCTGGCGGACCACGAGGTGGCGGACGTCGCGAGCGCGCTCAAGGCGGAGATGACCGACCTCGCGAACAACCCCGCGAACCTCATGATGGAAGCCGTGCACGCCGTCGCGTTCGACGGCGGGTTGGGCCAACCGTTGGTCGCCTCCGCCGGCGCGCTGAGCCGCATGGACGGCGACGCGCTCGCGCACTTCGTGCAGCAGAGCTACGTCGCGCCGCGGGTCGTGCTCGCCGCCTCCGGCTGCGCGCACGAAGACCTCGTCTCCGTCGCGGAGCCGCTCCTCGCGCAGTTGCCCGCCGGCGCGGCTTCCGCGGGCGCGCCAGACGCGCCGTCGCGGTACGTCGGCGGCGACTACCGCGTCGCGTCCGACTCGCCCGTCACGAACGTCGTGCTGGCCTTCGAGTTCGCGGGCGGGTGGCGAGACACCAAGGCCTCGACCGCGATGACTGTGTTGAACACCCTGATGGGCGGCGGCGGGAGTTTCAGCGCGGGCGGGCCGGGGAAGGGCATGTACTCGCGCCTGTACACGCGCGTGCTCAACAAGCACGCGTGGGCGCAAAACTGCACGGCGTTCCACTCGGTGTTTGACGACGTCGGCGTGGTGGGCGTCAGCGGCGTGGCGGACGGCGACCGCGCCGGGGACATGGTCGCGGTGATGGCGCAGGAGTTCGCGGCCGTCGCGGCCGGCGCGGTCACCGAGGAGGAGCTGAGCCGCGCGAAGGCGGCGACGGTGTCGTCCATCCTGATGAACCTCGAGTCCAAAGCCATCGTCGCCGAGGACATCGGGCGGCAGATCCTCACCTACGGCGAGCGCAAGGCGCCCGCCGAGTTCATCGCGCAGGTCAACGCGCTGACCGTCGCGGACGTCGCCGCGGTGGCCAAGAAGTGCGTCGCGTCCAAGCCCACGCTCTGCATGGTCGGGGACCTTTCGGCGGCGCCCAGGTACGAAGCGCTCAAGGCGATGTTCTGAGGCGACGCGGCGGAGGACGAGGGCTTTGTTTTTTGAGACGACTCAAAACGGATTCCGCTCTCGCGCGAGACGGTCGGGCGTCGCGTTTTTCGCGCGCGCGACGAGGGCGTCAGAGGCGACAGCGCGCGTGTCGGTAGAGCGGTGGAGGCGGCGTGCGCGTTTCCGTGTACTACGTGTGACTGAACTGTGAACTGAACTCCGCGCGACGCGCCTCGTCTCGCATAGACGAAAAACAAACAAGCGACGCCGCTCCGATTTCGTGCGTTCGTGACTCGTGCACTACCCCGCCCGCAAGAACTTCCTTCGCACCTGCAGCGCGCGCTTGTACACCTCGACGTCCAGCCCGTCCACGCACCGCGCGACGCGCGCTCTGAGCGTCCGGTCGGCGCCCCGCACGTCCACCTCGCCTATGTACTGGTACATCGACCCCACCCTGTGCGGGTCCGCCCCGGGGACCAGCGAGACGTCCACCGCGAGGGACGCCCCGTCCATCGCGATGACACCGCGCGACGCGTCCGGATCGAACGACTCCAGCACGCCCATCACGCGCACGCTCGAGCCGTGCGCGTTCTCTCCGCCGTCCCGAACCTCGAGCAGCGTGCGGATTGTGCCGTGCGCCAGCATCCCGGAACCGCCCCGGACGCCGCGCGCGCGCGAAGTGGCGAGACGCGGACGGAGGGTGCCAAGTTTTTGAAGGGAGAGTCCGTGGCCGAGTGCGCGAGGGACGAACTGATGTCAGGAGTTGTCGTAACGCCCAAGGAAAAACGCCCTTTCGCGAGATCTCCCGCGGTGCGAGGCGGCAAAGACACGGCGCACGAGCGCACGACGCACGCAACACACGTATTTTCCCGTCCGCGATGACTTCAGCTACTCGCGTGGACACCGCCGCCGCGCGAAAGGACATCTCGAGCCTTCCCCTCGACGTG
>MDSV01001817.1_pt1 | contig 38408 bp, 34 predicted proteins | sample 810851 | NCBI WGS metagenome assembly MDSV01 (sample SAMN05326640, study PRJNA326480) | marine metagenome | isolation source: seawater | place: Atlantic Ocean: North East | collected 2012 | reverse complement strand
ATCAGCAATTGACAATGCAAAAGATGAAAATGATATAAAAAAAATAACTGATATTGTTAAAAATAGCGAAGGTACAATTTCTCAAAAAGTTGTAGATACAGCAGATAAAAATACTGAAAACCAAGAGAAAATTTCAGAGGTTTTAGTAGAAATAGCTAAAGAAAATCCAGATAAAGTAATTTCAATTATTGAAAAAAATGAAGAAGCTCAAAAAGAAGAAGAAACAGCAAATGTAACAACTGAAGAAACTTTGACAACAGATACACCTACAACTGAAACAACTACAACAACAGATACACCAACAACTGAAACAACTACAACAATAGATACACCTACAACTGAAACAACTACATCAACAGATACACCTACAACAACAGATACACCTACAACTGAAACAACTACAACAACAGATACACCTACAACTGAAACAACAACAGAAGTTATAGATAAAAAACCAAAAAATAAAATAGATTCAGTGTTAGATACAATTAAAAATAAAATAGAAAAAAAAGAAGCTATAACCACAGAAGATTTTGAAAAAGTTTTTGATAAAAATGTTTCACCAAATTAACCTATGAATTTGACAAAAAACAAAAAATTTCAATATCTGTTTTTTCTCTTGCTATCAATTATCAGTATTTTTAATGGAGGAAATTCAGATATTTTGATACAAATAAATTTTATTTTATGGAGTTTGTTATTTATATTTTGCGCAAGGAATAAAAATTATTTATCACATTTAAAATATTTTTTTATAAAAAATAAGTTTTCAATATATATTTTTTTAATTTTTTTAATTTATTTATTGTTTCAACTAATCCCATTTCCTTTAGAAATTTTAAATTTTTTTTCTACTGAAAAGTTTAATTATTTAAATTATTTAAATTATGACAATTATTCTTCAATAAGCTTATCTCCTTCCAAAACTTTTTTTCAATTTTTAAATTATTTATCAATTTTAATTGTGGTTCTAATAATAAAAATGATTTTTTATAAAATCAAACATGTGTTTAGATTTTTTTATTTTATGACTCTATTAGGAGCTTTTCATTCTTGTTTTGCTGTTTTATTATATCTAAATGGAAATCCTGATATTTTATTCTTAAAAAATAACTATTACGCTTATTCCTCAACAGGTTTTTTTATCAATAGAACGGTTTTTTCTACATTTTTACTAGTATGTTTAATTTGTGGATTAGAATATTTAAAAAATATCGACCTAAATATAAAAAAAAAACAACAGGATAATTTTTTTAATAAAATTTATGTAAGAATATTTATTGTATTTATCACAATAGGAATCATAACCTCATTCTCAAAAATAGGAAATTTTTTGTTATTAATAACTATTTTCTTTTATTTTATTAATAATAATTTTATTGAAAAAAATAATAACAAATTATTTAGTTATGTCCTAGTCTTTATAATCTTATTTGACATTTTGATTATGGGATATTTTTTTGGAAGTCAAAAACTAATTGAAAGATATTTTTTTTTAAGTAATGATTTTGTTTTAGACAATAATCCAACCAATATAACAAGATTAGAAATTATACAATTTAGCCATCTTCAAATTAAAAATTTTTTTTTATTTGGTTATGGTGCTGGAAGCTTTGAGACATTATTTAAACTAAAGTTCATAGAATCCGCACCTTTTTATGCAAATCATGCACACTCCAGTATATTGGAATTTTTTGGTGAGTTTGGATTGTTAGGTTTTGTATTGTTTATTTTTCCTTTTTATAAAATTTTATTAAATAAAAATAATTATAATTTTAATTTTATACTATTTTTAACTTTAATAATTATAATATTAATATTTGATTTCTCATTACATGTACCTATTAATCAAATTTTTTTTGTAAATTTATTTTTAATAAATGTTCTATTTAAAGAAATATCATTTACTCGGTAGTGTTTGTTCCTCCTTTTACCCCAGTTTGTATTATAGGATTGTAAGAATTAAATAAATCTGTTTGAGGTAAAAGCAAACTTATAACTCTGTTCCATTTAACAACTCTTGTTGGTGGTATATAAACAATATCTTTTGGCTGTAGTTTAAATTTTCTTCCTGCAATAAGATTTACAGGATTAGACATATCTAGTCTAAATACATCAACGTTCAGAAATTTGTTATAGTTTTCTCTTATTACATATACTTGTTTTGCATTTGCAGTCAGTTGATTTAAACCACTGGTTGAAATTAACTCAGTTAACGAATAATCCAAGTTTGGATAATAAACACCCGGTCTGGTGACCTCGCCAAATACATGTATAGCGTCTGAGTTTGTATCAATAAAAATAACATCATTTTTTTTTAGATAAAAATTTTCTTTGTCATCTTTACTTTGAAATGCATTACTTAGATTAATCTTGTAAACCTTACCATCTCTTCTAAGAAATCCTTTTGTACCTGTTGCTTTGCTAAATTTTGCACTGATAGCAGCTTCAATTAATTTTATTGGTTCTTGATTTAAATCAATTGTAAGTTGATTGGCAACAGCACCCACCACATAAACTTTGCTACTATTAAATTCTTGAATGTTTATTTGAAGATCGGGATTTTTATAGTATTCACGTATTACAGAAGTTAAAATATTATGAGCTTGAGATATGCTTAAAGCATTAATTTTAACCTTTCCAGCGAATGGTAGATCAATCATTCCATTTTCATCTATTTTATAAGTATTATCAATATCATCTGAATCTGTTAAATTAATATTTATAATATCGGCTGGGCCCAAAACATATTCATATTTATAATTATATATATCTGAATATTCTTTAACCGTATAATCCAGAGTATCAATTTTTTTATTATTATAATAATCAAACATTTTATCAGTTAGTTTATTTAAATGAACAAAACTTATTTCTACGTCACCAATAGTATAATCTGCATAATTTTTATCCGAAGCAGATCTTGATTGTGGACTTTTGGTTATACCGGTTGCGACCGATGTCTCTATAACTTTTTGCGCAGTACAATTAGATAAAAAAATAAATAATAAGATTAAATTTAAAATTTTTGAAACCATGTTTATAAATAGCAATTTAATATATCTTAACAAGATTTATTCAAATTAATAGAAATTGTAATAAAGAAGCTTTAAAAAATAACGAAAAAACCTTTAAATATCTAATTTTTAATTAATATAATTTTTTTTTCAAAATTTTATATTATATAAGTAATCATTAATATTGATAAAATTATTAAATTAAATGCTAGATAAACTAAATTCTATAATACATTTTTTTGACGTTGGAGATATAAGATTTTTTTTCTTGATTGGAAAAAAAAATTTTAGAAATTTAACAATTTTAACTTTTTTGATTTCAATATTTGTACTGATAGTTTCTTTAAATTTAGAAAAAAAATATATAAGTCAAGCAACTATAGTTATTTCTCCTGAAGAAAATAATATTGTTAATATAGAAGAAGTTTATTCAATAACCAACCAAGCAAGCCGGGTTAATAATCAAATAGCTATATTAAAAAGCGATGAAGTTTTAGAATATATAGTAGGCGATAAAAAAAGTAGATTACAATTTAAAGACTTATATGCAGAAACTGAGGTTTCTTTTTTTAAAAGAATTTTTAAAAAAAAAATTAATGTTGATAAAGATTATCTAAAATCTACTTTAACTTCCAATTTTTCTGTTACAAATGTTCCTAGAAGCGATGTTTTGCAATTATCATTTATTTCTAATAATCCAAAAGTTTCTCAATTAGCTTTAAAAAGTATTATAGACTCTTATCAAAGATACGAAGTTGATAGTAAAATTCAAATCACTAATTATGCAAATATGAAAATCTCAGATAGATTGAAAGAATTAGTAAAACAAATGGATATAGCTGAAAAAAAACTAGCTGAATATAAAAAAGAAAATGAATTAGTTGACACTGGTGATGTTAAAGGGCTTAAAATAAAAGAAATACAATCAATTTCTGAAAGAATATTAGAAGCTGAAAAAAATTCACAAAAATTACAAAATGACTTATTGTCTATAAAAGTTGCAGATGGAAATGTTGATGATTTATTAGCTATTAAAGAATTAAGAACTGCAAAAGAAATTTCTGATATTCAAGATAGTCTGTCAGCGAATGAAAGTAATATTCAATCTTTATCATTAATTTATACAAACAAACATCCAAAATTAGCCAAAGCTCAAGAATTTCATCAAAAATTAAAGAGTCAGCTTAAAGAAAAAATAAATATAAGCATTCAACAAAAAGCTTTTGAATTAGGAAACATGGATAATTTTATAAAACTATCTCAGGATGAGTTAAAAGAAGCAACTGATGAACTTAGAGTAATTGAAGAAAAAGAGTCTGGAATGATGAAGTTTGCAAGAGAGGTTGAAAGTAGCAAGAAATTATATGAGTCATTTTTACAAAGAGTTAAAGAAACTAATGAAGCTCAGAATTTACAAGTATCCAAACTTAAAGTTATTGAAACCCCAAATTTACCATCAGGTCCATTTTCACCAAACCCAAGCAAAAATTTTACATTAAGTCTGTTATTATCTTTTGCTGCATTTTATAGTCTTGTTTTTTATAGAGAGATGAACTCTTCAGTTATAAAAAGTCCAGAAGCAATTGATTCTTTAGAAATACCTCAAGTAGGGGTTCTTCCCAAAGTATCAAAATTAAAAAGAGGGTTTCATATTCTTCAAATGTTTTTAGAGGATAGCGAGTCGAACTTTTCAGAGTCAATAAGATCATCTAGAGCTATTATAGAGTCCAAATTCAAAAAGAATTCGAGCTATATGGTAACATCAAGTAATCCTTCAGAAGGAAAAACAACTTACGCTTTTAATCTTGCTTTATCATTGGAAAAAACAAATAAAGTTCTATTTATAGAGGCCGACATAAGAAGACCCTCAGTTTTAAACAGCTTTTATCAGTTTGACAAAGAGATTTACGGTTTGGGTGAAATAATTTCTGGCTCATCTCAGTTAAAAGAAACTATTTTTAAAGTTCCAGGCACAAATTTAGATATAATTACATCAGGAGAAAAAAGATTTGATATGTCTGACATAGTTAATAAAGAGCAAATTAAGAAATTTTTAGATGTTCTTAAGATGGATTATGATTACGTAATCATAGATTCGCCTCCAGTTCAGCCTGTTTCTGATACATTAATTCTAGCTCAAGCTACTGACTTTAATTTATTTTTAATTAGATCAGAAGCAACTAGAACAGTAACATTCATGTCATCAATTAAAAAAATTCAAAATGTCGGAAGCAAAATACATGGAATAGTTATTAATGATTTAGATACCTCAAAAGACAGTTATTACGCATATTATTATAACTATTCACCTCATTATTATAACTATAATAATTATTACAGAAGCAAAACTTAAACTATGTTTAAGCTTGAAAAAGTTCTACAGAACGATGATTCTGCATATATCTACTTCACATTTATTGTAAAATCGATTGTTGTTTTTTTAAGTTATTATATTTTTTCTATATTAGAAAAAAATTCAATATATGATTTAAGTAATACTGAAATATTTATAAAATCTAAATATTATCTTTTTACAATTTTACTAAGTTTATTTTATCTTCTTCTTTCTTTATTTTTAAAAAAAAGAAAAAGCTACCAGTTCAACTTTATTTCATATTTAAGACAAGATATTGGAGGAATAATTATATGCAAAATAATTATTTTTGCTATTTTTTTTATTAAAAACGAAAATTTTTATTTTAATCAAAATTATATTTACTCGATATTATTTTTATTTTTTAATTTATTTATATCAAAATTAGTTTTTAATTTTTTATATAACTACATGATTCACAATGATGTTATTCAAAAAAATATTATGCTTGTGGGAAATTTTAAAGATATCAAAAGTTTCTTTAATAAAAAAAAAGATCAAATTAATGTTTACAAATGTTGTATTGTGGATGATTATGATGCCATACCTCAAAAGCTACTTAAGAATGAGATTAAAGTTCCAATTTTTAAAAAAACAGAAGATATAAGATCAATACTTGAATATCATGAGCTAGGTCAAATATGGGTACTTCAGTCAAAAAAAACCAATCCTGATTTATTAATTGAAAATATTATTAAGTATTCAGTAGATATTTTAATTGTTGATTTAGAAACTACATCTAATTTAAATTCGCAAGAATTACTAAATGGAAAATTTGAATTTAAAAAATACGAAGTTTCACGATTCCATGGAATGAATTTATTAATCAAAATTGCCTTAGACAAAATACTATCAATATTTTTTTTAGTATTAGCCTCACCAATTTTATTAGTTTCTTCATTGTTTATTTTTTTAGAGGATGGATTTCCTTTATTATTCACTCAAAACAGAACCGGTTGGGATGGTAGAAGATTTAAAATTTTTAAACTTAGAACATTAAAAAAAGGTAGCTTCGATAAAACCGTTCAAGTTACATTTGATGATAAAAGAAAACTTAAGTGTGGAACTTTTATAAGACAATTTAGCATTGATGAAATTCCTCAACTTTTTAATGTTTTATTTGGCGACATGTCTATAGTTGGTCCAAGGCCTCATATGGTTGAGCATGATATTAAGTATTCAAAACTATTTAACAGTTTTTTAAAGAGGCATAAATGCAGTCCCGGATTAACTGGCTGGGCTCAAGTCAATGGGTTAAGAGGAGCAACACCAAATCCTGAAAATATGAAAAGAAGGATGGAGCATGATTTATGGTACTTAAATAATTGGAATATATTTTTAGATATTTATATAATTTTTAAAACTTTTTATATAATTTTTAAGCACAAGGGAGATTAAAATAAAAAAAAGATTTCTCTCTAAAATAGTGAGTCATTATTACCCTTTTTGAAGGTAGACAAACTAATTAAAATATCTAAATATCAAAATTAATAATGAAAATTTATTCAATTACAGAAATTGTACAAGCAACCAACAATCTTTACAAAAGAGCAAATGGCAATAATGAAAAAGCCGATAGTTTTAAAAGCACAAAAAAAGAAAATGAAATACTCATTTTATCAGATCCTATAGAACAGGTGCCATTAAAAGAAAATTTAAAAGTAGAAAAAAAAATAAAGCCAATAAAAATAAAGCCAATAAAAAGAAAAGAAATATTTAATATAAAAACTCAATCAATTGAAGAAAAAAAAGAAAATGAAAAAAAAGATGAAATTGTTAATGAATTATTTGGTATATTAAAAAGAAAAATAAGAAAAAATACAATAAAAATTATTTTAGACCAGCAATTAGAAAATATAAAATTAAAAGATATAATAGCAGATCTTAGAAAAAAAGAGTTTCAAAATCTTAAAATTAACAAAAAATTAAAAGATGAGATATCTAATTTAATAAATAATGAAAAAATTTTAAATTTCAAATTTACAAAATTTCAACAAGAGCTAAAAAATGTATCTGATAGAGAACTTGAGTTAATTAAAGAAAATAGAAATCTTGAAAATAATAGTTTAGAATTACAGAATACAATAAATTCTCTTAAAGACTCCTACCATTCATTAGAAAATAATAACGAAAAATTAAAAAATAAATTAGAAATTTTAATTGTAAATGAGAAGAATTTAATTGATTCTAACAAAAAAATTGAAAATAATCTTTTATCATTAACAGAAACAAAAAATTTCTTATCAGATCAAACAAATGAATTTAAAGAAGAATTGTCATTAATTAGAGAAAATGAAAAATTATTAATTAAAAGCAATAAAAAAATACAACAAGAAGTTTCACTTTTGACAAAAAATAAAAAATTATTAATTGATATTAATGATCAATACCATGAAAAAATAGATACATTGGAAAAAGATAAAGTATTATTGTTAGATGAAAAACTAAGTTTAGAAAAGCTTAATAACTCTATTGACGAAAGCAAACAAACGCTAATTGAAAACAGTTATAAGTTAAAAGATGAAATATCTAATTTAATTGAAAAAGAACAAAAATTATTAAAAAATAATAGATCATTAGAAGTAGAGAATAGTTCATTAAAGAAAGAATCGGTTGAAAGAATAGGAGAGGAGCAAAAAATTCTTAATGAAATGAATACTAACTTGCAGTACGAATTATCTTCATTAAGAGCTAATGAAATTAAACTAATAAAAAATAATAAAAAAATGCATGAAGAATTAATTAAATTAAGAAATCAAAAAACAGAAAAATTCGCTAATGATCAAGTAGAAGAACTAAAAAACTTAAAAGAAAAAGTTATCTTCTTCCAAGATGAAAATTTAAGGTTAAGTCATGATTTGTCTAGCTCACAAAAAAAATATGATATTATGAAAGAACAATTGACTGATATAGAAAATGAAAAAAGTAATATATCAGATAAAATATCTGAGTTAACAAAATCTTTAGGACAAACAAATTTAGTAAACCATCCATTCAAGGAAAACAAAGTTGTAAAAAAAATTAAATCAGAAAAATCAAGTTCAAAAAAAGAAGTAGATTTAAGTGAAGAAATTAAAAAAATATTTTCTAAGTAATAGATTTATTTAAAATAATAATACAAAAACAACAAGCAAATCAGTAGTTTTTAGCAATAACGTGGTTTTCTAATAAATTTGAACTAAACGAATATTTATCATAGAAAAATTTTGGAAAAAAAATATCAAAATTTAAACTTTTAAGTTTTTTTATTAAATCGTGATTTGAAGTTTCAATATACATTAATATTTGATTGTTTTTAAGTAAGTTTAATCCACCATCAATTACATAATCTTCATATCTCTCTACATCAATTTTTAGAATAATTTTTTTATCTTTAAAATTATATAAATTATCTAATGTGTTAAGATTAACAATTTGTTTACTAATATCATAAGGGTTTTTTATTTTGTTTTCTATTATGGAAGCTGTTCCAGGGTTGTCATGAAACTTAGAATAACTAATTTCACCTGTATCTTTTTTGTTTGATAAAGCAATATTATGGAATTCATGAAATTTATTTTGTTCATTAATTTTATAATTATTTGTTAACTTTTTATAACTATATTCTAATGGTTCAAAACAAACTATTTTTAAATTATTATATTTACAAAAGGGAAGTGATATAGTTCCTGATCCTGCACCAATATCTAAAAAATAATTAAATGTATTTGTATTAAGTTCATGAAAAAAAAAATTTATAAGACCTCTTTCCAAACCTTCAAAAAAGTAAACACCCCAGTCTATATAATTACTTGTTATACCTTCGTATTTAAATCCATAGTAATCTGTTACAAACTTCTCTCCAGAATTCACATGACCAAATTTATCGGAGCTATATATAAATTTTATTAATTTAAACTTACCTTTAAAATTAAAAAAATTTCTACCAAGAAATCTAGCTAATTTTTTTTTCATTATTCATTTCCTCTTCATAGATGCTAAAAATATTTTTGTGGAATTGTTCAGGGGTAAATTTTTTTGATCTTTTGATTGATTTGTTAACCATTGAAAAATGCAATTCATTATTACTTAAGATTTCCAAAATATTTTTTGTAAATTTATTTACATCATAACAATCAGACATCATTGCTGCATCACCCGCAACTTCTGGTAAGGAGGAATTATTACTACAAACAACAGGAATGCCACAAATCATAGCTTCTAAAATTGGCATCCCAAAACCTTCATATACTGAAGGAAAAAATAACAGATCACAAATTTTATAAATATCAGGAATTTCTTTTTTTTCTATAAAGGGAATTTTAAAAATATTTTCCTTTTTTACTTTATTGTTATTTCCACTTCCTATATGTAAAAAAATAATATCTTTATCTACTTTATTTAAATTTTCTAAAACTTTGTATGCCGTTTCATTGTTTTTGTAAAAAATATTACCAGAAATCAAAATTTTTTTTTTATTTATAGGTATATTATATTTTTTACATATCTCATTTTTATTAATTGGATTATTATTAAAATAATCTTCTGCGGTTTCCATTATAACTTTTATTTTTTCTTCAGGGCAATCTGTTAATTTAATTATATCTTTTTTTGTATTTTCACTTATTGCAAAAACTTTAGTGAAATACTTTAAATTTTTTAATGATGAATTTTTAAGCAGAAAAGACTTTCCAAATTTATTATTAAAGATTAGCGGTATTAGATCATGAACTGTTACAAATTTTAACTTACTATTTAAAAATGAAAAAAGATTTGCATATTGATGATCACAAATATGAGCCACATCGTGTTTTTCTAATCTTTTCACAAGTTTCGGATATGTTATATATCTCGAATATCTCATTCTCCAAGTTTTTGAAAATATTAATTTTGAAAAATGACTTATTTCAGGTTTAAAAAAATCTATTTTATTACTAAGAAAGTTTTTCCTTTGATAGTTAATTAATCTATTGCCATACTGGTCCATGCTTGGTCTTCCATCTTCAATAAAGTTGAAATAATATTTTATTCTCATTTATAAAAGGATTTTATTAATCTTAAGAAAATATAGAAATATCTTATTTTTGTATAAATAAATTCTTCTATTCTTCCAACTAAACTATTATCAAAAAAGTTACTAAGTATTTTAATTTGATTTTTTTTTTCGAAAATAACTTTATTTATTTTTTCTTTATTTATTTTTAAGGCTAAGGTTAATAAAAATCTTGGTTCATTAGAAAAATTTTTTGTTCCTCTGTGCCATAAAGTATTTTCTCTTATTAAAATATCTCCTTTAGACATTAAAATTTTTTCAGTTTTGTTATTTGATAAAAAAAATTTCCAATAAGGAATTTTTTTATGATGAGTATTATAAGATATTTCCAAAGGACCATTTAACTCATTTATATCCTCTGTTGCTAAATTAATAATAATAAACCTATTATTAAAAGATCCATCTGGATGAAAGTGTTGATCATAACTTTTTGGTAAATTAAGATTCCCACCAAATATTATTTCATAATCAGAAATTTTATTGTTACTAATCTGTTCAATAATATTATCTAACCCATTATCAATTAATAAATTGTAGATTTTTTGATCATAACTACCTATAGTTACCCCTAAATTACCCATAAGATTTCCACCTAATAATTTTCTATCAGTATTTTTATACACATCTAAAATATCATTTTTTAGATTATTACAAATTTCGTTAAAAGAATCATTTTTGATAAATTGTTTAAACAAAACGTAACCTTTATCATTAAACAATTTATATTTATCAGTCATAAGAACTTATTTACTTAAGTTAAGTATGTATCATAATATTACAAATATGTTATTAATTTAATTTTTAATTATTATGAAATACAAAATTCAACAAATTAATAAATTAACATCATCAATCTTAATTTTAAAATATTAATTACATGCAAGATAATTCTGCAGAAAAAAATTTTTACTTAAATCAACTAAAGAAAGAAAATAAAAAAACAGGAAATTTACTCAATTTCGATACTAATATAGAAAAAATTAGGCATGAACTATTTTCAGAAGGAACTAGATACAATATTATTGAGAATACATTAGATAAATCTAAAAATTATAATACTTTTTTAGAGATCGGAGCTGGAGATTGTTCTACATTAAAATATTACAGCGAAACTTATAATGTAAATAAAATAATTGGTTATGACATTGCTTTTTCAGAAGATACTTACAAACAAAATAAATATAAAAATGTTCATCTTTATGAAGCTAATTTTAATAATAAATTGCCATTAGAAAATAATTCTGTTGATTGCATGATTATGATGATGGTCATTGAACATCTATTTAATCCATTCCACTCCTTTTCAGAAATTCAAAGATTATTGTCTAAAGATGGACTTGCTTTCATAAATCTACCTTTGGTAACTTCTATTAAAAACCGATTACGTCTTTTGCTCGGCAATTTACCAGAAACAAGTGTAAGTTATAAAAATTGGTTTAAAGATGAAGATTGGGATGGGAGTCATTTACATTATTTCTCAATAGACTCTATAAAAAGACTATGTACAAAATATAATTTAGAAATAATTAAAATTGCACCAGTTGGAGAATTTATTTTCTTAAAAAAAATTTTCCCAAGCTTTTTATCAAACGAAATATCTTTTTGCGTTAAAAAAAAATGATAAAGAATATAGTTGAGAAAATTTATACCATATACAAAAAAATTTATGTTAAAATAGCATTTATTTTTATTAATAAAAATTTACTAAATATAATTAAACAAATTAGTGAAATAGAATTAATAAGTACCACTACTGAGTATAATATTTTACAATTTATAAAATCATACCAAAAAATTTTAAAAAATAATGCCAAAGCAAGTTTTGTAGAATGTGGCGTTTGGAAAGGTACGTATTTAATAATTATACAAAAATTAAATGAAAACTATAAATTGAATTTACCAGTTTATGGTTTTGATACTTTTGAAGGAACGCCAAAACCTAAACAAGAAAATAAAAAAATTAATGTTGATTTGTACGGAAATCCACTTGATGACTTATATGAAAAAAGAAAATTAAATAATAATAAAAGTGGTTGGAATTACATGTCAGAACAGGAAGTGAGACAAAACATTAAAGATAATTTAGAAAATGCAGATAATATAATTCTAGTTAAAGGCAATATTGAAGATACTTTAAATTACGAAGAAAACTTACCGAAAGAAATTTCAATTTTAAAAATTGATACAGTTCTTTATGAAAGTTACAAAGTATCATTCGACAAATTAGCTCCAAGAATTGTTAAAAATGGGATTATAATATGTGACAACTATTTTACTTACCCTGGTGTTAAAAAAGCTACTGATGAATTTTTGCTAAATAAAAATTTAAAAGTTGAATTCAATAGATTTTCTCGTAATGCAATTATTTATCTTTAAAGAATGACAATTATTGATTATTCATCAATTGAAGATAATTCAGTAAAAGAATCAGACATATGTATAATTGGTAGTGGAATGAGTGCGCAAATTCTAGCTTCAACCATAAAAAATAAAAAAATTATAATGATTGAAAGTGGAAAATTAGATTATGAAAAAAATATACAAAGCTTAAACGAATATGATGAAATGGGTATGCTATTTAGAAAGGATCATATCAATAGAGTAAGACAACTAGGTGGATCAGCTAATTTATGGGCAAATCAATTGATGGTCTTAAAAAATTTTGAAATTAAAAATAGAGATTGGATTACCAAAGACTTTTCCTGGCCATTTAATTTTGATGAACTTAAATCATATTATAATGATGTAATAAAACTAATTTATAATAAAAATTTTAAATATATAAATATATTAGATGAGTACAGAAATAATTTATTTTTGGAAAAAGAATTTTTAAAAATTGATGAGTTTGAGTTGCTTCAAAGTTTTTGGCCGTCTAAGGTTGAAAAATTTAACAATAAATCAAAATTTACAAAAAAGGTTTTAGCTTCAAAAAATATTGAATTTTATGAATTCTTTACGGCAACAAAAATAGAAGTTGATGAAGAAACTGAATCTATCAAAAGCATAAAAGTTAAATCCCAAAATAAAGCATGTACAATTAAATCAAATTTTTATGTATTAGCATGTGGCGCACTAGAAAATGCCAGGGTCCTATTAAACGCTGAAAAATATAGTAATTTAATTAAAAATACAAATACCGGAAGGTATTTTATGGATCATCCAAGAGTTAATTTGGGTATTCTAAAATCAAATAAAAAACTTCCTCTAAGCTTTGTATTTGGAATCAAATATAATAAATATGATTTAAAAAAAAGCTTATCTCTTTCAAGCAAGTACCAAAATGATAATAAATTATTAGGTTCACATGCTTATTTAGATCCTAAATTTAGTAATGAAGATGCCTATATGTTTGAAAATTTTTTACAAGAATTGAAAAAATTAATTAAATTTAAAGGTATTCCGAATTTAACTTTTAAAAATTTTAGTATTAAAAAAATTTTAGAGCAAATTTATTTAAAGTTACCACCTCAGATTTCTAGTTCTTTATTAAACAATATTTTAAGAAAATTATTTGAAAGAAAAAATTTTTATTTTTCATTTACCAATATGGAGGTAAATTATCAATCTGAACAATTTCCAAACATTAATAGTAGGATTTATTTAAGTGACAAAAAAGATATTTTTAATCAAAATAAGTTAAATATCGAATGGAATTTACATGATATGGACTATAAAACTCTTAAAGAATTTGTTAAAGTGATGAAAGAAAAATTTAAAAATCATCCTTTTTTAAATTTTGATGAAAATGTTAACAAACAAATTACTGATGCCAGTCATCATAGTGGCACTACTAGAATGTCACTAAATAGATCTGATGGCGTAGTAGACAAGAATTGCAAAGTACACGATGTAAAAAATTTATTCATTACTGGCAGTTCTGTTTTTAGATCGTCAGGAAGTGCAAATCCTGGATTTACAAATATGGCAATGTCTAAAAGATTAGGAAATCATTTAAATGAAATAATATGATGAAATTTTTTTTTATTTTAAAAATTTTTTTACACAAAATTATAAAACTAAATTTATCTTTTTTAAAAAGAGAAATTTCAGGATATCCAAACTCTGTTAAAAAGTTTGAAAAAGACTTTGCCAATTATATAGGAAAAAAATATGGTATTACTTTTTCTAACGGAACATCATCAATTGAATCTGCGATATATGCATTAAACTTTTCAGATGGTGACGAAATTCTTGTGCCCTCAAGCACTTTTCATGCCGCGTTAGGACCGATAAGAAATTTAAATTGTGTACCTGTTTTTGTTGATATTAACAAAGAAAGTTTAACAATTGATTGCGATGATTTAAAAAAAAAAATAACCAATAAATCTAAAGGATTAATGATTGTTCATCCATGGGGACATCCCTGTAATATGAATGATGTGATGAAAATTATAAAAGAAAATAATCTTAAACTTATTGAAGATTGTTCTCATGCACATGGTGCTTTTTATGACAACAAAAAAGTTGGAAGTTTTGCTGATATTAGCTGCTTTAGTCTACAAGGCGGTAAAGCAGTCTCAGCAGGAGAAGGTGGCATTTCCTTAACAGATAACAAAGAATATTTATTAAAAATGTCAATTTATGGACACTTTAATAGACACCAAAAAGAGTTAGCATTAAGCAATGAATTAAATCAATTTTCAAAAACTGGTCTATCAAAAAAACTTAGAGCCAATCCTTTGGGCATCAGTTTTGCCGCTGTTGATTTAAAAAATTTAGATAAAATGAATAAAGAAAAATTAAAAATTTACCAAAATATTGATAAAATTTTGAAAAAATACAAATCTATTAATTCAATTAAAATAAATGATAAAGCTGAAAGAGGAGGATTTTTTGGAGGTTATCCTTTTATTTTTAATAACTTATCTAATATAAAAGAAATAGAAGAAGTTTTTAAAAAACACAAAATAAATTTAATAAGATATCCATGGTTACTTCATCACAAAATGGAAATATATGGTAAAAATCAAATCGTTCTAAAATCAACTGAACATATAGCAAATCATTTTTTTATGCTTTCAATACCTTTTTTTTTAAACTTTAATTATAAAAATTTGGAAAATTGTTTGTCTGATTGTAGTAAAAAAAATTTAATTGATTAAATATTTTTATTAAAAACAAGGCAAAAGCATTGCATTTGAGTTTTTTTAGGAACAAAAAGCATTAAAAATTTATAAATTTGTCTTTTAACAAAACTTTTTGGGTATTGTATAAACAATAATGTGCTCAATAAATCAAATTTGTATTTTTTAGAATTTTTTTTCAATAATTTCAAAGCTGGATTGTACTGGATAAGCCATTGATGTTTATGACCAGGTTTTTTATTTATCATATCTAGGCCATGAGTTAAAATTCCTTTTCCAAATAGAAATCTAAATCTACTAATTATATTATCCTCATTTGGCAGGGCAACTAAAACATATTTTTTAGATTTTTTTAAAGCAATGTTAAACAAATTCAAAAAACTATCTGTATGTTCTAAAACATTCATTAAAGCCACACAATCATATTTTTTTTTTAAATTAATTAGATATTTTTCAGTTTTACTTGCATTTTTAAAATATTTAATTTTATTATGTTTTTTTTTCTTTTTAATTCCAACATCAGCATCAACACCCATATAATCTATATTTTTATTTATTAACTTTAACAAAACACCATCCCCACAACCTATATCTAAAAAACTTTCAACATCTTTATGTTTACTTAAAAATACTTTGGTTAAATTATAGGTTTCTGAAGAATATCCTTTTGAGTAGATAATGTTGTCTCTTAAATATATATTATCCATATATTAAATTTGCGTTTTACTTTATATCTATATCATTAATTAATAAAAATAATTAAATATTGTATAATTATAATTAAAAATGATTTTTATTAGTAAAAAAGTAGATATAAAAACTATAAATTTTAATTCAATCAATTAATACTTTAATAATGCTCTATAATATAAAAAAATATTTTATTTTAAATTCATCCCAAAGGAAAAGATTAAAAAATAATATACTTTCAGGGTTTTCTACAGATTTGGTTCAGATAATTACTCAAATTGCATTTGCACCTTTAATGATAATCTTTTGGGGTATAGAAAAATTTGGTATTTGGCTTTTTTTATTATCTATACCAAATATTTTGTTAGTTTTTAATCTTAATTTTAATGGCGCTTCAATAAATGAAATGACAATGTTTAACTCGAAAAAAAACTATAAAAAATCAAACGAAATTTTTCAAAATTCTATTATTTTTACAATAATTAATATTTTTTTTTTTAGTCTATTGTTATTCTTTCTTTATTTTTTTAAAGATTTCGAATTTATTGTTTTAAAAAATATTAAGTATGATGAATTAATAATAATTTTATTCTTTTTAATTACGTCAATATATTTTAATTTTATTAATTCTTTATTTACTATTGGACTTCAATCTTATGGTAAGCATTATATAACATTTAATGTCTCTAATATAACTGATTTATTATCAAAAATTTTTATTGTTATTTCTGGCATATATTTTAATTCATTAATAATTCCTGCAATAATATATTTTTTATTTATTTTAATTAAATTTTTTTTAAATTTTTATTTTTTCAATTTAAACAGAAAACATATATTTTTTTCATTTAAATATGTATCAAAACGAAGCTTAATAAAATTATTCAAACTATCGATAGGACATACATCGCATATGGCATCTAATTTAATAAGCCATTCAGGCGTTATCTTTGTTTTAGGAATATTTTATAATCCTTATATTGTTGGTTATATCGCTACAGTAAAAACTCTATTTTACTTTTTTCCTATCAGATTTTTTACAAAATTGAATCATATTCTTTATTATGAAATAGCAAGACTTTATGCATTAAATAAAATTAAGTTATTAAAAAATAATTTTTATAATTATATAAAGTTTATTTTCGTTTTAGTTGTAATTTTCATATTGTTATCATTATCTATTGGGCCTTTTGTTTATGATCTCTGGTTAAATAATAAATATCATTTAAGTTTCATATTGTTATTATTTATAGTTCTTGATTCATCTTTCTTTGCAATTAAACATTCTATTTCATCACTTTTAGACTCAATTAATAAAAATATTATTTTGGGAATTTCTGAATTGTTAATAATATTAATTGTAATTACACTATTTTATTTCATATCTAATTTTAATTATTCTTATTTAAATGGTTTTGGAATTATTATGTTGGGTTCTTTATTGAATTTAATTATTTCTTATGTGTTAGTATTAATATTTTTTAAAAGCAAAAAGTAAAAAATTTTATGAAAAAATATAAATATATTTTATCAAATTCTGGAAAGTTTCATCATTTTGAAGTTGCAAAAGAATTATATAAAAGAAATCAACTAGAAAAAATTATTTGTGGATATCCATGGTTTAAACTAAGATATGAAAATATACCTAAGGATTTAGTTTTAGCAAAAGGTGGCTATAATATAATAAAATATCCTTTTAGAAATAACTCATATTTTGAAAAAATTTCTGAATATTTAGGAATTTTAAATAAAAAAAATATTGATAGAATTACTTCTGAAGTTATTGACAATCATCAAGATGCCGATGTTTTGCTCTCTTTAGCAGGTGTATCTTTGAATTCTGGAGCAAAAATGACTCAAAAACATAAAATATACATATGCGAAAGATCTTCTGCTCATATTTCTTATCAAAATGATTTATTAATAAATGAATACAAGGAACTAAATAATAATAAAAAATATGTAACCAATAAATGGTTCATTGAAAATGAAATAAAAGAATATGAAAATGCTAATTTAATTCTAGTACCTTCAAATTTTGTAAAAAATACATTTGATAAATCACTTAAAGATAAAACTAGAGTTTTAGGATTTGGTTCAGATACAAATAATTTTTTTCCAGATTCTAAAATTGAAAAAAGTAAAAAATATTTTGATATTCTTTTTATAGGACAGAAATCACTTAGAAAAGGCCTTCATTATTTGGTCGATGCTTTTTATAATTTTAAACATCCAAATAAAAGATTACATATAGTTGGGTCTGACACTAAAGATAAAGATTTTTTCAAAAAAAAACTTAAAAATGAAAATATACTTCTTTATGGCCATATACCTCAGTCAAAATTAAATGATATTATAAATAAATGCCATGTTTTTGTATTACCAAGTATAGAGGATGGTTTTGGAATAGTAGTTTTGCAAGCTGCCGCTGGAGGATGTCCGTCTATAGTATCACATAACACCGGTGCATCAGATTTTGTTATAGAAAATAATTGTGGATTTGTTGTTCCAATTAAAGACTCAAATGCAATTACTGATAAATTACAACATCTTTCTGATGATAAAAATTTATTAAAAGATTTTTCTATCAAAGCTATTAATGCCACAAAAAAATATACTTGGTCTGATTATGTTGACAAACTTGAAAAATTAATTTTTGAATTTAATACAAATAAAATATAAGTTATTTATTACAATTATTTATAATTTAAATAGATGAATATTCACATTGGTTGCGCCTATACTATTGGAAAAAGTTGGAAAAATTATGATGCAACACCTACAGCTATAGTAGAAAAATTTCCTTTATTGGGTAAATTTATAAAAATTAATAAAAAGAGATTTCCTAAAGAATTAATATATGGCGATATTACCAAAAAATTATTATGCGCAGAAAATAAAGCAAATAACATATATTGTTCCCATGTACTTGAACATTTAACTTACGAGGAAATGAAAAGTGCACTAAGTAATATATATTTAATGCTTAAAACTGATGGTTGTTTTAGATTAATAGTTCCTGATTTAGAAAATAGAGTAAAGACATATCTAGATAATAAAGATGCAAATAAATTTATTGAAAGTATTGTAATGGGAAAAAAAAATAAAGATAAACATATATTTAATAAAATTAGAAGTTTTTTTGGTCATACAAATCATTTGTGGATGTATGATTTTAAATCACTTAGTAATGAATTAGAAAAAATCGGATTTAAAAATATTAAAAAATGTGTTTATGGAGATTCACAAATTGAAGTTTTTGATGAAGTTGAAGAAAAAGATAGATTTTTTGATGATAATGGACTACCTGAAGTATGCATTCAATGTACAAAGTAATCAATGAATGTCCAATTTAATTTCTATTAATATTTTGATATAACATATTTTGATACAATTAATGGATAAATCAAATATAGAAATTTCTAATTATATAAATTCATTAAACAATTTTTTATATAAATATTTAATTTTTAATTTCATAATTAATATATGTTTGTATTTTTTCTCAAATGTAAATTTAGGATTTATATTTTATATTTTAATTGTATTATTTTTTTTTATAAATATTTTCAAAATTTATAAAAGTTTCACACCAGTTCTTTTTTCTCAAATATTAGTAATTTTTTTAGTTAATTTGACTTATTTGGCATTCATAATTTCATATATATTAAATACTTTTGTTTTTAATATTAAAATGGATTATGTTTTTGAATATCTTGTTTTTTGTGACACTAAAACCTATTTTTTAGCAAACTCTTATTTATTTATTTTTTCACTAAGTATTTTATTTTTTAATAATTTTATTCCAAAGTCGTTAATTTTAAAAATTGTACAAAAAACTAAAATAATAGAGAATAATAGTATAAAAAGAAATTTATTAATTTGTATTATTGCCTGTATATCTGCAGAATTTTTTTATTTTTCTAGCGGAATTTTAGGAACCCAAACTACAGGTGGATTTCTGTTAAGTAACCCCGATGATAAATCAAGTTGGTTCACACAATTATTTAAATTTATACTTATTTTTCATATCCTATTGAACATTTTGTACTTTAATAGTTATAAAAAGGAAAAATTAACTATATTTGTTATAATTTTTTTAATAATTTCATTTTTTACATGTTTTGTTTTTTTTAGTCTTTTTGCAAGAAAAGCTATAATTATGTTTTTTTTAATAAATTTCTTTTTATATTTTATTGTTACTGGAGATAAAATTGTTACATTTAAAAAATTTCTTGTTTATTTATTTACATTAACAATAATATTTCAATCATGGAACTTCTTAAGCACTATAAGATCTATGTCACTGACTCAAGGAACAATGTCTCTAAAAGAAGTAATCAAGCAAGGTCAAATTTTCTCTTTTTATACAAACCCAAATGTTAGCAAACTTGGAAAACAAGAAGTAGCTGTAAATTTAAGTTTACGTGTATTAAATAACCACGAGTTAGCATCAGTATTTTACCACAACTCTTTAGAAGAAAAAAAACAATTAAATGGTCAATTATTGATAAGTTATATTATTAAAGCTATACCAAAAATTATTTATCCTAAAAAAACTGAGCATATAACTGGAGAAGATTTAATACGAACAGTTACAAGTTCACCATTATATTTAACGGATACTGTAGATAGTTATCAATCTGCCAGTTATTTAGACTTTGGTTTATTTGGGTTAATTATATATCCGATAATTATTAATTTAATATTGTTTATTTTATATAAGATTATGGCTTTTGAAAAATTAACTAATTTTAGTGTAATTTATATTACGGGTTTAGTTATCCCTTTTATAACATTGGATATAGTGGAAACTAGTCCAATCGGCTGGTTTACGTTAGTAAGAAATATTTTATTATTTATTATATTTTTCAATTTTTTATTTTTACTAACTCAAAAAAAAAAAATTATAAAACTATGAAAATATTATTTATTGGTCCAAAACTTGGAAATAGTTATATTCAATATTTAAATCTAAAAAAAATTTATAGAAATGTTGATATAATAGATTCTAATAAAGTTTTTTTTTTACCCAAAATAACTAAAAGAATATTTCATCATATTTCTCCAAAAATTTTAGAATTAAATATTAACCGTTACATATTATCTAAAGTTAGAAAAAAATATGATTTAATTTATGTAAAGTCTGGTGAAATAATTGGAAAAAAATTAATTTTAAAATTAAAGAAAAAAACACAAAAAATCGTATATTTTTGTAATGATAACCCTTTTGTGAAAAGAGACAAACAAAGATGGAAATTATTTCTTACGGCAGCAAAATTTTATGATCTTATAGCTTATCAAGATGATTCAAGGATAAAATTATCAAAAAAATTGGGTTTGAAAAATTCTTTATTAGTTTTGCCACCTTATGAAAAAAAAATACATAAAAAACATAAGTTGACAAAAAAAGAAAAAATAAAATTTAAAAATGATGTTATTTTCATAGGTACTTGGAGCCCAAAAAAAGGTGCTTTAATAAAAAAATTACTTGATTTAGGTTTAAACTTAAAAATTTATGGTGGATTATGGGAGAATGACTCTAATTATAAATATTTAAAATCTAAAATTATTTTAGGCCATGTATTTAATCCCAATTATTCAAAATTAATTCAAAATGCTAAAATAGCGTTATGCTTATTTGCAGAAGGAAATTTGGATACAATAACAGCAAGATCTATTGAAATACCTGCAATTGGAACATTGTTGTGCTCATTAAGAACTAAGTCAATGAAAAAAATTTTTAAAGAAAATAAAGAAGCAATTTTTTTTAAAACAGCAAAAGAATGTTTTTTAAAGTGTCAATATTATTTAAATAATTATAAAAAAGCTCTTAAAATCTCAAAAAAAGGCAATGAAAAAGTAACAAAAATATTAAAACCTTCAAACGATGAGTTGATTAAAAAGATTATTAGTAATGTATTTAATTAAATTTAAATTTTTAAAAAATTCTATGATTTTAGTTTAAATTATCTTAATCTAAATTTAATTTAATTATAATGAGATTTTTATTCGTATGTAGTCATCAAATACAAAATTTAATTCCTCTATTTACAGAATTGAATAAAAAAAAAGGATTAAATTTCAAAGTTTTATTCTGGGAGAAACTAAGTGAGCATCATTATGATAATGACTTTAAACAAAAAATTAATTTTAATATTAATTTTTATGAAAACTATAATTTTCATTCATTATCAATAGAAAAAGATAGTACATTAAATTTTTTTTCATTTAAAAATCATTTAAGAATTATAATTAAATTATTAAATTTCTTAATCAAACAAGATTATGATGTAGTTCTTTTTTACGGTTATTATCCTGCGCACATAATTTCTGCTATAATTTCAAAAATATTAGGAAAAAAAACTATTATAAGATCTATAAGTTATAATTTAGGAAAAAAAAATATATTTAAAAAAAATATTAAGAAATTTTTACTACAGATTTGCCAACTTATTTTTTGATGAGTTTTGGTCGGTTTGTAAATTAAATACTGATTTTTATGTAAATTTTGGTGTAGATAAAAAAAAAATTACCTTAATAAACTCCAGTCAAATTACAAAGCAATTTGTTTATAAAAATAATGAAGATGAATTGCTAAACAAAGAAAAAACTCTTAAAAGCATAAATCTAAGTAAAGAGAAAAAAATTATTTTATATTCTGGAAAATTTAATAAAAAAAAAAGACCTCTTTTTTTAATAGAAGCATTTAACAATTCAAAACTTACCGATGAGTGGTGTTTATTGCTTTCAGGTGGTGGCGGATTTTATCATAATGATGTTTTAAAGTTGCTAGAAAAAAATAATTCAAACAAAGTTAAATATATTGGATATAGAGATTTGAAAGAAATGATAAATTTATATAATCTTTCTGATATTGTTGTTCTACCTTCTGATTATGGAGAGACTCATGGCAATACTTTAATGGAGGCTATTCAATTTGGATGCGCTTTAATTGTAAGTGATAGAGTAGGGCTTCATCATGAAATTACTAAAGAAGAACTTGGATTAGTCTTTAAAGCTGATAACAAATCAGAGTTAAGCAATCATTTTGAAATATTAACTAAAGATGTCGATCTACTAAACAAGTACAAAGAAAATGGAATTAAGTTTAGTAAAAATATCAAACCAGACTTTGTTGCAGACAAAATATTTGAAACTCTTAATAAATGAATTTTAAATTAAATAATTTAGTTGAAATAGTTTCTTCTACAACTTTAGACCATGATCATTCTGTTGGATTTCATGATATAAGGCCTTTTAATAATCAAAATAAAAATTTAATATTACTTCATAGATATCCATTAAATAATTTGGGTTTTAAAAAAGAAAATACTACTATTGATATTTGCTTATGGAATATTGCTAAATCACAAATTGAAAAGATAGATACAACAGACGCATGGAGCTGGGAGCAAGGATCAAGACTTCAATGGATAAATCAAAATAAATTTATTTACAATAAAAGAATAAAAGAAAAATTAGTTTCTTGTGTTTATGATATAAACGATAAATCAAAAAAAATTATTCAAAATTCTGTATACTCGGTAAATACAAACAAAAAATTCCTAAATATAAACTATTTTAGACTGTGGAGCTTATGGAGGTCCTACGGTTACTATACATCTAATCGAGATAACAGTTTTAAAAAAAAACCAGAAAATGATGGTGTTTTTATTTGTGACTTAGAAGATAAAAATAAAGAATTGATACTGTCAATAAATTCGGCTGTTAAACTATGTAAATTAGAAAATTTAGATAAATACTTTTTTTTATGTCACCCAACATTTAGTCCAAATGGAGACAAATTTGTTTCACTATTAAGATTTTTTAATGACTCTGGCGTATTAATCACTTATTTAATTTGTACAGATATTGAAAGTAAAATTAGTCAAGTTTTAGCTAGAGAGCGTGTTAGTCATTTTGAATGGCTAAATAATGAAAAGTTAGTTGTTTGGTGCAGAAATTTAAATTCTAAGTTAGTTAATTTGAGATTCAATCATTTTATTGAAACAACAATTATTTCGTTTGCTAAAAAACTATTAAATTTTACTAGAAAAGAATTTAAAACAAAAATTCTATCTACTCATTATCATGTTATTGATCTTAAAAATCCTAATGAAATGGTAAAACTAGATGAAAAATTATTAACTGAAGATGGTCATCCACAGATATCCTCAGATGGTAAATATTTAATTACCGATACATATTCAAATCAAAATGGATATCAGAAATTATTGTTGTATGATTTAAATAAGAAAAAATTATATACACTTGGTGAGTTTAAGTTAGCTGATTACTTAATAACAAATGGTTTAAAGTACGACCTGCATCCAAGATGGAGCCATGATGGAAGCTATATTAATATTGACTCATCTCATGAAGGAAGTAGACAAAATTACGTAATAAATGTTGAAAATTTAATAAAAAAATTAGATAAATAATTTCAATCTTTCTTTTTAACAAATAGAAGATCTTCCTGAAAAGATTTGCCATCCAGCATAGTAAAGTTACACTTAGCTTCTAATTTAAAAGATTTAGCATTTAAAAAATCATATAATTCATTTGCATAAACTTGATTTTCATAAATTTTAACAAAAGAAACTTCAATAATTATATAATCAAAATTATCAATAATTTGATCTCCTCCTTTTAATGTTTCTAGTTCAAAACCTTGAACATCTAGTTTTAAAACAGATGGTCCCTCTATTTTTTTTAAAATAGCTATATTATTTAATTTTTGTAAATTTATTATTTTTGTTGCATTAACTAAATATTTTTCATTAGTTGTATTGGCTGGCTTAAGTAATGAAGAGCTATCTTTTCTTTTTGTTATATATATTTTAGTTGTTTTTTCATCATTACCTAAAGCAATATTGTAATATTTTATATTATAATCACCTAAAATTTTTTTTTGAATATTAAGTTGATCTTCTTGTGGTTCAAAAGAATGTATTCTAATACCTGGAAAAAATTTTCTTGCAATAACACCAAACTGACCTTTGTTTGATCCTACATCAACTAAAGTACTAATATTAGATATTTTTTTTAAAAGAGGCATTAATTCAAACATAGGAGCAACACCATAAAAATAAGATTTGTAAAGATCTGGATTTTTAAGACATTCAATTATTTTTTTAAATTTATTCATTTGGTATTATTTAAAAAATTTGCTAAGCTTTTTATATTAGTTTCTAAATTAAAATTATCATTAAAACATTTCAAAGAATTTTTTGATAATTTTATCAATTGTTTTTTATTTAAATTATGAAATTTTTTTAATATAGAAAAAAAACTATTAACATTGTCTTTTGAAATATAACCAGACTTATACTTTATAATTTTTTTATAAATATTAACTTTATTTGTAGTCAAAACAGGTTTAGAACAACTTAACGACTCAACAATAGAAACTCCGAAGTTTTCACCATGAGATGCAAGAACCATTGCTTTTGATAGAGAAATAGCACCCCACTTTAAATTTTTTAAAAGCATACCAGACCAATGTATTTGTTTAGTTAAATTATAATTTTTTGATAATTCAATAAGTTTTTTTTTATAATCGTTATCTGGACCTGCGATTAAAATATTAAATTTAATTTTTTCATCTGAAAGTTTTTTTAAAGCTTTTAGTAAAATTTCACATCCTTTTTTTTCATGAAATCGACCCAAATATAATAAAAATTTTTTACCTTTAAGTTTGGGAAATTTTTTGTAGAAATCCTTTTCGGCAGCAATTTTATTATAATGCGGTTTGATTATTCCATAACCAACAATTTTTTTTTTTATACCTTTTGTATCAACAAAAGTATTTTTTAATAAATTTTTTTCGCTTTCAGATGTCAAAAGCAATGATTTGCTACATAATAAATTTTGTTTTTCAACAAAGAACCAATAAATTTGTTTTTTAAATTTTTTTAATTTTTCAGACATAAAATATGGATCTAATTGACCGTGAGTAAAAACAAAGTATTTATTTTTTAATAATAATCTTGCTATTAAAGTATTAAATTCCCAAATACCATGGACAATAAAGTGGTCATAATTTTTTTTATTTTTTAACAACCAAAAAAAAAGACCAAAGTTAAATGAGTAATTACCTAGAGCGGGTCCTTTGTTGATTATTTTAATATTTCTTGACTTAAAAAAATTTGAATAGACAGGATCACTAGTTAATATATCTACTTTAAATCCTTGTGCGGTTAAAAGAATTGAACTATCAATAATTGTTTTTGACGGCCCACCAAATTTAGGATTAATTGAGGTTATAATTCTAAGTACTTTATTTTTCTTTTTATACATTTTCTAAGTATTTTTCATAACTTAAAATTGACCAGTCTTTAATTGGATCTGTATACTTATTTTTTATTCCTGACATTTTTTTAAAATATTGTTTGTATGGGATAGCAAAACCAGTTTTTTTTCTACCGTATAACTCGGGAGGTGTTTGGCCTTTAAAACTATCAAGCATATTTCTCTTAGATATTTTAATGTTGGATTTTAATATAGGTAATAATTCATTAAAAAAAAACCAATCTACAAATGGAGTGCGTAACTCGACAGAGTTTGCCATTGATGCCCAATCAGAATCACGTAATAACTTTGAACATAAATAGTACTTAATTTCAAAATACATTATTTTTAATTGTTCATTCTCAAAGTCATTATCATTTGTTTCTTTTTGTCTTTGAAATTCTAAATCACTTATTGCCTCGTCAATAGTCTTACTATTAATTAGATCTGTAATCTCTTCAGGGGTAAATACACATCTTTGAAGCATAAACGCGTCAAATGTATTGTGGCTATACTTAAAAACTCCTGCATATTTTGTATTTTTATTAAATTTTGAAAGAATTTTATAAACATTATCATATAAAAATTTTTGAAAATTTTTATTATTAGGAATTAATTTAGATATTTTTCTCATATATGGAATTCTTTTAAAACTTGGATAGCCAGAAAATAATTCATCTCCGCCTATTCCTGAAATTAAAACTTTTGACCCCCTTTTTTTTGCAAAGTGAGAAACAACGTAATTATTTAAACCATCATTAGTTGGCATATCCATAAATTTATAATAATTTGAAATTAATTCTGTAATTTCATTATCGTCTACCTTCTCAACAATATGATCGATCATACTCATTTTTGAGCTTATTTTTGCCAAAGGACTTTCTTTTAACTTTTCAGAAAAATCTAGTGTCATTGCGTTAAAATTTGTATTTAATTTTTTTTTGCTCGCTGCTAATAAGATATTTGAGTCAATTCCAGACGATAATAAGAAAGTAACTGGCACATCAGACACTTGATGATAATTTACAGTATCTTCAATCAGATAACTAAGTTTTTCATTTAATTCTGATTCATTCTTAAAATAATTTTTTTTTGATTTTATTATTGCTTCTTTTAGATTTGCGTATTCATATGTAGTTTCATTAAATTTACTATCAAAAACTTTTACCGTACCCCCCTTAAGTGAATAAACATTTTTGTACAAGGTGAACGGCTCTCTTATATTTCCCCATAAATAGTAATCTAGTATTGATCTTCCAGATTTTTTAAAAGATAAATTATCTATTGATAATATACTCTTTAGTTGGGATGCAAAAAATAAAATATTATTTTTTTTAAAAAAATATAGTGGCTTGATACCAAAAGGATCTCTAGCTAATATTAATTTTTTTTCAATATTATCCCATATAGCAAACGCAAACATTCCTCGGAGTTTCTTTATAAATTCTATTCCCCAGTATTTATAAGATTCTAATATTACTTCTGTATCTGAATTACTTTTAAATGTTACTTTATTTTTAGAAAGTTCGTTTCTTATTTCCTTATAATTATATATTTCTCCATTAAATGTAATTATTAAATTATTATCTTTTGATATTAGTGGCTGCTTTGCTTTATCAGTTAAATCAATTATTGATAATCTATTATGCCCAAAAGTAGTTTTTTTACATGTTGACTGCCATATTCCTTTGTCATCAGGTCCTCTTCTATCTTGTAATTTGATAATATTTTCTATTATTTTAATTTCGTTAATATTTCTGTCTGAACAATTGTATATACCGGATATTCCACACATAGAATTAGATTATAATTTAACTTTTTTATCAAAAACTAAGTTCATTACTATAAACAAATCAACTAATAATCTATAATATAATGTTTGGAGAATATTGAATTTAATTCCTGCGATGCCATCTAAAAATCCTTTTTTAATAATATATCTATAAAAAAATAATAAAAATGGTCTTAAAAATATTGGAAACTTATAATAAAAAATTTTTTGAACAAATTTTTTATCTTTAAGTTTATAACTTATTTTCTTTTGTTTAATTAGACTGTATAATTGTGCTTCTTTGTTTGCATAATTGTGATGCTTTTTTAACCAAAATAGAAAACCTTTTAAATTATGGTCTATTATTTTTAGTTTTGAGTTGTAAATTTTTGCATTTTTTACAACAACTTTTTCATCCATCGGTTTTTCGTCAAATTTTCCTAGTTTATTTTTCCAAATCCTAATTTGAGGACTTGGAAAAACTCCTCCATGGCTTATTCTTTTTCCTAAAAAATTATGCTCAATAACTATTTTTAAAGCATTAAATTTATTTAAATTTTTAATCTTATTAAAATTATTAAAAAAATTTTTTTCTACTATTTCATCAGCATCAATTCTTAAAATCCATTTCGAATTGATATTTTTTTGTAGGGCAAAATTAAGTTGCGATGAATGATTTACAAATTTATTTTTATAAACTTTAATTATTTTTTTAAATTTACTACAAATTTTTATAGTTTTATCATTTGAAAAGCTGTCTATAATTATTATTTGCTTTACATAATTTTTAATTGAATTTATGCACCGCTCAATATGTATTTCTTCATTATAAGTAAGAATTATTGCTGTAATATCTTTTTTATTCATTTTTTTTTGCTGTAAATAATACTTCAGGAACATAATTTGCAATTTGACCATCTGCAATTGTCCATGATCTTGTAGTGCGAATAAATAATCTTAAAATCCAATAGTTTATTTTATTACCATAGATTTTATCAATAAATAACTTAAACGGTTTGATGAATAAATTGTTTAATTTGAATTTAAAATTGGCACTTTTTATATATTCATTAACTCCAATTTGTTTGTGAGGTACAACAGAATTAGCATTACCATAAATATTAATTTCGTGAAAATCATTACTTTCTAAAGTTTTGTATAAATCATATTCATTAGTTTTCCAAGCATGACCCACATCAATAAGCCCCCCATCAATTTGACTAATTTTTTTGTCGATCAAAGTTTTTTTTAAAAAATTATAATATGAGGTTCCATAATATGAAATTAGTGGGAGGTTTGATGCTAATATTCCATCAGAAACTAGAGATTTATTTATTAGAGTAAATAATAAATCAACATCATAAGAATGCTCAAGAAAATAACTTGAATATATAAAATCAAAGTTATTTTCATTATTTTTTAAATATTCATAAATATTGTTTTCTTCGTATTCAACATTTAAAATTTTTAATAAGTTTGAATTTATATTTCTTTCCCAATCAACGGCACAAATTTTTGAATCTGGAAACTTATATCTAAGAAAAAATAATTCCATTCCATCACCGCAACCCAAACTCAAATTTTTTTTTTTGTTAAAATTAATTTTTTCAAACTTCCAGTTAAATCTTAAGATTGCATCATGTATCCTTTTTTTACTTATATCTTTGCTTAAAATCGTATTAGAAATTTTATCTTGAAAAAAATTATATATATCATTATTTGGAGAAGAAAAAATCTCCCAACTTATAATTGGTTTATTTATATCAAAGTTTAATTCATTTATTTTTACTTTATCAGATTTTAATGCATTAATTATTTCGGTATTAATACTTTTTTCTTTAGAATTGATAAATGGATTCAGTTGTACGTTCTTTTGTATTTTTTCATCGACGTTAATTCTATAAGAATATATTTTCATAGAATTTATTTTTAATTTATTTCTTTACAACTAGTTAAAGAGATATTTGGATTTTGATATGCAGTATCCTGAAAATCATTTACAGCTGATTTTTCTCTATCTAAAATTCTACACCACTCTTCATATGTAAACCATAAACCACTCTTTCCACTAATAAATTTATTTTTTAAGTTTTCATCACTAAATTTTACTAAATACTCATATCTTCTGTGCATTCTTTTCTCTAAATTACCATTATTACCAAAAGCTAATGGAGAGTTAATTTTATCAAAATAATTAATGTTCTTAATATTTTTTTTGTTAATAAATTCTCCAAAAATTTTATCATACATTTTAAAATTATGTTCTTCAACGAGTAATTGTTTAGAGATTATAAATTGATAATTATTTTTTAATTCTTGATCTAAAATTTCTTTATCAGAAATAAAATTTTTTAAATTGAAATTTATTAGAGAAGAAATACAAAATAAAATTAAAATTAAAAAACTCAAGGAATAAAATTTTTTAAAAATATTATCATTAAAATACAAAGTAATTAATATAATGCCAGGAATAAACCATTTAAAAGGTACTTTTAAAAATAATACCAATATGATTGTAATTAATGCAACTAAGCAAATGTTTATATTTTTAAATTTTTTTTTACTTAAAAATCCAAATGTCATTACTGATACAATATAAAATAATAAAAAAATTGGTGAAATAATATCTGCATAAGGCATTATATATTCACTTGATTTATCTTGTGCCAAAATAGCAAATAAAACTTTAAAGTTTTGTATAATCGAAATTGTAAACCACGGACTTACTGCCACAAAAGTTATAAGGCTTAATAAATTATTTTTAAAATTAAATTTAAAGTTAGCATTGGTAATTATACTAAACAATAATGCAAATTCGAGTCTTTCAGCAACTGCAAAACCAAAAAAAATTATGGACGCAATCTTATTTTTATCCTTTATTAAAAAAGATATAAAAAAGAGTATTGACGCTGTGAAATATGGTTTGGCAGAAAAAGTAATTTCATAAATTATAGGTGATACTAAATGTAAAGCAAAAAAAGAAAAAAATAATAATTTTTTTTTATCTAAATAAAATAAATAAATTAGCAGAAGAATATTAAAAAAATATTTAGAAATTTTAACATAAGATAAATCTTTGTAGTTTTTATAAAGAGTAAGATCAAATTTATTAAAAACATCTTCAATATTATTAAAAGAAAAATTATGTATTAAAAAATCAATAATAATACTAAATGCACCTATCCAAACAGACAAGCCTCCAGGACTATGAGACATGCTTGGTTGTATTCCCTCAATGAGTAAAATTGAGTCACCTAGATAAGCAATTTCATCTCTATCACCAATTACGAAATATAATTTTGAAATGTATGAATAACAAAAAAAAACTAGTAAGGAAAAAGCAGTTAAATTAAGTAGAACTTTATTGTCATATATTTTTTTCATATTTGCGATTCTCTTAAAGTAGTTAATGTTATACTATAAATGTTTTCACATGAGAAAATATATTAAAAATAAAATCTCAATAATTATTCCAACTTATAATGAAGAATCAAATATTGCTCGACTAATCGAAGAATTGAAAAACGAAATAAGAAACAGTGAATTTGAAATTAATATAGTTGATGATGGTTTAATGTTTAATAATATCATATAAATAGATGTATTAAATTTAATATTATAACGATTTGAAATCATCATGTTAAATAAAAAAAACAAGGAAAAAATTTCAAGTAATCGAAGTTTTGGTATAGTTTTTTTTGTTGTATTTTTATTAGTTGGTTTATGGCCAATATTAAAAAATAGTGATTTAAGAATTTGGTCATTAATTCTATCAATTATTTTTTTATTTTTAGGGTTACTTAATTCTAGAATATTAACACCTTTAAATTATGTTTGGTTTAAATTTGGGATGTTATTAGGAAAAATTATTTCTCCTATAGTCATGGGGTTAATTTTTTTTGTTGTGGTAACACCTACAGCAATTATTCTAAAATTGTTTAATAAAGATGTATTATCTTTGAAAAAAAATAAATCTAATAGTTATTGGAGGAAAAATTCCAATTATAAAACTAGTATGAAAAACCAATTTTAGCTATATGAATTTTTTTATTGAATTTTGGCAATTTTTAAAAATTAGAAAAAAATACTGGTTACTTCCAATAATAATAATTTTAGTTTTATTTGGTGGCTTAATTATTCTTTCCCAAGGTTCTGCTGTAGCTCCATTTATTTATACAATTTTTTGAAGTGAAATCGATTTTAGGTATTTCTGCATTTTATCATGATAGTGCTGCCGCATTATTAATTGATGGCAAGATTATTGCTGCGGCTCAAGAAGAAAGGTTTACTAGAATAAAGCATGATTCAAATTATCCATTTAATGCAGTTGAATTTGTACTAAAATATTCTAACTTAAAACTAGAAAATATTGATCATATTATTTTTTATGAAAAGCCTTTTTTAAAATTTGAAAGATTGCTCGAAACTTATACCGCATTTGCACCTAGAGGATTTAAGCAGTTTTCTAAAGCTATGCCTTTATGGTTAAAAGAAAAATTATTTCAAAAAAAATTGCTATTAAATGAACTTAAAGAGCACGATAACAATTTTAATTATGACAACAAACTATTTTTTTCAGATCATCATTTAAGTCATGCCGCAAGTGCTTTTTATCCTTCACCGTTTGAAGAGGCTGCAATTTTAACTGCGGATGGTGTAGGTGAGTGGGCAACTACAACTGTAGCAATTGGAAAAGGTAACAATCTTGAAATAAAAAAGGAAATACATTTTCCTCATTCACTAGGATTACTTTATTCTGCATTTACCTATTACACAGGTTTTAAAGTTAATAGCGGAGAGTATAAATTGATGGGATTAGCGCCTTATGGAAAACCTATTTATTCAGATAAAATTACAAAATATTTGATTGATGTTAAGGAGGATGGATCTTTTAGATTAGATCAGAATTATTTTAATTATGCAACAGGCTTAACCATGACTAATAATAAATTTCATAATTTATTTGGTGAAAAACCTAGAGATCCAAAAAAAGAACTTCTTACTGAATTTCATATGAATATTGCTGCATCAATCCAAAAAGTTACAGAAGATATAATTATTAAATTAGTTAGGTCAATAAAGCAGGAATATAATTTAAAAAATTTATGTTTAGCTGGAGGTGTGGCTCTTAATTGTGTTGCAAATGGCAAGATACTCAAAGAAAAAATTTTTGAGAATATTTGGATACAACCAGCCGCTGGTGATGCTGGTGGTTCTTTAGGTGCTGCCCTAGCTCTTTGGCATAAAGAACTTAATAATTCTAGAAAAGTTAATCCAAAAGATGATATGCAAGGATCTTACCTAGGACCAGAATATTCAAATAACGAAATTGAGAAATTTTTATCAAATATAGGTGCTAGTTTTGAAATTTATGATGAAAGTAAATTTATTGAAAAAGTTACTTCAGCATTAATCGAAGGAAAAGCAATTGGTTGGTATCAAGGAAGAATGGAGTTTGGACCAAGAGCATTGGGAGCGAGATCAATTATTGCTGACCCAAGATCAGAAAAGATGCAAAAAAACTTAAATTTAAAAGTAAAATATAGAGAAAGTTTTAGACCTTTTGCACCATCAATAATTCGAGAAAATTTATCAGAATGGTTCGATATAAACTGTGATAGCCCTTATATGTTAACGGTAGCCAATATATCTAAATCAAAATGTATAGAAATGAATAAAGATCAAGAAAAGTTATTTGGCATAGAAAAACTGAATATAAAAAGATCAGAAATACCAGCGGTTACTCATGTTGACTATTCCGCAAGAATACAAACGGTTCATGAAGATACCAATCTTAAATATTATAAATTAATATCTGAATTTAATAAAAAAACTGGATGTCCATTAGTTGTAAATACTTCTTTTAATGTAAGAGGCGAGCCTATCGTTAATACACCAGAAGATGCTTTTAATTGTTTTATGGGAACAGAAATTGATATTCTTGCTATTGGAAATTGTTTTTTAGAAAAAAAAAATCAGCAAAAAAGCTTAATTACAGATTATAAAAGTAAATTTGAGTTAGATTAAAATTTTATTTATGAAAAAAAATATTATTACTATTTTTATATCAATTTTTACAATAGTTTTAATCGTAGAATTTTTATTATCAACTTTTTATAAAAAAAGAATTTTTAAATTTGATCCATCGATGGGGTGGAATCTAAAAAAAAATATAAAAGCAAAAAGATATTCTTCAGGAAAAAAATTTGAAATTTTTACAGATAAATATTCCTTAAGGTCAAATGTTGAAAAAAATATATTAAAAGATCCGTGTGATTTTAATTATGTTTTTATAGGTGACTCATTTGTTTTTGGTGTAGGAGTAGATTTAGAAAATAGATTTGATATTTTATTAAAAAATGAAAAAGGAATAAAGTCTATAAATTTTGGAGTTCCAGGGTATTCAATATTGCAATCCTATATGAAACAAAAGCATCATATAAATTATTATAATTGCACGAAACCAAAAAAACTTATCATTTTAATATATAAAAACGATTTAAAAGATGCCCAGACAACTCATACAGCTTTCAGACCAAGGCCTCTCATTATAAATCAAAAAATTAAATTTCCAGACACATTATCAGATATAATCAATGGAAAATTAAGAGATTTAAGCTATGGATATTTTTTTTTAAAAAGTACTATTCAAAATTACAGTAATCAAAAAATATCTTACGAAAAAGATAATATTTCTGCTCTTATAAACGAAATTAATTATGTCTTAGAAGATACTATTCATCATGATTTATTTATTGTTATTCATGGTATGGAAGAAAACATTAGCAATAAAATTTTGAAAAATAAGGTTTGCAATAAAATCACATGTTCTGATTTAAAGATATCTCTAAAAAGCGATTCTGATCTTTATATTAAAAAAGATTCTCATTGGAATGAAAATGGACATGAATATTTATCTCAATATTTGTTTGAAAATGTATTAAATTGATTGAGTTTAATTAAATGAAAAAACTTTTAAATTATGCAGTTATTTTTATTATAAGTATTCTATTGTTTGAAATATTATTATATTTAATTTTTTATTCACCAATTAGACTTTATTATCCCTTAGGTAAAGAAAAAGTAGATATTCAAACAGATTTTAATGTCATTTACAATGTAGACTGGAGAACAGGCAATAGATTAATTAAATGTAATAATAGCAAAGACAAAAACCAAAAAGTTGTATTTATAGGAGACTCTTTTACTTTTGGACAAGGTTTAAAAGAAGAGGATACATTTGTAAATATGTATGCTTGTAAAACAAATTATGAAGTTAATAATTTATCAACTACCGGAATAGGTTTTGAGTTGTATGAAAAAATTGTATTAAACCATAATTTTCACAATGTAGATCTTGTTTACTTAATTTTTTATGAAAACGATTTTGATGTAAATATAGAAAGTCAAAACCTTATAAATACGATTAAAAATTTTTTAAGATTTAAAAGTTTTACTTATTTAATTCTTAGAAAGATAAAAAATCAATTTTTTTATGGTTATATTAGAGGGGACAATCTAACTCTTGTTAATGGCAAATGGAATAATCCAGCTACTGTTTTTAAAAACAATCCATACAAGCTTAAGGCAGAATTTGAGACAACTAAAATAAAAAAGGAATATATCAAAAAAAAAATAGCAATCATGATGGAACACATAAATAATAATTCTAAAGCTAAAATAATGATTATGGTTATCCCTGAACCCAGTGTTCTTTCAATGCAACATATTAATTTTTATAAATCTGTAGGAGCGCTTTATTTACCTAATTATTTAGAAGTATCTGATTTTGCAAAATATATTAATTCTTTATCTAAAACATATGAATTTGAATATTTACCTATTTATGAATATTTAATTGAATCTTATAAAGAAGAAAATCATAGTTATTATTTTGATAATGATTTTCATTTTAATAAAAAAGGAAGTATAATGGTTTCTAATTTCTTAATTTCAAAATTAACAAATTGAACAGTAGCCTATGATTTTTATACACCAATTTATAAAATATAAAAATTTACATTGATTGATATAATTATTAATGCTGATGATTTTGGTTTTTCAGAAAACACTGTAGAGGCCACTATAAAATTATTTGAATTAAAAGCAATTTCAAGTGCAACCATTATGTTATCAATGCCTGGAACTGAATTTGCAATTGATTATGCTAAAAAAAATCCTCAATTTTCCTTTGGATTGCATTTAAACTTAATAACTGATGATGTAGAAAAGCCAATACTTCAATCTTTGGATATACCCACATTGACCACAAAAGATGGTTTTTTTCATTCAATTAGAAAGCTTCGATTATTATCTTTAATGAATCTTATAAATAAAGAAGATATAATTTTGGAAACGGTTGCACAAATAAATTGTATTAAAAATAAAGATATAAATATATCGCATATAGATTCCCACGGTCATATTCACAAGCTTCCTCTAATTTCTAAAGCCTTATCAAAAATTGAAGGAAAAAATAAAATTAAAAAAATTAGAAACATTCAAAATATATTTTTAAATAAAAAATATAGCTCACCAACATTTTGGCTTCAGTCAATATATAAAAAAAATATAGTAAAAAATTTTAAAACTACTAATTATTTTTATATGGACTCTTATCACCAAGATAAGAATTGGCCAGAAATTATAAGCAAACTAAAATTAAATGGATCCATTGAGATAGGAGTCCATCCTGGTAGCGATTTTGAATGGAAAGATAAAGAGACTGAAAATACGATTTTGTTTTCAGATAAAATAAAAAAAGATAGTAATTTTAATATAATAAATTGGAATAGTTTATAATAATTTAACAAATTTTAATTAAAATAGTTATCAAATAGATCACTTTTAAATGAAAAAAATAATATTTAATAAAATTAGTTTTGTAAGTTTACAAATCAACGAATTTGATAAAATAATAAAAAAAAAAAAATTATTTGTTTTTCCAGCGGCTCCCGCTCTAGCCACAATAAATGAAAATGCTAATTATTATGAGTCTTTAAAAAAAGCTGATTATGTATTTTTTGATAGTGGTTTTTTTGTTTTGTTGTTGTTATTTTTAAAAAATATTAAAGTTAATAAATTTTCAGGTTTTAAATTTTTAAACTTATTTTTTAAATATCTAAAAAAAAACAAAAATCAATCTGTACTTTGTATTGATCCTAATTATAAATTTTCAAAATCAAATAAGAGATATTTTAATTATCTAGGAGTTAAAAAGATATATAGCTATTTAGCACCTAAATATAATACTAAAAATTTAAGAGATAAGAAATTATTAGAAAAAATTAACAAATTAAAACCAAATTTTATAATGACAAATATTGGTGGAGGTACACAGGAAATTTTAGGCTTATATATAAAAAAAAATCTGAAGTATAAAACAACTATACTTTGTACTGGCGGTGCAATTTCTTTTTTTACCGGCGATCGAGCTCCAATTAATAGTTTGGTTGATAAATTTTATCTTGGATGGTTAATAAGAATTATTTTTAATCCAAGGCTTTTTTTTATAAGATATTTTTTGGCTTTTAAATTATTTAATATAGTTTTGAAAAATAAAATTAAAGTTTACTAAAAAATAGTTATTTATATTTATCTTTACCGTTAATTCTTATAAAATTAAGTGTTGCAAATTTGTTATGTTTTTGACATTACTAATAAAGAAATTTTATGATAGATAAAACCAAAAAAGTATTAATCGTTGGAGCTGGTGGTTTTATTGGCGGTCATCTAGTTAAAAAACTTATCAAAAATGGAAACTCGATAGTAGCCTGCGATATAAAATCAAAAGAGTACTGGTTTCAAGATTTTGATGAAGCCCAAAATCATTACTCACTAGACATGAAAGATATATCAAATTGCAGAAAAGTTATAAATGATGTTGATTACGTTTTTAACATGGCTTGTAATATGGGCGGAATGGGATTTATTGAAAATAATAAAGCAGAATGTATGCAATCAGTCTTAATTAATACAAATTTGCTAATTGCCTCCAAAGAAGCAAATGTTAAAAGATATTTTTTTTCATCAAGTGCATGTGTTTATAATGCTTCAAAACAAAAAAAAGTTTTTATAGAAGCTTTGAAAGAAGAAGATGCTTATCCAGCAGATCCAGAAGATGGATACGGATGGGAAAAATTAT
>MDSV01170181.1_pt1 | contig 38440 bp, 34 predicted proteins | sample 810851 | NCBI WGS metagenome assembly MDSV01 (sample SAMN05326640, study PRJNA326480) | marine metagenome | isolation source: seawater | place: Atlantic Ocean: North East | collected 2012 | reverse complement strand
GAGCCGTCCATTTTGCCGTCCAGTCCGATGCCTCATCTCGACAACAGGACTCGCACGGATAGCCTCAGAGCGGCAGGAGGGGATCGCCGAGGCGCTTACTGCTAAAGCCGCAATTCGCACACTCCGCGGCATTACGTAGAATGCAGCTCGAAGCGGACGTGCGGCGTCCCAGCGGGTCGCCCCCCTGGCGGGCGGCAGCGGCCGTCAGTTCCGGCCCACAGCAACCATTCGAGCCAATTTCCATGGAGGCCCGGAAACAGTCTGTTGCTGAACTTCAATTAATTATGGACCGTCCTGATCTGTGTCAGTTTCGTCACCCGTTGCAGCATCGAGACTGTCCGGAATTTGGACGTCTTCGTCTGGCTGCTCCCAAGATCCAGCTATTCGTTGCCAGTCCGGCAGAACGCCTTTGTCCCGGAGCCATGTTTCCCAAAATTGCGGATCATCTGATTTTGGCCGCTGCGGTTTTTGCAGGTCGCGGATACGAACGAGAACCGGCGTAGGGACTGCCCAGCCGAGAAGGATCGCCTGCTGCGAAGGGAGAGTGGGAAGTTCGCCGAGCAGCCCGCCCAAAGCGTCCGGAACAAGACGACGGACAAGATTCTGATCGACATCGTTAACGATGCGATGAAGCAAAAAGGAATTACACTGCGCCAAAACGGTCGGCGAGAGTTCGGACGGACGCTGCGAGGCCAGCACCAGCCCAAGACCAAATTTCCGGCCCTCCCTGGCTATCCGCTCAAAAGTCTGTCGGCACAAATCAGCGGCCTGCGCGCTGGCGCCAACGTCCGCGTCCTTGCGCACGAAGCTGTGCGCTTCCTCAAGCACTAGCACAGTCGGAAGGGTCTCGTTCGTTTCCTTAATGTGACGTTGCAGGGCCTCGAATATCAGCCGGGAGATAACGGCTACGGCAACATGCACAACGTCCGAAGGGACCAGTGAGAGATCAAGAATCGCAAGCGGCTCGGTCGCGCCTTCACCGGGACCAAGCAGCGCTGCGAGCCATTCGCTAAGCGATGAGGCACCCTCGGTATCAATGACCGGCCGGAGCCCGGCATCGCCAAGCATGACCTGGACACGGTTTATCAGCGGCTCGACATTGTTCAAAGTTTGCCCGCCCGTTGCCATCGCAACATCATAGATACGGTCGGGAAGCGCCGAAACATCAAACCGGACCGGCGCATCTTCACTGATCTCACCGTGAGTGGCAGCAATTGAGAATGCGTCGGTGATTGTGTGCAGCTCTGCCAGAACAGTTTGGAGGTCGCCGGGCTGAAAGTCGTTGTAGCCGGATGAGTTTGCAGAGGTCCAATGGCGCGATGCGCGTACAGCTTCGACAGGGGCACGAGCAGCTACGATGGCGGCGGTAAGGTCGGCAACATCGTCGCCGTAGGCGGCAAGCGCCGCTTCATCCGATTCAGTCAAGCCAACAAGTCCTTCCAGCAGGGACCCGAAGTCACGGTTGCGCGGAAAGCCGGCAACACTCTGAGGTAGGTCGGCATAGAGTTGTTCGATCTGCCGAACATAACCGGTGTAGCGCCTGATCGCCTGCGCGCGCGCCGTCATCGCTGACGAACCGGCATTGCGCAATTGGCGCAACGCCCTTAGCAATATCGGGCGCTGAACGCCGGGCTGCGCGGACGTGAAGGCCGCCCACTCCTGTCCGTTCCACAGCCAGCCCGGCACTGTCAGCGGGCTCGCGCTGCCTTTGCCGCCAACGGCAAACCGTCTGACAGGCAAGGTGCCGTCATTAAACGCCTGCGAATACTCACCGTTGGGATCGAGAATGATGAACCGGGCATTGGCTGGCTGAGCTTGCTCGCCCTCCTGTACTGCGGCTTGCGCAACCGCCGCTGCGCTTTCAAGAGACCAGCGGACAATACCGGCAACGGAGCAGGACTTGCCGCTGCCGGTGTTGCCAAGGACGGCAAGGTGCCGGCCAAAAAGCTTGTCAGGGTGCACCCATACACGGGCGTTGCCGGCGAAAGGGGCAGAGCCAATCTGGATCAGGCGGTCGTTGGTCTTGGCTTCGACTATGGAACGCAGTTGCGTTGCCGTCGGAAGGAGAACGGGATCGCCAACCGAAGGCAGCACCGGAACGCCGCGTTCCAGGGCATAAAGGGGCTGGCTGTCGCCGTCATTGCCTTCACGCAGCAGAGTGCCGAAAGGAATGGCAATCACAGTCCGGGCAGGAAACGGAAGATCCACAAGGGCCTCGTCGTGCTTTCCAAGACCCGGATTGGCACGAACGATGGAGATTTCTTTGATGACCGCGACTACCGCGCCGGTCTCGTTCGGTATCAGCATATAGGCGTTGATACGCGGAAAGCCGGTAGGCGTGCCGGTATTCAGCGCGGTGGCCTGCGGTGTCTCGTTGAACAGGGCGATGCGCAACTCTTCGGCAGTCACGGTTTCAACGCGGCCTATCGAAAGCGTACCGATGCGTTCAACGATCGTCGTCATGACCCACTACCGTCTTCACTCGGCTCTTTAGCCGTGACCTTGCCGCGCCGCTCCACAAGTTCGCTCATACGGATCGTGAGCGGATCAATGGCCGGTTTGGGCAGATAGTGCTCAACCAGCGTCCGAATATCGCCGAAGTGCTTCCCAACCAGCAGCGTAAGCTGCTGCGGTCTGCCAACACGGGAAACAAAGGATGCAATTCGCTCGTGAGGTTTCTCGCCCCAGGCCAATATCACAAGGTGCGTGGACGGAATGGTGAGCATGTCCGCGATGACCCTGTTGATATGGTCATCGCCAAAACCGTAACCGTAGGTGACGAGCACGTTGTTGGGCTGGCAGATCGAGGACGAGAAATCGCGGAACAAGTCGGCATAGGGATAGGCCGCAGTTTCAACGTCCTTGACCGCATTGGGGTAGATCATCACAGAACTGCGCGGGCTTGCGGGGACAGCCGGGTGCCCTGCATCGGCCCCGAACGGCAGGCCGGTGCGGTACAAGCGCGGCTTGTCATATCGCCAGTCGAGCGAGCCGTGAAGCTTTGTAAGATGTATCACGCCCTCTAGGTGGCGCGGCTCGCCCCGTATTCCCGGCGGCGTGTAGTGCATATCGACATGCAGGCGCGATGACCTGAATTCCGGCTCAAGCGCGCCGGTGAATCGGTCGATGATGCGAAGCCCGGCATAATCGCAGCCGCGCTCAATAAGGCGATCGTAGTTGGTCGTGAAGATGTGCAGCCGCTCCCTCGAAGCGGCCCTGCTGGCAAAACTCATCAGAAACGAAACGAGGATTTCCCTGGCAAGCGGGCCACCGCCGGCGTGTTCGTTATCGATACCGTCGCTGATGCTTTTTTCCGTGGCGAGAACATCCTTGATAAATCCGCCGAGCACGTTATCGATCGCCGTCTCCCAAGCAGCGACATCGGTGTGTTCGAGAATCTGCAAACCGGCAAGGAGGGCGAGCGCCGCCGAAAGCTGGTCCTCGATGTTGGCGCTGCCCCTGCCCATAGCTTCCGCCAGCTTCTTAGCGCGAGCGGCTACCTTGTCTTCCTTCGGGCATCCGCCGAAACCTGAACCGGCCATGCTTGTCGGCATTCCGCCGGCATGGTTGGCTATTCCCGTCGTGAATCCGTTTCCGAGCAGAAGGGAAAGATGCTCGGCCTGAAACACCGCGGACAGCCAAGGCTCGATCCGCCTACGCCATGAACTGGTTTCACTGGCGGGGTCAGTCGGGGTTTCAGTTTCACCTCCGATGTGGACAATGTGGCTGTGGTTCCACTGCATCGAATGGCCCTCAAATATTGGTTGCCTATGATCACTTCATTCGTAGCGCATAAATATCCGAAACAATATGTATCAGCGATCGTTCACGGTTCCAAAGCAGACCTTAGCATAAGTCATAGCGAAACTCCGCTTCCCGCCCATATCGAACAGAAGAAAGGCCGCCTCAAGCGGCGGCCTCGTCTTCTTCGTCGATCATCGGCTGACAACCGTGGAGATAGTCCACGGCGCGCTGTGCGTGGCTCGCGGCCTGGAAGATGAACCGCTTGTCGTTTTTCAGTGCCTTGAGCCAGCTGGCGATATAGGCCGCGTGCTCGTCGCGGGGTTCCGGGGTCAACCCGAGGTCGGCGGCAAGGAACGCAGCCCCGAGTTCGGCCACCAGCTCCTCCTGGGCATAGCCTTCGTCGCCCCACTTCTTGCGCCCGAAGTCCCGGTCGAGGCGAGAGCGGTGCCGGGTCCAGTGCGTGACCTCATGGGCAAGGGTCGCGTAGTAGGCCTCGGGATTTTCGAAGGCTCCGAAGGGCGGCATCTGCACATAGTCGGGTTCGAGCGCGTAGTAGGCGCGGTTGCCGCCGTGCCGGATGTCAGCGCCCGTGGCGGCGAAGAAGGCCTCGGCGGCCTCGTCGCGTTCGATCCCCTCGGGCATCTGCTGGGCGGTCGCGTAGTAGTGCTCGGGCAGACCGTCGATCTGTTCGACGTTGAACACCGTGTAGCCCTTCATGAAGGGGATCGCGACCTCGCGCTCTTGGCCGTTGTCGTCAGTCTCGGTCTTGCGGAGCTTGTCGGCATAGACCACGGTCTCACCTTTGGAGCCCTTGCGGACCTGGCCACCGAGTTGTTGCGCCTGGCGGTAGGTCATCCAGATCGGAGCCATGTAACTGCTGGCGACGCTGGCCGCCCAGAGCAGGATGATGTTCAGACCGCGATAGCCGATGCCGTTGTGGCGGAGGGGTCTTGTGATGCGACCGGCCAGATGTTCGGCGTTCCAGGGCTGGTGCCAGGTGCGGACCCCGGCCTCGAGATCGGCGATGATCTTGTTCGTCACGCGGGTGTAGATGTCGAGTTTCTGTGTCATGTCGTCCTCCGTTGCTTGGGTCCCGTGCGGGACGCGGAGGAAGAGGCAGGCGCCCGTCAGCCGACCGGGCATGGTCAACACGGGAGCGGCAAGGCACGCAGACGCGAAGGAGCGGGCAGGCCATTGCGCGGGCGGCGGCGGCTGCCACGTTCCGCGGACCATTCGCTCGCACGGGTCCATGCAACGGTGACGGCCATGACCAAACGCGATCAGCCGATGATGTGACGGATAGGGATCAGGCGGCGATGAGCTCGAGGCCGTCTTCGGCCAACCAGCCCTGAGGGTCGAACACCGATCGACAGTGATAGGCCACGCCCAAACGGCGCGGCGCGGTCATGCGGCGTTTTAGCACCTGGCGCAGCTTCGCCCGCACCGCCCCGATCTCAGTGACCGAACAGCGCTTGACGGTGCCCCGGGTCCCAATCCGGCCAAAGGTGACATCGACCGTGTATTGCCCGAACAGGTCTTCCGAGACGACGACATGATAGGCCCGCGCGAGGTTGGCCTCCGGCAGTCGAGCTTCGAGGTGACAGGCGAACAGCATCAGCTCTCTCCCGTCACCTGGCTGCGCCCGCCGGGCAGATGCCGGTACAGGGTCGACGGTGCCACGCCGAGACGCTCCGCCACCTGGTTCACGGTGATCTCCGGATCGGCCAGCAACGCCCGCGCATGAGCGAGGTCCTTATCGGACAGTGCCGGTGGCCGCCCGCCAAGCCGCCCACGCGCGCGCGCTGACGCCAGACCCGCCACGGTACGCTCGCGGATAATCGACCGCTCGAACTCGGCCAGGGCCGCGAAGATGTGGAAGACGAGCCGACCGCCCGAGGTGGTGGTATCGATCGCCTCAGTGATTGAACGAAAGCCGACGCCCCGCTCTTCGAGCATCTCGACGGTCTCGATCAGCTGCTTGATGGAGCGCGCCAGACGATCCAGCTTCCAGACCACGAGCGTGTCGCCGTCGCGCATGTACTCGAGCGCTGCCTGAAGTTGCGGACGATCCCGCTGCGCGCCGGAGGCCTTCTCCTCGAATACCTTCTCGCAACCGGCCGCCGTCAGCGCGTCGAGCTGAAGCTCGGGCTTCTGATCCTGGGTGGAGACACGGGCGTAACCGACAAGCACAAAAAATTCCTTCCGAAAACTTATCTTCATAATAGCTTTTCGGAAACTATGTTTCAAGAGATAGTTTTCGGAGGCATCCGCAACAAAGAAAGCCCGCTCGCGGCGGGCTCTCGATCTCTCTCCGAAAAACGGTGGTTTTCGAGAACTATGCTGCCATACGATCAATGATGCTGGCCACATAAGTCGCCTGGCTGTCTTCCATGAAGAAAACATGCATATCTTCCAGCTCCTGAATGGTCTTGCCCCAGTTCAGCCTACCGAAGCGTGTCGGTGTGACGATAAAGCTGTTCAGAATGACGTTCTCGCTGACGAGCCTTGCCTGGATGCCCTTGATGACCTGATGGAACTCAATCTTCTTGTGGCCAGGGCCTTCATGCTGGAGGCCATGAGGCTCGACGAAAGCCAAGTGCTGGCTGCCGTCCTTCACAAGCCATAGAAGGAAGTCGGGATAGAAGTTTCCTGCCTCAAAGAAGCCCACCCCGCGCCCGCGGCTCTCATTGCGAAGCAGGAATAGTTCAATTCCCTCCGCCGCCAGCCTTGCTTGATCCTTTTCGATGAAGAGGCGCAGATCATCCAGGAACTGGAATTCGCTCTCATTCAATGAAACCGGCGCAATCTGGATTTTGCTTCCCTTGGCCGCATGAAGCACGGGCTCGTAGAGATGCGTGCCGAAGATGCAGCCCTTCAAGTCTCCGGCGCGGAGTATCCCCTTCTTTCGAGCGGTGATCTCGCGGGTCAGCGATTGAATGTCATTGATTAGCGCTACTTCGCTGGCATCGACAATTAGCTGGTATTCACCTGCTTCAGGTAGGCTTCCGTCGCCGGCCTCGATCTCACGGAGCTCAAGACGTGGCTCGATAAAGGCCGCCTTGCAGTAGTTGTAGTATTCTTCCGCAAATTTCTGGAGGAGCTCCGCCGCCATTTCCTGCCAGAGTGCGACGTTACCAAAATCCGAGAACTCCATCTTTCCGGAAGGCACGATGACCTTGTACCAGGTCCGGTCAGAAAGCAGCGCCTTGATCATTGGCTTCGAGATATTGAGATTGTGCCAAGTGCGCTCGCGCTTGAACTTCTCAAGCCGGAAGAACAGATCATCGTAATCGAGGAAGGCCAAGTGGCCTTCTGCGAAGACCGTTTCCTCCTTAGCGCCGAGCTTTGTGCCTTTCTTGGATTCGATAGACTGGATGCGGGGATACCAGTCTATCACAACGCCCTTCTGGCGAATCTTGTCCGGCACAAGGGTCAACTCAGGTACAGCGCCGTCTCGTTTGAAATCGTACTCCCGACCGTCGCCACGCTTCTTTCGGGGACGCAGCACCTTCAGCCGCTGCCCAAAGTCGTAGGTAACGGTAAGCGGAACGGTAAACACTTGCTTCTGGTCGTTGCGGGGCAGTTCTTCCTCTTCCAGGAATTTCCGGAAGCGTTCCATGAAGTCCGCTTCGATCCCGAAGACATTCAGGGTCTCGACGTACTGGATGAGCTCCGGTTGGTGGGTGGGGGTGGCGAAGCCGCTGCGCTGGAGCGACCAGTCATGCCCCTTTAGCCGGACGCCGCGCCCGAAAAGCTGGATGATCTGCGCGCCTTCGCTCTTGCCGACATGCATGAGACCAAGGGTGCTGACGCGCCAGCAATCCCAGCCCTCGACAAAGCGTTTGGAACCGATGAGCAGATTGACCGGGGAACTGGACAGGTTGATTTGCCCGAACATCGTCTCGGCAAACTCGGATTCCAGGACCGCGACGTTGTCGAACTCCTGCTCAGCAATATGAGTCGCCAAGCCAGATGCGTCGCCGACGTTGATGAGCCCGAACGGCTTCTCGGCCTGTCCGACGCGTAGCATGATCTCGTTCTCGTCGCCCTTGATCCGGGCAATCGACAACTCACCACCAGCACGGTTCTGAAAGAGCTTTTCTAGGATATCGCGAAACAGGTCGCCGGGCTTCCAACCCTCGCGAAGCATGAGCTGGTGCAAGTAGACAAACCCGCCGGCGAAGATGTCGCCACCGTTCTCGTCGAGCAGGCCGGTTTCCTCTGCGTTGCCTCGGATGATCCGTTCTACCTCGGAGGCCGACGCGGCTTCGTTCTCTAGAAACGCCGCGATGAATTTGATGATTTTTCCAACGTCGGAAACCGTATCATCTACCTTGACTGATACCTCGCCGGTCTTCTTATTCTTTTTCTGTGATACGGCCTTGGTCACGCTGGAGCCGACGAAAACCCAGAGCGGTTTCTCAATGTTGTATGGCGCGTAATTGCTCTGCTTGTCCTCGTACAACTTCAGCTGCTGGTAGAAGCTCAGAAGACATGCAGTCAGGTAGGAAAACTCGAGCTGGGAGAAGGTCCGCGGAAGGTTGAAGATGCGGTAGTCCTTGCCGTAGCCGTCCTCGTAAAAGTACCGGTACGAATAGTCGAACAGGATCGTCTTCGCGTAGGATGCCTCGATATCGGGACGCTTTGCGGCTGTGACAGCCTCCTTCAGCGTCGCCGAATACTCGAAGACGAAACCCTTCTCCGACAGGCGGGCGCGGCTTCGGAACCAGCCTCGCTCCTCCTGGCTTCCCATGCCGCGATGGGCCTCGTCGACGAGCAGCAGGTTCTGATCGCCGAGATTGCGCGTCGCGATGACGTTGGGCCCGTCGGTGTCTCCGAGCTTTGTCACCTCGGTGAAGTCCACCTGACGCAGCCCGTTCTTGCCCGAGGACAGCAGGTCGCCGCTGTCCGTCAGAAGCCGCGAAGCGACGATATTGCTGCCCTTCATCTCGCGCGCGTGCTGCAGGGAAAGTTGCTCGTTCGGAGTGATCAGCACGGTCCGTGTCAGGTCGTGCTTGAGCGGCGACTTCGAGGCGTATTGCCGGAATTGCAGGAAGTTGACGTGCATCAGCAGCGTCTTCCCCGAGCCAGTGGCGTTCTGCAGACAGAGCTTGTTCAGGTCGTCGAGCTCGTAAGGCGTGATCCCCGTCTCGTATCCCTCATCGGTCCAGTACTTGTCGAAGGCATTGACATAGGCGTTCAGCGAATCGAGCAGGGCGGCGCGGTCGGCGAAGAACCGGTCGAGATAGATCTCGGCAAACAGCAGCGAGAGCCACTGATAGTACTTCCAGACGATCGGCCGGTCGCGCTTCTCGTTGATTGCCAGCGTGTGGCTGACGATGTTGTGCTCGTAGCGCAGCAGGTCGGCCCGTGTGATCTCAGTGCCTTCCTGTAGGTGCAGGTCTAACGCCTTGTAGAAGTGATGCAGGTTCTCGGACGTCATGCCCTCCGGCGCATCCTTCACGGTCTTGGCCAGTGGCTGCATGGGGCGAAGGGTGCGCTTGCCGTCCTTGTGGCCCTTCAGTGGATCGAGGCCGAACAGGCTGACGATCCACTGGTTCAGCACCAGCTTGTGGCCGAAGGGGAGCGGCTTGACCTTGGATTTGGGCTTTCTCGCCATCGCTCAGCCCTCCACGTCCCACATCGCCTGGTGGAAGGCTTCCTCGATCAGGCGCACCTTCCAGGTTTCCTCGTCCTTGCGCAGATTGGGCAGGTTGTTGGAGCCGTTCACGTAGATCACGTCGAACTCGGTGTCCTGCGCGGAAAGGCGGTACTTCCGGAACCACTCGTCCAGCATCAGGTTGTCCTGCTCGAGATCGCCGGTCAGCTTGCGCCAGACCACCAGCGCCTTCTCCCGGTCGTTGTGATCGCCGGGGGTGCGCAGTGTGTAGCCCTCGACCTTGCGGAAGCGCCAGGCGCCGTCGTCCGTCTCCTTCAGGCCGCCGTCGAGCATCAGTCGCGTGTTCATGTCCTCCGGCAGCTCGGGATCGACCTCGCGCTTGAAGGCGGCGTCATAGCCGCGCCAGCGGTCCAGATGCTCGACATACAGGCCGATCAGCCAGTTGAACGTCTCGACCAGGTCCACGGCCTTCTCGAAATACTCGTCCGTGCCGGGCTTCTTGATCTTCAGCTTGTAAGCCGTCGGATCGTCGAACCATTCGATGTTCAGAAGCGACGGGCTGCCCTTGGTTTCGAAATCAAGCCAGTAGCGGAGCATGTAGTCGCGCTTAAAGTCGGCGGCGCCACTTTCGGCGCCGGCCTTGGCTCTCAGCGAAAGGTTGTTCAACGTATCTTCGTAGGACTCTACGCGCATGTATTTCAGCGTGTGGCTGACGCCTGCCCGCGAGGTTGGTTTGCCGTCTTTCCATTCATCCGAATAAACTGCTTTACGCACCCTCGGCAGCAGCGTCTCATCGAAATGCATGCCCATTTCCGAGAGTATGTATTTTCTTTTCCCATTGTCCCGCCGATTAAGATTGATAACTGCGTGCGCGGTTGTCCCCGAGCCCCCGAAACCATCAAAACAGGTTCCCGACTTCATGCGCATCCCGGCGACATCAATACAGTCTTCCACCGCATGGATCGACTTTGGGAAATCAAAAGAATTCCGAGCGCCGAACAACTTCTTCAGTTCGGCAGTTCCATACTCAGTCGCAGAGTATTTTTTGTCAGACCAAATCGTGTTTGGAAGAATGCCTTCATCATTCGGGCGGTACTTGTAGTATATATTGAGCTCGCCTTTTCCATTGGGCTTTGGAAATAGCTCCTTCTTTTCGGAGGCAATTCGCTCGAGGCCCCAGCGCCAAACTCTTTCACCTCCGGTGGAATCGATTGGCCAAACCACCTGCTCACCCGAAGCCGGTGGTTCGATGTTCACGTACTGTCTACGATCTTCGTCCCATGTCATTTCAGGTATACGAAGCGCCTCGCCCTGTACGTAGATAGGGAAGTGTCTCCTTGGCCTACTTGCTCTTTCTGATGCCGAGCCCTCACGACGGAAGTTTCGCCACTCAAAAATGCCATCGTCATCTTCTTGATTGAAGCGGGCTGCCTGTTCCTCAGTTCGTCGCATCTTAGCGATTTTCGAGAGCTTTGACTTGCCCGCGAAAATTCCATACTCATGAGATTGAGCAAAACCACGAAGTGTCACGCGCCCCGACGGATTGATGCGGATCGTCAACTGCCCGAGAACGTTCTCATCTCCAAATATTTGGCTCACTATGTTCGCAAGTTCTTTCTGCTGGTAGTCATCAACCGTGACACAGAGAATACCGGATTCGGAGAGTAGTTCCTTGGCCAATTCGCAGCGCTCGCGCATCATTGTCATCCACGATGACGATCGATAATTGTTCTTATACAGGATAGGGGCGGCGTCGGTGTTGTATGGAGGATCAAAGTAAGTCGTCTGGATCTCGCGCCGAAATCGCCGAGATATGAGATTTGCAGCCTGCGAATTCTCGGAATGTAGGAGAACTCCGTTCAGTTCACTGTCAAGGAATTCAATTTCCGATAATATGCGTTGCTTAAAATCGTTCGAAAACAGACCTGTGTCGATTGATAGATATTTATTTTCTCTCAAGAATTCCTCGGTCAATGGGGTCGTAAAACCATCGAGAACATCTACTGAGAATAGCTTGACCCAGTCTTCCCTTTGAGCTTCGTTGGCCGCGATCTCCGAGTAAAATTCCTCCGGAACTCGATCGAGCGTGATGCAGTACTGCGTGTCGACGACGAACTTCTTCTTCAGCCATAACCGCTTCTGGAAGTCCTCAAGCTGGGCGAGGAAGTCGATCAGATGCTGGGCGATGCGGCGCAGCACCTTGACCTTGGCCAAGTAAGCTTCCACCCGCGGCGCATCGGCGGACTCGATATCGTCCAGCCGCATGACCTCGTTCTTGATGTAGAAGTCCAGCTCGCGCCGGAGGAACCCGCCCAGATCCTTGTGGATGAAGTAGTCCATCGTGTTCCGGCCCGTGTACTGGGCGAGGTACTTCTCCAGCAGCGTCCGGTCCTTCTCGGCCTCTGTCGGCGCCGGAGTCATCAGCGCGGTCACGTAGTCGTCGGCGCCGTCCAGTGCGGGCAGCAGTGACTTCACCTTGTCCGCCGCCTCTCCGAGGCGCTTCTTGCGCCAGGTGCCTTCCTGGCCGGTCTTCTCGGGATCCGGGCGGTACTGGAAGTGGATCACCAGTTCCGGCTCGCCAGTGTCGCCCACCTCGATCTTCACCGGCTCGGGCTCGTGGATGATGAAGTAGCGTTCGGTCTGCTCGGACGCCTTGACGTTGTTGTGCTCGCCCTCGGACGCCGAGACGATCCGGCAATGGACCTTAAGCGGCTTCTGCTCGAACAGCGCGCCGTGCTTGTCCCTGAACTCCTTCGCCTGCGTCGGATCGAAGGTGAAGTTGGTCAGATACTCGGATGTCTTGATGTAGTACTGGTCGCGGTTGGCCCAGTGCAGATAGACCTCACGCCCGTCATAGGGGACGGCGTAGGGGGCGGCCTTGCCGTCGGTCTCGCGCGCGAAATAGCGGCGGCTCATGAAGTCGCCGTTGTCGTAGTAGCGCTCAAAGAAGCGGTAGAGGTGATCGTAGACGTCGCCTTCGTTGCTGCCGCTGTCCTTCGCCGCGTCCCAGGCCGCCTTGGCTTCCTTCACTTTCGGAGCAGCATCCGGATCGGGTGCGCCGAATTCCTCGGCCTGCTTGCGCGCAGCCTCATAGGCGGCCTTCGCCTGCTCGACCCGGGCGCCGTCCGCTTCCCCGAAGGCGTCGCGGATGATGCCCAGCAGGTCTTCCTCGAGAAACTTCGTCACCTGGCCGGCCTTCGCATGCATGATGCGATAGAAGCCAAAGTCCAAGTCGGGCTGGTCGAGCTGGAACAGCTCCTTCAGCAGGCTGATCAGGCGTTCTCGTTGTTTCTCGACGTTCGGCATGGGCGGGTCTTTCCTGCGTTCTGTTGGCTCACACGACCGCCCAGCGGACGACGAAGAGCTCTTGTTTACTGATGTCCTGTTGGAGGCGGGCTTCCAGGTCCGAGATCATCTGATCACGCTCGTCGATGATCTCGTCCTCCACCTCGAAGATGCGTTGGCGCAGCCGGCGCTTGGATTTCTCCAAGTCCTGAATCTGCGTTTGGATGCGGTGCTGCTGCTCCGGTGATCCGGCGGACCGCGCCTCGCGCTTGAGCTCCAGGATGCGGGCCTTGGCGTCCTTCAGCTCTTTCTCGGCAGCAAAGACTTTGTCCTCGGCCCATTTTTCGAGCTTCTGGCTTTCGTCCGCGAACCATTGGGCGTTCTGACGCTTGAGTGCTTCGATGACGTCCTGTTCGCGTTGCGCCAGGACGGAATCCAGCCGCGCCCGCTCGTTCCCGATCTCGCAATCGGCTTGCCGGCATGGCATCTCGAAAAGGCGGCGGACTATGTCGGGATCGATATCCTGCCCGTCATCCGTTTTGGCCGCGAACAGAATGTGGTCCTGCTCGTCAAAACCAGAGAAGCTGAGGCAGTGGGCGGCGAGGATGCCCGACCGCCCGACCAAAGGTTCGATGCTGACCGCCTTGGCCGGCCATCCGGAATAGTCGAACAGGATCGACCCGCCGTTCAGACCACGGTCGCGCGCCTTGCCGATGACGTGCTGTGCGAGCGGGTGCCCCAAGCGGTATCTGTGCTCACTCAGTCCGTTCTTGGCGATACCGTAACCGCCAATCGGGACATCCAAACCCTCCGGCGCGCGCTTCAGCGTGAAGGTGAGATACTCGTCATCGAAGCGGGCATGCTGGCGTAACTCATGCTGGGTCACTGCCCAGAGCATCCGCTCATACCGGCCGATATATTCCCTGCTCCTGTCCAGGTTGATCTTGAGACGGTCGTGAACCTCCGCGTCGAAATTCTCCAACAGCTTGCGCCGCGTATCTTCCATCGTTTCGGTGATGTTTTCTTCCATCTCCGCCCTGAGCTGCTCGAACTCCGACTCGATTTCGTCGGTCGATCGACAATTCTGGTAGATTGAAACAATGCGCTTCTCGAACTCTACGCCCGATTCAATCGCACCGAGCACTTCATCCGACGCGCCGAAAACGCCGGAAAATAGCTGAAACTTCTCGGCCAGAAGCTCGTAGACCCGCTGGTCGGCAGCGTTGTTCTTGTTGAGGAAGTTGACCACGACGACGTCGAACTTCTGACCATAGCGGTGGCAACGGCCGATACGCTGTTCGATGCGCTGCGGGTTCCACGGCAAATCGTAATTCACGACGATGGAGCAGAATTGCAGATTGATGCCTTCGGCGGCTGCCTCCGTCGCGATCATGATCGACGCGGTCTCGCGGAAGTATTCCACGAGAGCCGCCCGAATGTCGGCGGTGCGGGAACCGGTGACCCGGTCGGTTCCCTTGTGCTTCTCCAGCCATGCCTCGTAGATGGCTTTCGATTGCGGATCAGAGTTCGATCCGTTGAAGAGGACGAGCTTGTCTTGGAAGCCTTGCTCGGACAACAGTCGGACTAGATACTCTTGGGTTCGGCGCGATTCCGTGAAGATGATCGCCTTCTCTGGGCCACCAAGCGCCGCGGTCTTGGCGAAGCCCGCGCGCAGGGCACTCAAGAGCGCCTGGCCCTTGGCGTTTTCCGAGATGGATACGGCTAGGTCGCGAAAGGCGCGAAGATCATCGATTTCCCGCTGGATCGATGCGATATCCTCCGGAGTCAGAAGCTCCGTTTCCTCCTCACCATCCGACCATTCGTCGGCAATCTCATCGAACTCCTCGTAGTCCTCGGCGATTTCTTCTTCGAGCTTTTCCCGCAGCCCTTTGTCATCCTTGAGCTGGCGCTCCAGCTTCCTGGCAAGCGTGTCGAGGGCACCTGCGATAGCAAAGGTCGATGATGCCAGCAGCTTCCGCATGATCAGCGTCATCAGCGTGCGCTGGCTTGACGGCAGCGCTTGCAACGATGGACGGCGCAGATAGTCCGACACCATGTCGTAGAGCGCCTGCTCGGCCTCGGTCGGAACGAACTCCTGCGTGATCGGAATTCGGTTGGTATAGCGAATGTACTCCAACACCTGCCGACGCAAGGTCCGGTGGCAAACCGGTTTCAAGCGCCCCTTAAGATCGTCGAATTGACCGTCGCCGCTTATGCGGGCGTACTGGGCGCGAAAGCTCTTGGCGTCGCCGAAGGCGTAATCGTCGATAAGGCTGACGAGGCCATACAGCTCCATCAGGGAATTCTGGAGCGGCGTCGCTGTAAGCAGAACCTTCGGCACATTAGCCAGCGCTCCCTTGAGAGTGCGGCCGATACGGTTGTCCGGTCGGTAGACGTTTCGGAGCCGATGGGCTTCGTCGATGACCACCAGGTCCCATGGAATGACCATCAGCTCGTCTGCATGGCGGGCGGCGAACTGGAACGAGCAGATCACCAGCTTCTTCTGCTCAAAGGGTCTACGCACTCCATCCTTGGCCATCCTGTTGTAGTTTTTGGCCTCAAGGATCACGGTCGGCAGGAAGAATTTTTCCTCGATCTCCTGCGACCACTGCTTGCGCAGGTTCGCCGGGGTGATGACGAGGATGCGGCGCCTGCCCTCTGTCCATTTCTGTGCCAGGACCAAGCCGGCTTCGATGGTTTTGCCAAGGCCGACCTCGTCCGCGAGGATCGCGCCTTTCGACAGTGGAGACTTGAAGGCAAACAGCGCAGCTTCCACCTGATGGGGGTTCAGGTCCACCTGAGCGTCAAGCAGAGCACTAGCTAGCTTCTCAGAATCTGCAGCCGAGTGCCGTTTCAGTAGTTCATAGGCAAATAGCTTGGCGTGATAGTCTGTAATCAAGTCACGCTCCACGGGTCTATGATCTCGACCCCACATCCCGCAAAGTCTTTGGTATTGTGCGTCGCCACGGCAGCGTTGTGAACGCGCCCGATGGCGGCGATCTGACAGTCGGACTGGCTGATCGGCCGTCCGGCACCACGTCGGTCGGCGGCGATGGTGGCAAAGGCCTCGGCGGCGGCGCTGTCGAAGGGCAGGATGCGGTCCCGAAAATCCTCCCGCAGCATGGCGTCCACGGCGCTAGTTAGGGCATCACGCCGCTCACCGTCCGCAAGGATGGCCACGCCATAGCGCAACTCGGCTTCGCTGAGTACGGTCAGATAGACCTGACCCCCGTCCTGGGCTGCAAGCCATGCTTCGACTTTTGGCTCGGGTGCCGGGCGCAACAGCTCTGAGATGATGTTGGTGTCGAGGATGATCATGGCTGGTTAGTCGAAACTCGGCGGCGCGCGCATGGCGTCGCGGGCCGGGATGTCGAGCTCGGCGCCGCCAAGAGCGGCAAAACGTGAGCGGATGGCGGCGGCAAGGTTGTTGGGCGGGGTCGTCTCTCCGACGACCTGACGCAGGATTTCCCGTGCTTCCTCTTCCATGGACCGGCCATGCTCAGCCGCGCGCACGCGCAACCGGCGCTTGATGCCGTCATCGAGGTTTCGGATGGTAATGCTGGCCACGGCTCATCACTCCATTTCGATTTGTGCGAGTAAATTGCCAAAGGCCTGTTTGACGTAATCGGGGCCAAGCGGTCCCTTCTTCTCGACCAGACCTTGTTCGAGCGGCTCGCCGAAGACGAGCGCGGGAAAGGCACTGGGGTTTCCTCGCTCGATCATCGCCAGCCAGAAGTAATCATCGGCCACGATGTAGCTGTCGCCTTTTGCGTACAGCCATGGCTGGTGATGCTTCCCAGCCCGCCAGTCTTCCATCATCTGTTTCAGAACTTCTTGGCCGACTTCGGTCCGTTCAGGGCGGTGCGAGTCGAACGCGCGTTTGAGGGTCACCTTGTCGGTTTCGAGAGCCACCCCGTAGACGGGGGTTCGACCCTCAGCGGCCCGCATCACAAACGCCAAGAAGAGCACATCTTCGGGCGGCGCGAACTCTTGCTGATCTATCGCCATGCGATGACATCCTTGCCCCTCGGAAAAGGAGGTTCGTTGCTGTCGGTGACGACCTTCTACACGCCGTCGCTCAACTGTTCGCACCCAACGTAAGCAATGATTGCGTTGCAATCCAGCCTAAACCGTCACCGCCTCGGGTGCTGCTCCTGATCGGGCTCGTCACGGCTAGTCGAAGCTCGGCGGGGAGCGCATGGGCTCCCGTGACGGCAGCTCGAGTCCAGCGCCGCCAATACCAGCCACCCGCGCTCGGATTGCCGCCGCCAAGTTCGATGGCGGTGTGGTCGCCTCGATAGCGGCGCGGAGGATCGCGCGCGCTTCCTCTTCCATGGAATGGCCGTGCTCGGCCGCGCGCACCCGCAGGCGGTGCTTCAAGCTGTCATCGATATTGCGGATCGTGATGCTGGCCACCCGGTGCCTCCACGTCAGAAAAGTGCTGCCTTACTGATCAATGATTGCAGTGCAATCAAGTTGTTCCCGCCTCAGCGACCAAGATTGTGCCCGCGGCCCTCGCCACGGGCGCGCTCATCGTCATCCTCGCGCTGTTCTGGTGGCGGCTTCTCACGGTCATGGGGGCGATCAATCGAGCGCCCTTGTGTCGGTTCGGTCTGCATCTGCTCGTGAATTCGCTTCGCCTCTACGCGGAACAGCAGCTTCTCCTGTTCGAACCGGCGCTTCAGATCGGTCTCCTGACGCTGGCGCTGCGTTGACTGCCGCTCCTCCAGCTTCTCCCACTCGTGCTGGTCACGATCCATCCGGCGGCGTTTGGCGCGGGCAAGCTCGGCTTCAATCTTGGCCTTCTTGCCGACGATCCGTAGGAACATACCGCGCAGACCCTTGGGACGGCGACGCTCATCGGCGGCATGTTCTTCGGCGGCACGCTGTGCCTGCCGTTTGGACAGGGCATCGCGCTCGCGGCGATCAGCTTCTTTCAGGCGATCGGTGGCCTCACGGGCCTCTTTCGCCTGACGGCGCTTGATGACGTCCCAGGCACGGCCGATCTCCTTCTTGAAATTGTCGTTCGCGTTGTCTTCCCGCAGCCGGATGTCGTTGCGCGTGCGGATTTCCTGATTGTGCCGGACCCGGCTCTTGCCGCCGTCGATCTCGGGCCAACGGATTTCACGGCCGTTCTCGTCATGGCGCACCTGGCTCGGCGGTACCTTGTTCTCGCGCTCGAGCTCGTTGGCTTTCGGGCCGATGTGAACGCCGGGCTCCCGGTCGATGCCCTGGGCTTCCAGCGAGCGACGATCGATGCGCGTGTCGTGCCCTGCCCGCTCCAGTGCCTGATTGGCTTTCAGCTCCCACACCTGCCGCAGCCATGCCGTGCCGTTCGGTTCGAGGCCGGCCTTCTCGCGGTCGCGGGCACTGTCGGAAAGCCGCAATACCCGCTTGCCGGACTCGATGTCACGATCCCTGAAGATGAAATGCGCGTGCGGGTTCTGAGCGTCCTTGCCCATGTCGTGCATGGCGGCAACCCAGGGCGTCCGGTTGCCGGTGACGGCTTGCCCGAACTCCCGGATCAGCTCGGCACGCTGAACGGCATCGAGCTCGCGCGGCAGTGCGACCATGACCTTGTCGATGACGCGCGCATTTTTTCGGGAAGCCTGCTCCTGCTCGTCCATCCAGGACATGGCAGGTCCCATACGATCGGGCATCTGGTGCGCGATGATCTCGGAGGCGGCACGCGGGCGCATGATGTACTGCACATGTGCCGATGCCGTGCCCGGCGCATGGGTCGCCCGGCCAACGGATTTGTGGTTGAGCGAGTAGATCGCCACGACCGTTCCTGCCTCCGCCTGACAGCATACCATCGTATGCCAGCGCCAGATAGAGAGGTCCGGAGACGTGTCTGGCGCACCCTGTCTCCGGTCGTCTGCCGGTACGAAAACCGGCGCGGGTTTCCAAAGGGGCAAGGCTCCTTTGGTGCTGGTCCAGCGCGGCATGGCGCTGGCCGTGGGGGTTCAGGGGGTGGCGCGGAAGCCCCTCCCTGGCCGGTTCTCAGGGTGGACCCTGAGCGGGGGTTGGTGTCGGCAGGGGGACGTTCTCCCTTGGCCGACGCGGGGAGGTTTCGGAACCCCGAAGGGGGTTGCCGAACCAGGGTGCAGGGGCTCGGAGGCCGCCTGCCCGGACCCGATTTCGGGGCCGGGTGCGCGCGGGTTTGCCTGCAAACCCATAAGTGCGCACTAGCTATCTCTAACACTTCCGCCCGATCTTGCCCAGCCTCTTCTGGCACCATCCGCTGACGCTTCATCTGCCGGTCCAGGATGGCCAATCCTGGTGGGGAGCCGCGAGGGGCAACGCCCTTCGTGAGGCTCGGTCACGGGTCATGCTGCACGGCATCGGCCCGGCTCTATCGACCGAGCCTACCCGCCAACCAAGAAAGTGCTGAGGCGTCGATCATGAGCGCTGACGCTTTGCCGCTTTGCCATGGTGCCTTGGCCCGCTGCCTCGATGCGCTGTCGGCTCTCGTGATCGCTCGTCCGGGTGCGGCTTGGAACATGCCGCCTGCGGTCAACAGCCGCCACCTGCCAGAACGGTTTCCGCCGCAGGCATCGGAGCCTCCGTTCTTCGGTGGTCGTCCATGCCCGACCGGCGGCCATCGTCGCCGCATCGCCAGCCGGGATCATCCGGCGACAGATCGGGAGCGGGAGGCCAACGCCCATGCCACAGCATGTCATGACCAGAGCCATCATCTTCGCGGCAATTTTCACGGTGATGCTCCTCGCGCGGGAGCGTCTCGAAAACAGCCTCGCCGTCCTCGGTGCCTTCGCTGAGCGGCGCGCGTCGGAGACCAGACCGGTCATCATCACGCGGCCGGCCGGCACGCTCGGCATTCGGGGCTAACGCGATCGCTTGGGGCGCTGGCCGGGATCATTGACCGGCAGCGCCTCTGCTTCGTATCCGAGGCCATGGGTAACGCCCTCAATGGCCCGGTCGGCGATCGAGGCGGCATCATCCCCTGCCGCCCTAAACGCCGCCATGCTGCGCGTGTCCTTTGCAGTACGGTCACGCGCCAGGGTCACATGGTGCAGGGAACCGGTCAGAACGATCCGATGTGCCAGCGAGGTCGCCTCCTCCAGCACGAAGGCCTCGACCGACCGGTCGGCCAATTGGGCGGCTTCGGTGAGGGTCCAGTAATCGACCGGTTCGACAGCGAGCGACAACGGAACATGGTCGATCGCGTCCGGGTCGTCCTCATCCAATACCGCCTGTCCGTGCCGCTCAAGCGCCTCGGTCAGCCGTTGGAGCGCCGCGCGATAGCGCTTTCCGAGAGAGGTGGCGCGGTCCTCCGGCAAGGCTGCCAATCGTGCCGGGTCGGCATTGTCGCTCAGGTCGGCGATCTTGACCCGCATGGCGGCCACCTGCCCGCTTGCGGCCAGATCCTCGATCCGCTCGGCATAGCTGCGCGGATCATTTGGCGGTTTGGTGACGGCTACTACGATCTCGATCACCTCCGGCGCATAGCCATGCCCAGCGAGATCGTCGGTCGTGATCCCGGTATCCTCGATGACGTCATGCAGCCAGGCGGCATGACGCTCGGCCATCGAGGCCTCGGGGAACAATCGGCTCAGATGCCGACTGACCCGCATCAGATGCCGGACATAGGGCACACATGCCTGGTCGAGCTGACCGGCGTGCCAATGCCCGGCCAGCGCGGCTGTCTCTTCGAGCGAGGGGTGAAACGGTCGATCCGTCGGATCGGTGTTCGGAATCGGGATCGACATGGATGCGCTACCTGAAAATTCTGGGAACCAAGCCCCTACCCTATCACGGTCGGGCAACACTTGGCGCACCGATCACCCGATCCGGCCGAAGGCAGCACCCGCCAGTTCCCTGGCGAAGCGGTTTTCCTTCGCGCGCCATTTTCGCCAAGCAAGCCCCAGCAGTCGACGCCGGACATCCCAATCGGATTTCCCGCGCGCCGCCAACCGGGCGAGCCCGGCCTGGTAGTCGCTCAACGCCTGCTTGCCGACCTCTCGCACCGCGCGCTGGCCATCCTTGTTCCCGGCATCGAACTGCTCGGAGAACGCGGTAAAGCTTCGGTCCAGTGCCGCTCTCAGGTCGAGGAGCGTCTGTTCCTCGGCCAGCCACTCATCTTGCTTCATGCGGTCGCCCTCTCACATCAGTCCCTGAACTCTGTTTCGCTCGGGATGTCGGCATCGCTGAGCGTGCTCAATCCTGCGCGATCGATCTTGCCGGTAAACGGTCGGAACAGGCTGGCGGCTTCGCTGCCTGAGGTCAGACGCACCGCCTGTCGCTTCAGGCAGGCCTCGAACAGATTCCGTACGGTCCGTCCATTGCCGAACTGTTTGCCGCGCACCCGATAGACGCGGGTCAGGGTCCGGCGCAGCTTGCGCTCCGCACCGCTGGTAAGCCGGTAGCCCTGCCCGGCGCAGAACTGTTCGAAGATCGCGACCAGCTCCTCGGCTGTATAGTCTGGGAAGTCGATGATCGTGTTGAACCGGGAGCGCAGCCCCGGATTGCCGTCACGCAAGAGCGCGGCCATGGGCTCGGCATACCCGGCCAGGATCACGATCAGTCGCCCGCGATGATCCTCCAGCGCCTTCAGGAGCTCTTCCTGGGCCTCCATGCCGTAATCGGTGCCGCTGTCGGACCGGTGCAGCGCATAGGCCTCATCGATGAAGAGAACGCCGTCCAGGGCCTTCTCAACCAGTGCACGGGTCTTGATCGCCGTCTGCCCAATATAACCGCCCACGAGGTCGCTGCGGCTCGCCTCGGTCACCTTTGCGGTGCGCAGGAGGCCGAGCCCCTGATAGCGCTGCGCCACGATCCGGGCGACGGTCGTCTTACCCGTGCCGGGATTGCCGGTGAAAATCAGGTGCAGCGACATCTCCGGGTTGGGCAACCCGGCAGCAGAACGCTTGGCCCTAACCTCGGCGAGGGCCATGAGCTGTTCCACCTCGCGTTTGACGGTGGTGAGCCCGATCAACTCGTTCAGATGCACGACCGGCTGTTTGGAGGGTTTCGGCGGCGGTGATGCCGGTCGCGCCTGCGCGGTCCCGTTGACCTTCGTTTCCTCGCCAAGCTCGGCCAGACGGGCTTCGAGCCGATTGCAGGTGGTGCCCAGATCGGTGGCTATCCGGTGCAGCTGGTCCCGCTCTTCCTCGAGCTCCCTGATCCGCTCGCGATAGTAGGCAGCGGTCTCCAGACCGTTGCCGTGGCGCGCGCTCAGGGCATCGGCAGCCTCCAGGGCCTCCTTCAGATAGGCGCATTCGGCCTCGGCCTCCTCGGCCCGGCGACGCCAGTGCCAGATCATGTCGCCCGCTGCCTGTTCGTGCATGTCGAACTTCTTTTGCAGCGCCGCGAGGCTATGCCGATTATCCGAGCTCATCCGAGGAAACCGTGACCCTTCGTCATTAAATCTGCCCTATCTTTCCTCTATCTAGGTGACGAACGCATAACCCGGTACTGCCTATGGACATATCCGCTCCGTTTCCACGCAAAGCGCGACGCACCGGCGTCGGATTGGGCGCGCCTGGCGGTCCGGGCATCAAAGGTTTCCTGTTTCGGCAATTCGTCTACTGGCCTTTCGTCAATCCGATCCTCTGGCTTGGTAACTGGGGCCGGGGCGGCATCGTCTTGCTGTGGCTCGCGGCCCTATGGTGGCCGCAACCGATGATCTCGCTGGCCGCCTTGCTCGGGCTCTGCGTGGTGATCTCCCTCATCGCTCGGGTAGATGTCGCGCGCGGGCGTGATGTCGGTCGCTGGTACCACGCCCCGTTCAAGAGCGCAGAGCGCCTGCTGCCGCTGCTGGTGGGGCCGGTGATCGTCGGGATTGGCATCTATTTCCTCGATCAACGGGCAACGCCGGGCGGTATCTCCCGAGCCGAACGCGAAACCATGCAGTTCTTGCTGCTGATCTCGGTTCTGTCGATCCTGATATCGGGCAGTATGCCCATGTGGGGCGAGCTGGCGCGCGCCTTGCTCGGTGAGCCGAAGAACAAGGCTCCGGCGTCCCATGGCTCGGCGCAATTCCTAACCGAGATAGGGCGTTTGGTTGGCGCAGAGGGCCTGCTGATCGGCAGGGCCGGGACCGCCCTGCCCTATCGCTATGCCGGTCGCATCCTCGCCAATCCCGACCCTCGACACATGGTAACCGTTGCAGCGAATGGCGCGGGCAAAGGGGTCTCGGCCATCGTGCCGAACCTTCTGGCCTATGAAGGCTCGATACTGGCCATCGACCCCAAGGGCGAGTTGGCGGCTATCACGTCGAGACGGAGCGAAGCGCGCGGCCAACAGGTGCATATTCTCGATCCCTGGGGGCTGACCGGCCTCCCCTCCTCTGCCTTCAACCCGCTGTCGCTGCTGACCCTCGACAATGAGGATCTGGTCGAGGATGCGGCGCTCGTCACCGATGCCCTGGTCGTCGATAGTGGCGACGGGGATCCCTATTGGAACCTCGAAGCACGGAACATGCTGCAAGGCCTGATCCTGCACATCGCGACCAGCCTCGATTTCGAGGATGATGATCGAACCCTGCTCACGCTGCGCCGTCTGATAACGCTACCTGCAGAAGAATTCTCGGATTTGCTGATACAAATGCAGCGCAATCCCCATGCCGACGGCGCTATTCGCCGGATTGGCGCGTCCATTCATGGCATGTTGCAGAAGTCAGAGCGGCAATTCAGTTCGGTCTTGGCAAGCGCGCGTGTCTCGACAGACTTTCTGGAAAGCCCCCGGATTTCTCGTGTGCTGGACCAAACGGATTTCGATCTCACTGATCTGAAGACGCAGCCGACGACGGTCTATCTCTGTCTGCCGGCTGCTCGATTGGGAACGCATAATCGCTGGCTGCGCCTGATGATCGGCCTGGCGTTAGAGGCCATGGAACGGAAGCGCCGTAAACCGGAACATCCGGTCGTCTTCCTGCTCGATGAGTTTGCGACACTCGGCCATATGCGCTCGATTGAGAACGCCGTCGGGCAAATCCGCGGGTTCGGGGTCAAGCTCTGGGTGGTGTTGCAGGATTTGAACCAGCTAAAAGCGCTCTATCGGGAACGCTGGGAGACGTTTCTTGGTAATGCGGGCACGATCCAGTTCTTCGGCATTAACGATCAGTTCACAGCGCAGTATGTCAGTCGGGTTCTGGGCGAACAAACCATCATGGTGACCTCGAAAACCTATCAGACGCAGAGCAGATGGTCGGTGAATGAGGCGGAACGGGGCCGATCGCTCATGACACCGGACGAAGTCCGGCGCTTACCCGATCATCAGCAGATAATTCTGATGCAAGGACAGTCTGGGATGGTCGCCGATAAGCTGCGCTACTTCGCCGACCCCGAGTTCGAGGGCCTTTTCGATGAGAACCCCCTGCTCTGACCAGGTTCGGCCTTTCGGGAACGTTTCCCCCGGTTTTCTGCGCTTCTCGGAGGGTTCCCCAGAGACCGCAGTGTGTTGCACCGATCCTGTGATCTGCCTCGTCGGAGAGCAAGTCTCAGGTTAGAGAGTTATAAGAGAGTCAGTTATAGAGTTAAGCCCTGTTTCGATCTGGTTTTCGTGTTCGGTTTCAGATGCTTGTCGAGGTGGCTCGTTCCCGATAGGCCGTGCATCTGTTCCTGATAGGCCGAAAGATGCGTTCCTGATAGGCCGTGGGTTTGTTCCCGTTAGGCCGTCGGTTAGATCCTTATCCACAGGCCACAACCCCGCTGATTCGCTAAGCCCAATGGTTTCAAGGGGTTCCGAGTCGGCGTTTCGGCATGTGCCGGTAGGAAGAGTCAACGCTGTGAGGGGGTTATCGGCCTATTGGGAACGCCTCCTGCCCGATTGCGCGAGTCCCATACCGCGATGACACTAGCATGATACCGGCGTGATATCACATGGATATCTGGAAGATGTGTCGGGATAGCTGTGGAGAACGGTGCCGGGACAGGCTCCGGATCAGCCACGCAGCGAGTGCTTCTCGCGGGCATGGTACTGGCGCACGAAGCCGTAGAACGCCTTCTGGTAGTCGTTCGGCCGCTTGTCGGGATGGGCGTCGAGCCAGCTGTCGTATTCGGCCTTGAGGGCGTAGATATCCCAGCCGGGAAAATCCTTCCTGATCCGCGCGATGGTCTGGTCGTCCAGATCGCGGCGCAGGAAGAGGGCCATGGGCTCGCCCGGCGGCGGCTTCGGTTTTGTCTTGGGTCTGGCCTTGCGGGTGCGCTTCGGCTTCTCCTCGACCAGCTCCTCCGCGCCGAGCGCGCGGCGCATGGTCATGCGGATGCGCGGCTCCTTGCCTTCGGGTTCTTCCCATTGCAGGTCGACGCTCGGCAGGCTGTTCTGTTTGACCAGCTTCTGCAGCTCGAATTTGAATCGCCGGTAGGGGCCCTCTGCCCCGGATTTTTCATAGAGCGTCGGCAGAGTGATGGCGAAGCCATCGGCCCCTGCCCCGCCCGCGTGCTTGCGGGCAACGCGGTAGAGCCAGCGCTCGCGACCGCCGGTGATCGAGAAGTATTCCGGATCGATGGCGAGCACGCCGCCGTTCTGCAGCACGCCCTGGACGAACCATTGCGAGAGCACGATCGACATGCCCCGGCTCTCGCCGGTCTTCTCATCGACCAGATCGGTCCATTCGGAGATCCATGAGAACTCGGCAAAGCGCTTGCCCTTAGGCGCACGGATATTGGTGCGGATATTGGTGCTGCGCAGCCGCGACAGGCTCTCGCGCAGGCGCTTGTAGTGTTCGCCGCCGGTTGAGCGCTTAATCGATTTCAGCAGGTCGTAGGGCTGGAAGTGCAGCTCGTTCGGGATGTCGTTGACGCCCCGGTTCTTCATATCGATCAGGGCGGAGGCCGCCCAGATCAGGATGTCGGCATCCCAGATGGTCGCCATGCCGTAATTCTGGTGCGGCTCGACCTTGACCCAGACATCGTCACTCTCATACTCGATTGGCTTCAGGCGCTTGCGCTTGGCGAGCGAGAAGAACGGTCGCTCCATCGTCTCGCGACTGTCCCGCAGCTTGAACTCGGTCAGGCTGAGGATGAACAGGTCGAACTGACTGTCGATGTAGCGGCGTGTGTTCATGAAGGGCGATGCCGGGGCTGATGACAGGATGATGTCGCCTTGATGCGACGCGGATATCTAGCTGATATCAGTCTGATTGCTCGCGATCCAGTTTTTCCAACACGGCTTCGAGCAGCCAGGTATGGCGCGGGATGCGAAGGCTGCGCGCTTCGACCGCTTCATCGACGCGGGCCAGCATTTCTGGCGGCAGGCGCAACACCACATTGGTCGACTTGCCCCCTGCCCGCTCCTTGTCCTTGGCTGCGGTTTCGGCGACGCTGCCGCCTTTCGAGATCAGCGCCTCGATGGCGCGCTCGTCTTTCGGTGCTTCGGTCTTGGTCTGGGGCTTCGGTTTTCTCGCAAGGGCCATGGGCGTTACGCTCCTACCGCGACTTTGGATGTCGCGCTGATATCAAAAAGATGTCTATATAGCATCATGAACTCGTCGGTCGCCTTGGCGTCCTGCGGTTTCAGCTCCGCAACACCGAGCCCATGGGCCGCAGCATTCCCGAAGGCTTTACGGGCACCGAGCGGCGTGTCGATCAGTTCGAGCTCTTCGGTATCGCGGATCACCTCTTCCGCCTCGGCATTGTCCTGTCCGCGCGGATCGGCCCGGTTGATGAAGGCATAGGCGGTGAGCTCCGGATTGGCGGCGCGCATCTCGGCGACCAGCTGGCTTACTTTCTCCAGGGTCCAGACGTCGAAGCTGCGCGGGACGAATGGCACCAGCATGACGTCCGAGACCGTGAGCGCCGCGCGCTGGCTGGTGGTGTCGCGACCGCCGGTGTCGATGATGATGTCGTCATATTTGTCGGCCAGCCGCCGGACTTCCGTGCGCACGGCCGGACCGGTGAGCTTGATCGAGGTGAACCCGGCACCGGTTTCCAGCTTGTCGTTGCGCAGCATCGTGAAGTCGGATGCGGTTTCCTGGTCGTCGGCATCGACCAGCAGGACGTCGCGGCCTTCGGCGGCGCGCTGAACGGTGAGGTTGGTGGCGATGGTGGTTTTGCCGGAACCGCCCTTGATGCCGCCCACGGTGATGATCATGGCGTTATCCTCGACAGGTTGCTCATTGTGGCATCACCCTGACATCGACCTGATATCAATGCAATGTCTGTCAAGTATCTGCGTGATATCGCAAGGCCGTGTGACAAACTTACTGCGCGGGGGTTGCCACCACGGATCTTCGCTCCCGTATCCGTTGCTGCCGGTCATCCTCCCACTTAGCGAGGATGACCCTGCCACGCTCCAGTGCCTCTTTGCTCATTGGCCGTTTTGCGTGCGCTATACCCTCGTTGACGATTGTCTTCGAAGTGCCGCGAGAGATGGAATAAGGATCGATTTGCGCTTCAAGCCGATGGCGACATGGGCCCAAGACCGCATCATCGCGAGTCAAGGTCCAGAGTAGCAGATCGACGGCCTGTAGGGCTGCATTGTCCTTGGAGCTAGGTAGAGACAAGTTTGGAAGGCGGTAATCGACCACTTCTATTTTAGCCAAGCCGCGATGATCTTCGCGCCGAATATGGCCGAAGAGCTTCGCCCATTCTCTCATTGAAGTGCCGAACTCCTGCTGCCGATCATGAATGAACGCTTTTGGCTGACTTCCGGTCTCGTCCACGAACTGGTGAACGGCATCGAAAATGAAGCTGAAGGCGATGATGTTTGGGGTATGGCCCTGATATGATCGCCTACCGCGGGATGCCGACAGGGTGAAGTCCTCCGGGTGGCGTCGAAGATAAGCGATCCCATCTCTCATGACCTCGCGCAGTCGCGGGTCTCGCACACGGGTGCGGGCAAAAACGCCTACCTTCTCGGCAACGCTAGATATGCCAGTGATATCGTCTTCCAAGTAAGCCTGCCAGAAGGCCTCCCGATGCCGCTCGCGCATAGCGCCATCGACAGCAAGACAAAGCGAATGTCGGAACAGGCGGAGATTGTACCATTGCTGCGGGACAGCAGCGTTTTCGCCGCTGTCGAACACCGTATCTACGAACTTGGTCGTTGCTACATAATCTTTTTCGATCTCGCCAAGGAGGAAGCGCCAAGGACCCGAGGAGTCGAGAGCGTCGAGAATGTTGGGCAGCAAAGCTGCCACGCGAGCGGGGCCAAGATTGTTGGCGTGTAGGCGTCCATCTTCTTCGGCCCGTGCCAGTGGCAAGACTATGGGCTCTAGGGCTTTCTCAGCATCGGCAACACTCAATAGCGCGCCGATCCTGTAAAGCGGCGGTTCACTAAAAATATTCCGACCGGAGTGGCCCGTCTCATCAGCGTAGATAAACATAGTGCTTATATACGTGATATCGCAGAGATATCAAAATAATATCGACTCGATATGCGATGGATGTCAGTGTATGCAACCGGATTTTGTGGGCTATGGTCCTCCTGATATTTGGCCTCAGCGGCTCCAGAGGAGCCGCCAGCCGTCTTTCGTATCGACCAGCCGGGCCACGACCGGCTTGTCGAAGGACGGATCGTCCAGCTTGACCAGCAGATAGTCGTTGCCGGATTGCGAGCGCTTACGCCAGGCCGCGCCGATTTCGGCATTGCCCGCCATGGCCCGGAACTCGGGCGCGCTGTCGGAGGCTTTCTCGGTCGGCACGAAGGCGACCTCGGCGTCGAGGGTGACGGTGCGGACGGTGCCCTGAAACTGGTCGCCGCGGGCGTTGAAGATACCGATGATTGCCATGTTCTGTCTCCTTGGAAGGTTGGCTGTCGTGTTTGTCGGGTGCGACGATCACCGGCCGTGGCCGGCGGGGCCGCTCGAATGGTGTTGCGACAGATGGCGGAACAAGGCGGGGCGATCACCGGCGTTGAGCCGGGGAACGGGGATTTTGGCAGCGCGAGGAAGGCCGACACGGCCGGGGAAAATCCCCGTTGATCGTCACGCTGCCGCCATCAGCTTAACGCCATGGGTCAGAGCGGCTTCGCCAGGCCATGCCGGTTTTTATCGGGCTGCACCGGACCGTCAGTCAGGCAGCAGGAGACGGGCAGGGGGCTGCAATCGAGGCTTATGTCTCTCGGCGGGGCGAGGATGGACCAACCGATCCCCTTGGCCATGAGGACGCCTGTGCCGACGGTCCGCCCAAGGTTCTGTGATGCAACGGGGTTCCTACAGGGACATGCGCCGAGACGGCAAGTCTTTGGTAAATATGTATAAATGACGTATAATCAGCGTGTTGGACGGGATATCGGGCTGGCAATATTGCCGGGGAGGGGATGATGGTTCGTCGGGTCATGCTGCATCTGGAGATCGGGCCGGAGGATGCCGATGCGGTGCGCGAGGCAGCGCAGCGGGCACAGATGCGACCGTCGCATTATGCCGTGGACCGGCTGTGCCGGGTGGCGTCCTATGAGAACCAGATCGCGCAGGAGACCGATCAGCGGATCGATATCGATCAGATCGGCAAGGTGGATGCGGAAATATCGCTGCTTGGGGAGGCGGGACGCCTCGATGCCTGGCTGGCAAGGCGGCGCAAGCGCAAGGCTCCGACACAGGAACCCGGCTAGAGATATCGGCGTGGCACAACAAAGATATCTATGTGATATCTTGGTGATACCGAACTGACCTCTAGCGGGTTGGTTTGAGCGGTGCTGCGTCTGGTTGCTGGCGGCGGGTTTCACGCCCGCGCATATAGCTGAGCCAGTCCTTGTTGAGGGCAGGGGGCCTGTTGCTATCAGCGATTGCCTGTGCCGCAGCGAGGGCGTCGGTACTGACGCGCGGGTCGGTCGGGGCAAGGCTCCGGAATTGCGCGACCGGCGCTCCGTCGAAGCCATAGGTGATCTGCAGTGGTTTCGAGGCCGGGAATGATAAATCGATGGTGAAGCCCTCGGCTGAGCGATTGGCCGCGATGCTCTGCAGCAACGCGTCACCAGCTTCGGCGGGGAGATGCTCACTGGCCAGTTGATACACGGCGCGTGGGGTGATGGGGATCGTCACCGGATCGCCGGGCAGGTCGTGATCGACCGTTGTCAGGGTCAGTCGTGGGTGACCGATCGGTCGGTCCTCATCATAGATCCAGGACAGCCGTGTCGGCATTGCGATAAACATTTGCGGTTTGGTGACCATGGAAAATTCCCCAACGAAATCGATCCGTTGAGGATGCGCTGCCGCCACGAAAGCACCGCGCGTCGACGTGGCAGAGCTGTCCCGCGCCATCTGCATAGATATCGATGAGATATCATATAGACATCGGATCGATGTCACCACTGATCCGACAACCGCACGGTTACGGGGCTTTCAGGGTCACATCTTGCAAAAAGTCCATATTTGGACTATATCTCTATATACAGACGGAGACCGCCCATGAACATTCTTCAGCTTCCAACCGAGCCGGGTGCCATGCCCGTGCAACAGCGCATCGATCCGACCGCGCGCCGTCGCGTCAGCGGGCCGGGCCTGCGCAGCTTCCTCGCGATTGCCGAGCGGTATGGCATTGCGACCCAGGATCGGATCGAGCTCTTGGGCGAACCGGCACCCTCTACCTATCATCAATGGGTCAAGAAGGCGCGAGAAGAAGAGCCCCTGTCTTTGCCGTTGGATACTCTGACCCGGATTTCCGGTGTGTTGGGCATTCACAAGGCCCTCGGCATTCTGTTCCCGATCGAGGCCGAAGCGATGACCTGGCTCAAGGGCCCGCATCGTGGCGAGGTGTTTGGTGGTCAGGCACCGATCGAGGTGATGATCGGGGGTGGCCTCGATGGTATCCTGACCGTGCGCCGCTATCTTGATGCGTGGCGCGGCGGGCTGCGGGGTGGGCCCGGCAAGGACGCTGATTTCGAGCCGGTCCACGTGCAGGATATCGTCTTCTCGTGACGCGTCTTGCGACGGCACCGGAACGAACCCATCGGCTCATCCCGTCACGCTTTCCCCCTATCAATGCCTTTGAGGCCGTTACGCAGCCCGCTGATCTGGCGCCGGTCCTGGAACTCGAAGGCTGGACCAATGACCGGCTCGTGGCGGCCCGGGTGAAACGGTTGTCGCAGGCTGAATGGGTCTATGGTCGTCCCAATGCCAGCGTGGTGATGGCGTCCTTCCTGCATGGTGCCCCACAGGGGACGCGCTTTGCCGATGCTGCGCTCGGGGCGTGGTATGCCGCCAATCAAATCGAGACTGCCGTGGTCGAGGTTGCCAATGGCATCCGCCGCGAGATCGCGGAGAGCGCGCTGCAGCAAAAGACCGAAGAGCTGCGGGAATACACGGCAGCGCTGACCGGTGATTTCGTCGATATCCGGGGCGCATATCCGGAACTCCATGATCCTGACCCAGCCAGTTACCCGACGGCCCAGAGCTTCGGTCGCACGGTGCGCGCCGGACCGCATGCCGGTATCGTCTATGACAGCGTGCGCCATGCCGGGGGCACGAACTGGGTGGCCTATCGTCCGACAAGGGTGCTCGACGTGCTGCAGGGTCGGCACTACCGGCTTGTGGTGCCAGAGCGTGGTCAGGTTCATTGCGGTGAGATGAGGTGATATCGACCAGATATCAAAAAGACATCACGTTGAAAGCAGGCTGGCCCGTGAGGGCCAGAAAAATTTTGCGCGCTGTCAGCGCCTTATAGAAAAGGGCGGCGCTGACGCGCCGCCCTGTCTCGGATCAGGCCGCAAGGGCTGTGTCCGGGTCCGCCGGTCGCCGCAGCGCGTCCGGCAGCCAGTCGGTCTCGGCCATGCGCGCCGTGGCATGGTCGATCAGCGCGTCCTTCTTGAGGCTGGCGAGGTTCTCGGCGGCGGCCTCGGAGACGCTTTCGCGCACCGCGTCGAGGATCGTGGATTTGGTGACCTTGCCGAAGAATGTCTCCGGGGTGGCCCGCCAGTAGCGGGTCATGTCTAGGTCGAGGGTTTCGGCCAGTTGATCGGCATGGCGCTTCGACCGGCTGCTCTCGAAGGCTGGTTCGAGACTGGTCGCCGTGAGGAAGGCCAACAGGTTCATGAGATCGGTATCGGCATAGCCGAGCAACCGATCCCACAGATCGCTGGCCTCGCTTGGCAGACGCAGTTGCCAGCGGCCCTGTGCTTCCGCCATGGCACCCGTACCGGGGTTGTCGCTCAGGGTATCGCCATGGCGGGTGAGGTCCTCACTCGCGCCGCGCAGATCGAGGCTGCTGGTCAGCCCGTCCCGATAGAAGTGCTGCAGGGCCAGCTTGTGGACGGTCAGCACCAGCGCGATGTCCGGGCGCTGCATCACCTCGGCCCGCAGAGCGGCGGTCCGATGGGCAATCAGTTCTGCCGTCAGCTTGGGCGACAGCTTGCGGGACGGGGCAGGGGCCTCGTCGCCGGTGTCGGTCTCCGGCTCGCCATCATTTGCCGGGGCAGGGGTTTCATGTCGCTCGCGCCAACCCGCCTCGATGCGGAGCGTTCCATCCCAATGGATGCCGATGAGGCAGCCATGGGATGCCTTGATCTGGTCGGTCCAGACCTGTTGCAGGGCGGTGAGCCGGTCGATCTCGTCGGACAGTCGGTCGATTTCTGCCGCTATCTCGGGCTCGTCCGGGGTTTCGTCATGTTGCTCGGCAAGGGTGTCATAGGCTTCGATGGCGGTGTCGAGCGCTGCCTGATCTTCCTCGGACAGGTCCATTTGCGCTGGATAGCTGCGCACCAGCCCGTCAAAGGCCCGATGGTCCAGATCGGGCACGACGCGCGTCCATGCCCAGCCCTCGGTAGTCAGCCGCTCGGCCTCGGTCTCAAGGCGTTCGGCGACCAGCCGGTCGAGCAGGGCCGGATCGGTCAGGTATCCGCCTTCCGCGCTGTCGAACAGGTCGCGCTGCACGGTGCCGCCTGCTGCCTCGTAAGTTTCCAACCCGATCAGGCAGACGCGCCGGTCGTCGCTCGGGATCGCTTCCATGGTGAGCGCGCGGCGAATGGTGCCGGGGTGCCGGTTCCAGTTGGGCAGGGCGTTCCAGACCTTCTCCTGCTCGGCATGGTCTTGCGTGATGGTGAAGGCCATCAGATGATCGAGGGTCATCTCGCCTTGCCGATAAGCCTCGAACAGCACCGGGCTGACCCGTGCGAGTTTCAGGCGTTGGCGCACGAACAGGGCGGTCACGCCAAAGCGCGCGGCGATATCCTCGATGCCGGTTCCGGCCTCGGCCATGGCGTGAAACGCCTCGAACTGGTCGGCGGGGTGCATAGCCTCGCGGATGGTGTTTTCGGCAAGACCGATTTCGGTATCGTCGCCGGTGTCGAGCACATGGCAGGGCAGGGCGGTGTTGGATGCGATCTCGCCCGCCTCGGCCAGTGCCTTGAGCGCAGCCAGCCGCCGGTTCCCGGCGATCACTTCATAGCGGCCCGTGGGGCTGCCCTTCTTGTTAAGCACCGGGCGCACGGTCAGGTTCTGGATCAGCCCATGGGCGCGGATGCTGGCGATCAGCGCGTCGAGGCTGCCGGTTGCGGTCTTGCGCACATTGCGTTTGCCCGGCACCAGCTTCGCCAGTGGCAGGTCGGTGATGGTGGTCATGGTGGTCATGGTCTTGGTCTCCTTCTCTTTTTGAAAATCACGCCAGAGGGCGTGCAGCTGCTGCTGCAACCCTTGGCCGTCGCCGAGACCGGGGTAGGGGGGCGCTATGCAGGCGGGCAGGGTCGGGCTGCGGCAGGCGCGAGGCGCACCTGCCTTGCCGCCGGACGCGGTCCTGCCCGTGCTGTAGCCCTGCGTGGCGGAGGGGATAGGGGCAGGGCCCCTTGCCCCCGGACGGCCGTCTGACGGCGGTCCCAAGGCGCGTCTGCGCCGTATGGAGTTTTCTACCGTGAGGGATCGTCACCGGATGGCCGAAACCGGCCTGAGGCCGATCAGGCAGCAGGGCGGATTCGGTGAGCCTGCCGGCCATGTCTGGTGACTTGGTCGGCGGAGCGAATAGAGCCCGGTGCCGCTGGCGGCACGCGGCCTTCGTCTGTCGACTTACGGAAAGATGAGCCCGCCCCGGATTGCTCTGGCAACCGCCTGGGTGGTGTTCACCGCATCGAGCCCGTCGAGGGCATCCCGGACATAGCTGTCAACGGTTGCATGGGAGACCCCGAGAATGACGGCGATCTCGGATCGGCTCTTGCCGCGCGCGGCCCAATGCAGGCAATGGCGCACCCGATCGTTCAACACCGGATCGGCACGCGTACCGCCTGCCGCCGCCGGGCAGGGCACAGCCTGCTCATGCAGCATCTGGCACAGGAACCGGAACCAGCAAGGCAGATCGGGACAACCGGGCGCCCTGCGATAGAGGCTGACCATGCCGACTTGCCGGATATTGTCGGCCCCGACGATATGGGTCGGCACGACCATGCCATCGACGAAGCCATAGGCGGCCGCCAGGTCGAGCATCCGGCGGGCGACCGGCTTGCGGCCCCGCCGCAGCGCGCGGGCCTGGTCGAGCTCGGGGCAGTCATACCAGCCGAACGGTGTCTGCTGAACGGCGGCGCGGCGCAGGGTCGGGTCATCACGATTGAACCGGGCCGCGTGATAGGCGACCCGATAGGCCTGTGGCAGTGTCGTCTGGATCACACGCTGGGCGTTTTTTGGATCGTCCAGCCGGTCGAACACCGCGAAATGCACATCCGCGTAACCGAGACCCGCGGCATGGCCTTGTAGGAAAGGGAAGAGGTCGTCGTCATTTGGCGCCGCGGTGAGCGCGTCGAAGGCTTGTGACAGCATTGGCAGGCTTATTGTTCTTGTTAATTAACCAATGAATCCAGTGGTTTTTGCACTGAAACCAATTTTCTAGAATCCGGCTAGCAAGCATGGCAGGACGGATTTTTCAAGTTGTTTGATGTAGTACATACCGTTGTATGTCGCCCTGACCGTGGGGACGACTGCCGATGACGTACTCGACGCTCGGCCAACCCCGCAGCATCCGGATCAACGGTCGCCGCACCAGCCTGCGGCTGGAGCCGGTTGCCTGGCTGAGCCTCTTCGATATTGCCGAGCGCGAAGCGATGTCACCTGACGAGCTGATCGAGCGGATTGCGACCGAGAAGGCGCCGGAACGCTGCCTTGCCTCGGCCGTGCGGGTCTTCGTTGCCGACTACTGGCAACAGGGCGGACATCTCTGATGCCCTATGAGCAGCGCTCCCTCCGCCTTGATGGTCAGCGCCGCTGCCTGCGGCTCGAGCCCGAGTTCTGGTCCATGCTGGAACGCATCGCTCGACAGGAACAGCAGGCGCTGCCGTGGCTGATCGATCGGATCGACCGGCACCGACAGACGGGGCAAGGGACCGGCTCGGCCCTGCGCTGCTTCGTGATCCGATATTTCGCCGACCGGGCAACAGGCCAACAGGCAAACCGACATCACAAAGATATCGTGTAGATATCAGGCAGAAATCAAAAATCCCGATATATGCCACGCTGGCGGTGGGTTAGTGGCTGTCCATCGGATGCCTGCCTCTCGTCTGCTCAGCGCAGCATCCTTGCAGAGTGTCAGAAACTGCACTATATTTCTGACACTAGGAGCACGGATCATGACCACAGTCAGTAGACAGCCCGCAGGGCAGGCAGAACGGTTGAGCGAGAAGGTGCTGGCCCATGCCAGCACCTTGCCCGAGGGCGTTCCGGTGACGGCCAAGGGCTTGCTGCATCTGGGCAGCAGGGCCGCAGTCGATCAGGCGCTGTCGCGCCTCACCAGGCGCGGCGCGCTCTTGCGCGCCGGTCGCGGTGCCTATGTGCTGCCGGTCGAAAGCCGTTTCGGCAAACGTGCCCCCTCGGTTGAGAAGACCGTGGTGGCCTTGGCCGAACAGCGCGGTGAGCGGATCACTGCAAGCGGTGCCATGGCAGCGAATGCCTTGGGCTTGACCACCCAGGTTCCGACCCGCCCGGTCTATCTGACCTCGGGCCGATCCCGGCGTCTGGTGCTCGGCAAACAGGAAGTGGAGCTGCGCCACGCGCCTAATTGGCAGCTGGCGCTCGGCAACGCGAAGCCGGGGCAGGTGATCCGGGCCTTGGCCTGGCTCGGCCCTGAGAAGGCCGAGGCGGCTGCCTCGCGCCTGCGCACCACCCTGAACAGCGAGGAGCGGGCAGAGCTGGCCCGTGTCGCGGGCCGGATGCCGGATTGGCTGGCTGGCACCGTCAGCCGGATGGCGCATGGCTGAAACGTATTTTGATCTGACAGCTGCCGATCGACGCGAGGTGCTGGACGTAGCGGCCAGCGCCTCCCGCCGCGATGCATTTTTAGCAAGGTCGACCGGCGGCTGCAGAACTACAGCAACGCGGCGCACACATCGAAGCGGCCTCCACCTTGCCCGGTAACCTCGGTCACATCGACCCGTTCATGACCTGTATGAGGCGCGTACCGTTTTTCTTTCCGAGCTCACCGAATTCCTCTATCTCTCAACGAGAAGAAAACATGAGCAGATTTCGCATTATGGATTCACATTTCGGATCAGTTGGGGATTTTCAAGGCTACTCCGCTGAAGAAATGAGTGCGATGAGTTCTCAGGAACAAGTCGCAATAATGGTCGAGTGGTTCAACCAGCAGTTTGAGGACCCCCAAAACGAAACGCCATACAACAAGGACCTGGGCGGGTACGTATACCTGTGGGGCGGTCCCTTCGACGCCAGTGACCAAATCCAAGCTGAGTTCTCAGACGCCGTGGACTTCGATACGATGATGCTTGCAGTGGATCGTGTTCAGGGTGATGGGACGCTCGAATGGGCACCGACAACTGGTGGCGATTTCTACGAACACCCGGAAGATGACCGTGTTGAAGCGGGAGAGATCGTTGATGGGGACGGCGAATGGTCTCCGATAATTCCGGATCAGGCACCAGTGCCGCCGGAGCCAGAAGCGCGCGCCGAGGTGATCCGGCGTCTGGACGAATTGGAAGCAATAGTCCAACCGCTTCTGGATAAGTTCGAGGCTGAAGCTCAAGCCCCGCCTATGATGGGCCATAACAACCCGCCTGAGGAACTGGAAATCGTTCAAGCCGTTTCTCGGGACGAGTGGCGGCAGGTGAAAGCCGCGATTGATGAAATTCGCCAACAAACGCAGGTTGAGGAACCCGACATTGGGAGCGTGGAGCAGAGCAATAATCGCCTGCTTGCTGCGGCGACTGCCTTGGCCGGATGGATTCAGAACCGGGTTAACGCCGCAATTGATGCCGGTGCTGCCATCGGTGTCGCGTATGGCATTGCAAATCTTGAGGCAGCAAGAGCGGCACTTATAGGTGCGGCTCAAGCAGTTCAAACGTGGTTGGCATCAATGCATTGGCCGTTCTGAGGTCCACGCAGTTCGAGCCTACGCCCCCCCCAAAAAAATCTGTCGAAACTGTTCCTGGCGCGGTGCTCGGTCTGACCCTGTAAAGCCGCACCCAGATTCACCGGTTAAGGCGACACCCAGTTTTGCGGATTCTGTCGCCCCTGGAGAGGCGCGATGAACCGCACCAACGCACCCGTCGCTCCCGGCCCTTTCCGAACATTCGCCAGTAGTGGCATTGCTGCGGTGCTGTTTCCCCGAACCGGTCATCCGTCGCATCGTGCAGCAGGTATACTCCGGCCAAGGTCCGCAGTGCGGAGCTTGGCTTCCATCCATGACTCAGAATCAAGAATCTGTTTTATATAAATTCAACAGGATCTTGGGAGCGAGTGCAGATGTATTGCTATGTCGACGAGAGCGGGAATACCGGGAACACTCTATTCGATCCTGCGCAGCCCATACTCTACTACGGGTTGATCACTTCTAAGACTAACCTTGATGTTTCTGCCGAGCCGTTGCTCCGAGCTGCGCGCGCAAAGCTCGGCGTGGAGCGCGTTCATGCGAATGAGTTGGGCGTCGGGCGACTGTCGGAGGTCGCGTTGAGCCTGGGTCGCTTTGCGCTGAAGCGCGACGTGCGGTTCTCGCTCTACAAGGTGGTGAAGCCCGACCACGCCATTATCAGCTTCTTTGACCAAGTTTTCGACTCCGGGGTCAACGAAGCGGTTCGATGGGACCACTACTGGACACCGCTGCGATACCCGCTTCTCTTCAAGGTCGCCTACCTGTTTGACGAGGAGACCGCAAAAGCCGCCTGGGCTGCACGGGTGGAGCGCAACCCAGCAAGAGCTGCGGAAGCTCTGCAAAAATTATGCGCGACGCTCAAGGACCGCATCCATCGTCTTCCGGACGCTCGTTCCCGCGACCTAATCTCAGGAGCGCTGAAATGGGCCGCAGCGAACACATTCGACATCAGCTACGGCGTGGGGAACAAAGACAGTGCGCTTCAAATTTCTCCGAACCTCGTCGGCTTCCAACAAGTGCTCCAGTCGGCGGCCGCCCAGGCTCAGAAGCAATCGCGGCAGGTCCGCCAGATCGTCGTGGACCGGCAAACCCAGTTCAATCGAGCTCAGGGCGAGCTGGCCGATATATATCGGGCCATGCGCGGCCACAAGCAAAGCATGGGCCCCGGAATGCCCGAGTTGGATATGACGAATATGCCGGAGGTTCCGCCCGACTTCCGGCCAGGTGACCTGAGCGCAGGCCTTGAGTTGGTCGATGTCGTGCTGTGGGTCGCGAAGCGGTGGCAAGAGGACAAGCCTCTATCCCCGGAGCTGGGGGAAATGTTCAATGCCTTCGCTAAGCGCGGCGGCACCGACGAGGTATCGCTTAGCGGGCTGGAGCACCGGTGGAGCTTCCTCGCGAACCTGCCGATTCCCGACGGCCCATTACCTGATGATCTAACGAAGCAGATCGCCAGATGGGAAGACGCGCGAATACAGGCTATAAAGGATTGCTAAAGGTAAGCGCCTCGGCGATCCCCTCCTGCCGCTCTGAGGCTATCCGTGCGAGTCCTGTTGTCGAGATGAGGCATCGGACTGGACGGCAAAATGGACGGCTC
>MDSV01002569.1_pt1 | contig 38461 bp, 52 predicted proteins | sample 810851 | NCBI WGS metagenome assembly MDSV01 (sample SAMN05326640, study PRJNA326480) | marine metagenome | isolation source: seawater | place: Atlantic Ocean: North East | collected 2012 | reverse complement strand
AATTTATCTTTTTGATTTCTCAAAAGACCGTAACCAAAACCTCCTCCCACAACAAATAGCATACTTTGAAAATCATTATATAGATTTAAACCCACATGAAAAATTGCACCTAAAATTATAAATAAACAAAATATTAACCCAACAAATTTTTTCATTACACAACTCCTATAGTTAAAATCTAACTTCTTTAATTAAGTTTTATTATTAATTTATCTTTAAGTTATTCAACTCTTATTTTTCAGGTATTCTTTAACTTGATTTAAATATTTTATTACATTTTTATTTTTTAATAAATGAACTTTAGTTTACTTCCAATCATTAATAGTTATGCTCTGAAATCATAAATGATAACGCCTCTATTGTTTCTCGATTTGATTGAATAAGCATCACTTGCTTTGGGTAAAACTTTTTCCTTAATGATTTTTTGACATTTTTTATAGGCACTTTCATTTTCATACTCAAAGTTACTTGTTAATCTAAAGTTATCTTTGTTCCAAACTTGGGCAATAGTCCTTCTTACTAAACCAGATTTTGACAGTTCTTTCATAATATCTTCTGTCCACACTTTTTCTTCAAATGTTGCTATCCAATGCTCTAATTCAACCTTAGTTGAAAAATCTAATTCCATACAATTCATAAATAATGTCTCTTTAGTTATTGATTTAACCATTTTGGTTAACCTCCATATAAAAATTAGAATATTTATATAATTGTTAGAATAACATATTTTCTTAGTCTAATAAATTTAATTAGAATTTCTCTAACCATGGTCTTATTTCAATTTCCCATGACCATGAGCTTCTCTTTTGATTATAAAACTCTAAATACCTTTTAGCAATTTCGTCTGGACACAATTTATCATCCTCTTTTAAATACGGTCTGCTTTCTGAAACTATTCCACCATCAATTATAAAGTGACCTATGTGAATATTTTGAGGATGCAGTTCTCGAGCTAATGCTTGAGCTAAACCTCTTAAAGCAAATTTACCCATAGCAAAAACTGAAGAATTTGCAAAGCCTTTAATGCTAGCAGACGCACCTGTAAAAAATATACTTCCAAAACCTTTTTTCTTCATTCTTATTACTGATTGTTGAGCAACTAAAAAAGCACCAAAATATGTTACTTTTAATGCCTCTCTAGTTTCTTCTATATCTAACTCTTCAATTGGCCCTCTAACTCTGGCAGAAGGGTTATAAATAACAAAATTAGGTTGTTCATCAATATTATCTAGTTCTCTAAAAAGATTATTAATGTCATTTGGTGATGAAGCATCACATTTAAAAACATTAGCATTTAATTCATTTTTAAGATTTTCTAGTTTTTCTATGTTTCTTGCTGCAAGAGAAATTGACATACCCTCTTTGTGTAAAAGTTTAGCAAGGGATGAACTTAATCCGTTACCTACCCCAATAATTAGGGCTTTATTTGAATCTACCATATATTAACTTCCTCTTCTTAATGCTTTGATTTAATGAAAGAGTTTTCACTCATAATGTTTAACAACCCTATTTTTAATATTGAACCAGAATCATATCTTATTTTTGAAAATTCATCGTCACTAGAACTTTTTAAGGCTTCAGAAGAAACAAAATCGATTATTACAATCAACATATTATTATTATCTTTATAATGCTTGCAAAAATTAATTTTCCTCAATATTAACTTATAACAAATATATCTTTCCATACAGAAAAACCTGTTTCTAAATCAATTTAATTAATTATAAAAAATTATTTTCTTTCACGAAATGCAATATATGTTGATGAAGCAACAATCAGGAAACCTCCAAGCCATAATGTATAAGGAGTACTTTCTGAAAATAAAGTATAACCTATTAAGACTGACCAAACTAATTTTAAGAAATCTAAAGGTAAAAGGATTGCTAATTCACCTCTTTTAAAAGCGCTATTTAAAAGAGTTTGTGCAATAGTTCCTGTAATAGCAATAAATATAATAATTATAAATTGCTTTAGGTTTGGCATTGTTAGAAATGGATAAGCAACAAAAAAAGTTGCTGGCATCATCCCAACTCCAGCATATAACGAAATTGTTACTGCAGAATCAGTTTCTGTTAATTTCTTTATAAAAATGAGAGATATTGACCAAATTATCGCAGAGGTAAGAATTAACATACCTCCATAATTAATTGAAACATCAGGTCTTAATACAATCATTGTCCCAAAAAATCCAATTAACAAAGCTATGGATCGTCTAATTTTTAATTTTTCTTTTAAAAAAATAAAAGCAAGTAAAGTAGTAAAAATTGGAACAGTAAGATTAAGTGCGGTTACTTGAGACAATGAAGTTAAAGTTAATCCATAAAAAAAACATAACATTGCTATAGAGTTAGTTACAATTCTAAAAAATTGAAATTTTGGTTGTTTAGTTACAAAAATTTTAACCCCTTCTTTAAATATCATTGGAGATAGGACAAAAATAACAAGTGAGCATCTGAGAAACGTTATTTCAAATATATTAATTTCATCAGATAAATATTTTGCTGCACTATGCATTACAACAAAGCTAAAACCAGAAATAATCATCAATAATATAGAAATTGATGTATTAGATAATTTGTTGAAGGATTGAAACAATTTAAACCTTAAACTTTACTAAAGTCACTATAATTATAATTACGCTTTTTTAAATGCTTTGGAAAGTGGCGTATAAAAACTTTTATTATAATAAATCCTGTTATAGCAATAATAGCCAATAATTTATTTTTTGTTATATTATCTTCTAAAATGAAGTAAGATAAGCCTAATGCAACTCCTGGTTTAAGAAAAAATAAATTATTTCCTCTTGCAATGTCAGGTATTTTTGAAAGTCCTCACAACCATAATATAAATGATATACAAGTATTCCATACACCAAGGGTAATTATAGAAAAATATTCAATTTCATCTCTTTGAAATAAGTCTGAAGAGTTTACTCATATTCTCTAAATTAGACCAATTAAAGGATACATTGCTACCAAGCCAAATATGAATAATTAAATCTGCAAAAGAATTAGATTTAAGTGAGTTGATGCCATTCATATCTTTTTCAAAAAGAATGTTAAATATCTCTCATAAAATTTTTGAACTACTTTTTCATAACATTCACTCATCTGATGGCACCCATTCTGGTAAGGGTTTTCCACCAGTATAATGGTTATGTGCGGGTGTTTCTCTAAACAAACAATATACATCTTCTTCTGAAATATTTAATGTTTCTTTAAGAACTTCAGATATACCATCAACAAGTGCTTTTTTTCTTTTAGCATCTCGCCCTGGTCTCAAGTCAACATCTATAACTGGAAGACCATTACCAATAAATCCAAATGATTCTCTAATAGAAACATAATCATATTTCACTTCTTTAGGAGCTAATGTTTTTAAAACAACTTCTCTTACTTTGCTGTGTATTTGTTTTTTAATATCTGAAGATAATCCTTCAGGAACATCTATTCTTATTAAAGGCATTACTACTCCTATTAAAAGTTAAAACATTTTTAAATATCCTAATCCAAACAAGCATAATCCGTAAAGTGCTAACCATTTTAAATTAGCATACATGACTCTTCACAGGGGTTAGGAGTTATGTGAAGAGTTACCAGAAAGGTTTTGTATGGTTATGTTGTCAGAAATGTAATACTTGTAACTATGTACAAGCTCTAACCTAGTTTATGTATTAGAAAGACTCTGTGTCAACAGGTACATTATCTTTTAGAATTTTTTACCATTAAAATAATATATTTTTTCAAGTTTAATCTTTAATTTTTATGTCTTTATCACCGCAATTCAAAAATAACTCAACTGAAGAATTATTTATATTTTCTTCACACCTTTCGTAAGACTCCAAAAGTAGTTTTTTTTTTATTAAATTATTTTTGTAAACTTCATATTTATTTTTATCCTTATCAGAATAATCTGCATAAGAAATAGATAAATTTAAAAATAAATAAATTAATGAAATAAATATATTTGATTTAATTAGAATTTTAAACATTACTAAGTATTATAACTATAAAATATCTAAATCGTAAATAAGGAGATTTTTAAATGTCTAAATTCCTAATTCATATACATAGTGGTCCTGACCTAAAAAATAAAGCTACTCTTGGGATGTTAGTAGCTATTACAGCATTCAAAAAAGGTGATCAAGTTGAAATGTTTTTGGCTGCTGATGGAACACATTTGTTAAACATAAAAAGTGAAGGTCAAATTGTTGGTCAGGGAACAGGAGATTTGAAAAATCACTTAGATGCTTTAAAAGAAAACAATATTAAACTATATGTTTCAGGGATGTCTGCTAAAGCTAGAGGATATGATGAAAGTTTACTTAAAGGATTTAATGCAGAGTTTGCAATGCCTGACAAACTTTTAGAATTATCAACAGAAAGTGATACTGTTCTTTGCTATTAAAGAAATGATAACTTAGGTATTTACTAAAATATGTATCTAAAAATGAAGCATAATATATCACACTTTTTTTCATAGCCAACATCAAATAAACGTAATATGCTTATATATCAATTGGTTAGATGAAGTGAATGGTGCGGCTGAGAAGACTTGAACTTCCACGGGTTATTCACCCACAGCGACCTCAACGCTGCGCGTCTACCAATTCCGCCACAACCGCATTTCTATTTTTGTTATCATATGCTAATATATTTATCGAGACATATTTAATAAAAAAATGAAATTAAATAAAAAAATAAAAATTAAAATCTCTGATAAACCTATTAAATATGATAGTGCATTACAAGAAATGAAAGATCATTTATCACTTATGAAAGTTAACAAGTCGGAGGAATTAATTTGGTTCTTAGAGCATGATTGTATATTTACAGCTGGAACTTCTGCTAAAAATGAAGACCAACAAATTTTTGATAAATCTCTTATAAGATATACTGGTAGAGGGGGTCAATGGACTTGGCATGGTCATGGACAAAGAGTTGTTTACATAATGTTAGACTTGAAAAAAAGAGAACAAGATATAAGGAAGTTTATTAAATTATTACAAAAATGGATTATAAGTACATTAAATGATTTTTCTATAAAAGGACAAACTATTGATGGTTATCCTGGAGTTTGGATAAATAAAAATAATTTAAATTTCAAAATAGCTTCTATTGGTATCAGAATTACTAATTGGATTACTTGGCACGGAATATCTATAAATCTAAATCCAGATTTAAATTATTTCAATCAAATTAATCCATGTGGAACAAATAGTATAAATGTCACTAGTATTGAAAATGAGGGTATTAATATAAGTCTTAAAGAATTAGATTTTTCTTTAAAAAATAATTTTAAAAAATATTTTTAATTAATATATTTTTTTGGAAATAAAATTATTATTTTTTTTATTAAGATATTGTAGGCCTTCTCTGAGTCAAACCTTAAATCTTGATCAGTTAAAATTATAGAAGTAGTTTTATTTTCTTGATTTTCATAATGAAGTATTTGATTTCTTTTTTTTCTTAGCCAAACCATTTCTTTTGAAAATTTAACTTCATTCATTTCAAAACTAGAAACAAACTCCAAGTATTCTTCATCATTAAAAATATTATCTAAAATAGCTAAAGAAAAAACTATTATAGTAGACCACATTTTATTTTTTCTTGCTAAAATTACTTCATTAAATAGTTTTTGAGCGTTTGGCTTAAGCATGCCTAAAATAAAATCTATTTCAATAAATTCATCTTCTCTCATAATTTACTTCAAAAAATTAAAAACCTTTTCAATCTTTTTTATAATTATTTTTTTTTTACCTAGATTTTCATTGACCTCATTGATCATACCCCATTGTTTTGTTTGCCAAATATCATCAAGAAAAGAACAATCATAAATATATTTTATATCAAAATATTTACATTTCATAGAATAAGCTAATAAAACTGACCCTGTTAATTTTGTAAGTTCTAATAAAAATGCTATTTCAAGGTCGCTAAGTTTTTTTAATTTTCTTTTTAAAATATTAATAGAAGTAATAGGTTGTTCTATTGGCATAACGCCAAAAGCTATTTTAAATTTTAAATCTTCTTTTTCTAATTTATTTAATACAGGATTCCATAACATGTTTTGTAACTTTACTAATTCATCAGGATTTTCTGCTCTATAACAAATGAGATCTGTATTTGCATACTTACAAATTTCATTTAAATATTTAACTTTATTTTCTTTTATTTTATCAGTAGCTAAAGAAAAAATATTAAAATAAAATAATTTTTTGAAATTTATTTCTTTACCTTGTTCATCTATTTCTTGTTTTAGAATATGTACAAGTTTTTCATTAGCGAAATTAAACTTATTATGTTCTACAGATTTGAGTAATGTTTTATCTAAATATAAATTAAAATATTTTTTTTCGTTAATAACTAAAGTATTTGACCAATTTTTTTTCATCTCATGGAAAATTGATATCTAAATATTTTTCTAATTCATTTGAATTAGACACAATAACATTTGCACCTGCAGATTTTAACATTTTTTGATTATTGTATCCCCATCCAACACCAACTGATTTTATTTTTGCGTTCACGCCCATCAAAATGTCATTAATAGTATCTCCAACAATTACCGTTGAATCATTCCCAATACCTAGTTTTTTCATTGCAAATAAAGCCATATCAGGTTCAGGTTTTGGATTATTTTCATCAGTAGTCAATGTAATATCAAATATATTTTTTAAATTGTGTTTAATCAGACCATTATTTAAAGCAACTCTTGATTTATTTGTAGCAATCCCAATGTACCAACTTCCACTTGATTTTAATTTTTTAATTAATTCTTTCATACCAGGAAAAAGTGGCTCAATTTGCAAACCTAACTGACCTTGTTTTGCATACCAATTTTTATAGGCTTCAGAAATTTGTTCTGCTGAAACATTATACCCAATAGGCATATATTCCTTTAATGCAACTGCTAAGGGCTTTCCTATATTCTCTCTAATTTTTTTAGGATCTGGTTTAGGTACGCCACACTCTTTAAAAGCTTCTAAAGCTCCATTAACAATCATAGGAGCTGAATCTACTATTGTGCCGTCATAATCAAACAAAATTAATTTTTTTATATTTTTCATTTTCATCCCTTAACAAATAAACTAAGTATATTTTCCACTTTATTCAATCTTAAACCATAAAAATCTAGAGTATCTGAAAAGTGTTTTGGCAATTCTGCTTTAAATATATTTTTTTTTGGTATTTTTAAAATTGCAGCATGGAGTTTTAAATTTTTATCTGTAGTTATATTTTTTTTTAATGATTTATCAAAATATTTTTTATCTCCTATTATTGGACAACCCAAATAGTTCATGTGCAGTCTTAATTGATGAGTTCTTCCTGTAATTGGATATAGGGCTACTAAAGCTAATTCATTATGAATATTATCTATAACAACATACTTAGTTAGAGAGTTTTTTCCAGTCTCATTTGAAACAAACATTTTATTTTCATTAAATGAACTTCTTTTATCTATATTTAAATTTATAGTGCCCTCATTTTTAGGCGGACATGGTGAAACTAATGCATAATATATTTTAAGTATATTTCCTTCTTTAAACATTTTTGTAAGAGAGCGAGCTGTAATCAAGTTTTTTGCAATTAACAATAATCCCGAAGTATCTTTATCCAGCCTATGTACTAATTTTGGTGTTTCTTTTAGATTATTAAAATTTGCTTTTAAAAAATTATCTATATGGAACTTTTGATTAGTACCTCCTTGCACAGCTATATTATTTGGCTTATTTAAGACAATCATATTTTCAGAGTTGCTAATAACTATTTGCTTAAATAAATTTTTATAAAATTTTACTTCTTCATTAGATACAAGTTTCTCTTTTTTAGAATTTTCAATAAATATATATTTTGAATAAGAAATAATTTGACCAATTTCTAATCTTTCAGACGACTTCGCTTTTTTATTATTAATCAAAATATTTTTCTGTCTTAATGCTTTTTCTAAAACAGCTTGATTAATTGGACCAACAACTCCCCTCAAAAATCTATCTAACCTTACATTATCGTACTGATTGTCAACTTTGATAATTATAAACTTCTCAGTTTTAGAGTTAAACACCAAAAATCCAACCTTCTTTTTTTGCTTCCTGATTAACTTTCCATGTTTGTTTATTTTTTGCAAAATATTTCATAGCAGCAACTGATATTATTGCATCTGCTTCATCTTGGTCAGGGCCAGTAAATTCAATCTTATTTGAAATAGGCTTTGTTTCAAAAACCTCTAATCCTTTGTTTATTTGTTCTATAGAATAACCAATTTCTTTTTTAGGTTTAATATTAACTTTTCTAAAATAATAGGAAGGGAAAATTTCTACCATTACACTTTTATTAACATTCTTTACTTTATAAAATGGCCATATTTGAAATTTTTTATGAAAATGATTTAATACCCTCATACCAGATAAACTTCCTGTGCCTACTGCTCCAGGTCCTACACAATTAAATGTTGGGCTAGGTGATAAAACTTTTTTTGCTACTATTTCAGTTAGTCTTCTCCTAGATTTAAAAAGTATTCCTTTATGAAATGGGGAGTTATAATATTTTGAAAATGGACTAGTTTTCCATATCTCTCCACCATAAAAATTTTGTTGCTTTTTATTTATATTTTCTATCAATCTCCAAAGTTTTAAAGGAGTTTTTGGTGAAAGACAAAGTCCTGGGAAATATGATTCACTATCACAAAATGGATAAGAAAAAGAAAAATCAATCCCAATCAAATAATTATTTTTGAAAGTAATTTTCTCTATCCAATTAACTATTGAATCTCTATTCCAGTATCTAAAATTTTCAGATGGTTTTACAATTATAGGAGGTTTATTTTCATCCTCAATTAGTGCAACTTTTATTCCCTTTTGAAATTTATTTTTATCACCTGACCAATCAATGGCTATATAACCATGAAAGTGCACTAACCTTAATTAGCCTTGAGCTGCCTGAGCTATTTCTTTGTTATCTTCAGATGTTTTTTTCTCTTGAACTGGTCCACTATCTAATCCTTTTGCTGACTCATCTCTTTCAACTAGCTCAATAACTGCCATAGGGGCGCTGTCTCCATATCTAAATCCAGCTTTAATTACCCTTGAGTATCCACCCTGCCTATTTTCATATCGTTTAGCAAGTATATCAAATAATTTTTTTACCAACTTTATATCTTCTAATTTTGATAAGGCTTGTCGTCTCGAATGTAAACTTTCTTTCTTTCCAATTGTAATTAGTTTATCTACAAAAGGTTTTAGAGTCTTAGCCTTAATCAAGGTAGTTGTTATTTGCTCATGCTTTATTAAAGCTTGAGCTAAATTTTTTAAAAGTGCTTTTCTATGAGAGGAAGTTCTATTTAGTTTTTTAAGCTTTAGTCTATGTTTCATTTAAAATACCTCAAATTAATTGAATGGGTCTTCAATTTTTTTAGCAAGTTCTTCTATGTTTTCAGGCGGCCAATTTTCAATCATCATACCTAATTCTAATTCCATTGATTTTAGAACTTCTCTAATCTCGTTCAAACTTTTTCTTCCAAAGTTTGGAGTTCTTAACATCTCAGGTTCTGACCTTTGTACTAAATCACCTATATATACAATATTATCATTTTTTAAACAATTAGCAGATCTTACTGATAATTCTAACTCATCAACTTTTCTTAATAAATTCTTATTAAAGGGAAGATCATCAACTTCTGGAATTTCCTCTTCTTCTTCTGGTTCTTCAAAATTTATAAAATTTTGCATTTGATCCTGCATTATTCTAGCAGAAAAAGCGACCGCATCCTCAGGTGTAACAGAACCATCAGTTTGAACTGTTAGTAAAAGTTTATCATAGTCGGTTTGTTGACCAACTCTAGCATTGTCAACATCATAGGACACTTGAACAATAGGGCTAAAAATTGCATCAATAGGTATAAGACCTATAGGCTTTTCATCAGTAATTTTTGACCCAGCTGGGACATATCCATTTCCGTTTTCTATAGTGAATTCTATTGATAGGGTTGCTCCTTCATCAAGAGTACAAATTTCATGTTCAGGATTCATTATTTCTATATTTGCCATCTCTTCTATATGACCTGCTGTTACTTTTAATGGACCAGTTACGTTTAAATTAACCTTTTTAGGCCCTTCCACATCCATTTTTACTTTTACACCCTTGACATTAAGAATTACATCTGTGATGTCTTCCCTAACTCCAGGCAATGAAGAAAATTCATGCAAGACCCCTTGAATTTGTATAGACGTGATTGAACTTCCTTGTAATGAAGAAAGCAAAATTCTTCTTAGAGCATTACCAATAGTAACTCCAAAACCCCTTTCTATCGGCTCAGCAATAATCGTTGCCTTATATTCATCATTACTATCATGTTGAACAGACATTTTAGATGGTTTTATAAGTTCTTTCCAATTTTTTTCAATCATATTTACACTCTATAATTTTAGGTTACATTTGTTTAATTTTAAAAATTAAACTCTTCTTCTTTTTCTTGGTCTACATCCATTATGAGGTATGGGGGTTACATCTCTTATTGAATTAACTTGAAACCCAACCATTTGAAGAGCACGTAAAGCAGATTCTCTTCCTGCACCAGGTCCTTGAACGTGAATATCTACTATTTTTACACCATGTTCTGAAGCCTTTTTCCCAGCATCTTCTGCTGCTAGCTGAGCAGCATATGGAGTAGATTTTCTTGAACCTTTAAAACCCATAGTTCCGGCAGATGACCATGAAACTGCATTACCTTGAATGTCAGTAATTGTAATAACTGTATTATTAAAAGAAGAATTTACATGAGCTATTGCATTCGTAATATTTTTCTTTTCTTTTTTTCTAACCTTAGTTTGTGTTGGTTGTCTTGCCATTATAATTTCACCTAATTATTTCTTTTTACCAGCAATTGCTTTTGCTGGACCTTTTCTTGTTCTTGCGTTTGTATGTGTTCTTTGCCCCCTAACAGGTAAATTCTTTCTATGTCTAAGTCCCCTTAGACATCCAAGATCTAAATAACGTTTAATATCCAGTGATTTCTTTCTTCTTAAATCACCTTCAACAACGTATTCTTTATCAATAATTTCTCTAATTTGTGTAAGTTCTGCCTCTGTTAGATTATTAACTCTTGTGTTATCAGTTATACCAACAACATCACAAATTTTTTTGCTGCTATTCAATCCTATTCCATGAATGTATGTAAGAGCAATTTCTACTCTTTTATTTGTTGGTATATTAATTCCAGCTATCCTAGCCAATGTAATCTCCATGAAAAAACAAAATTAAATCTTTAAGATGGCGAATTATAAACTTTAACATAATCTAGTCAACCATTTACTCTGTTTCTACTACTTTTAAAATTTCTTTGAAAACATTATCAATTTCGAGCATACCATTAATTCTTTTTAACTTGTCCATTTCTTTATAATATTTTAAAACTGGTAATGTTTGATCCTTATAAACCGTTAACCTTTTAGCTAATACATTAGAATTATCATCTTTTCTTGCTTCTAAATTTTCTATAGCTCTTTTTTCAATTCTTCCCAAAAGCAAATCAAAATCAACATGTATCTCTAAAACATGATCAATCAATATTCTTTTTTCACTAAACATTTTGTCTAGCGATTCTGCTTGAGCTATCGTCCTTGGAAAACCATCTAAAATAAATCCATTTGCACAATCTTTTTTTACTATTCTTTCAGAAATTAGAGAAATTATTATTTCATCAGAAACTAATTCACCTTTTTCCATTATTATTTTTACTTGTTTGCCTATTTCCGTGTTATTGGAAACACAATCTCTTAACATGTCGCCAGTTGAAATCTGGACGATATCATATTTTTTAATTAATAACTTCGCTTGAGTACCTTTACCAGCGCCTGGGGGGCCAAACAATATTATATTCATTATCTACCCATCCCTCCTAATTTTCTTTTTTTAATAAGACCCGAGTATTGATGAGCAATCAAATGAGATTGAGCTTGCGTAACTGTATCAATCGATACAGTGACAACTATCAGAAGACTTGTTCCACCAAAATAAAAAGGAATTGAATATTGTGAAATTAAAATCTCAGGTAAAATACAAACTGCTGACAAATATAATGCGCCGATAGCTGTTAACCTAGTTAATACAAAATCTAAATATTCAGCTGTAGGAGTTCCTGGTCTTATACCTGGAACAAACCCTCCATTTCTCTTTAAGTTATCTGCTGTTTCATCTGGGTTGAAAACAATAGATGTATAAAAAAAAGCAAAAAATACTATTAAACTTATATATATTGCTAAATAAAGAGGTTGTCCTCTACCTAAAATCGAATTTAAAGTTATCAACCAATCTGGACTATCTGAGCTTAATCCAGCAAATGAACTTATAGACGTTGGTAATAGAAGTAGAGCAGAAGCAAATATTGGAGGTATAACTCCAGAAACATTTATTTTAAGAGGTAGGTGAGAAGCGTCCCCAGAGAATACTTTGTTTCCAACCTGTCTTTTTGGATATTGAACTATTATTTTTCTCTGTGATCTTTCGATAAAAACTATAAATGCTATAACCCCTATTGCTAAAATAAATATTGCAACAATTAAAAAAGTTGAAATGGCCCCAGTCCTTCCTTGTTCTAAAATTTGAACTAATGCCCTAGGCAATTCAGCTACAATTCCTGAAAAAATTAATAATGAAACACCATTCCCAATTCCTCTTTCAGTAATTTGTTCGCCTAACCATAAAAGAAACATCACTCCTCCAACTAATGTAACCACAGTTGTAACTTTAAAAAACATTCCTGGGTTCATTACTAAAGAACCAGCAGAACTATTTGTACCTTCTAAAGCAATCGCAAAACCCCACGCTTGAACAGTAGCCAATAATACTGTTAGGTATCTTGTATATTGGTTTATAGTCTTTCTGCCAGTTTCACCTTCTTTTTTTAACTGTGCCATCTGTGGGGATATAGAAGTCATTAACTGCATTATAATTGACGCAGAAATATAAGGGATAATAGTTAAAGCAAAAATTGTCATTCTTCCTAAAGCTCCCCCAGAGAACATATTAAACATTCCAAGAACACCTTTATTTGCCTGACTTACTATTTCACTTAAAGCCAATGGATCTATACCCGGAACAGGTATGTAAGTACCAAGTCTATAAATTATCAGAGCACCTAAAGTGAACAATATTCTTTGACGAAGTTCTGACGCCTGCCCTATTGCACCAAGTGGGTTTTCATTTGCCATTTAAATTTTTCTCATTTGTTGTTATTTTAGACTTGTTGATCTTTTTAAAATTTTTTAATGAAATTTTTCCACCAACTTTTTCTATCTGATTTTTTGCTTTTTTAGAAAATCCAGAAGCTACAATCTCAACTTTACTTTCTAATTTTCCATTACCTAAAATTTTTATTTTGGCTTCGCTCTTTTTAATCAGCCCTGCTGTTAAAAAAACTTCATTATCAAGAGATTTATTAGAAGGAAGTTTGTTTTCGTCTATCAACTTTTGAATAATTCCTATATTAATTGGTACATACTCTTTTCTAAATATATTTGTAAATCCTCTTTTAGGTAACCTTCTGTGTATAGGCATCTGGCCACCCTCAAAGCCCTTTATAGCTACACCAGATCTAGCTTTTTGACCTTTATGGCCTTTTCCAGAAGTTTTGCCCGTTCCTGACCCAATACCTCTTCCAATTCTTTTTTTATTTTTTGATATTTGTTTAATATCGTGAATTTCATTTAACTTCATTTCTTACTCCAAAAATAATCAAATTATTTTTATCAAATGCTTAACCTTATTAATCATACCTCTAACTGCTAAAGTATCTTCAAGCTCTTTTATCTTTCCAACTTTGTTAAGACCTAACCCTACAAGTGTTTGTTTTTGATCGAGCTTTCTTCCAATACCACTCTTGCAAAGTACTATTTTAATTTTCTTTTCATTCATAATATATCTTCTTTACTCTTCATCTGACTTTTTATTATTTCCATATACTTCTGAAACTTTTTTTCCTCTTTTGCTAGCTATATTTCTAGGAGAGTTCATAAATTTCAAAGCTTCAAATGTTGCCTTTATCATGTTGTGAGGGTTAGAGGTTCCAACAGACTTTGCAACAACATCCTGAACTCCTAATGTTTCAAAAACAGCTCTCATAGGTCCACCAGCTATAATTCCTGTTCCCGAAGGAGCACTTCTTAAAACAACTCTTCCAGCCCCGTAGTGCCCTTTCATATCATGATGGAGTGTCCTACCTTCTTTTAAAGGAACTCTTATTAACTTCTTTTTAGCATCATCAGTAGCTTTTTTTATAGCCTCTGGAACTTCTTTAGCTTTTCCTGTACCAAAGCCTACTCTACCTCTTGCATCACCAACTACTACAAGTGCAGCAAAACCAAACCTTCTGCCTCCTTTAACCACTTTTGCAACTCTGTTTATACCGACTAACTTATCTATTAATTCAGCTTCTTCTTTATTATTTTTTTTCTCAACCTGACTCATTTTTTTCTCCTAAAACTTTAATCCTATTTCTCTTGCCCCATCTGCTAGAGACTTAACCCTTCCATGATAAAGATATCCTCCTCTATCAAAAACTATTTTATCAAGGCCTTTTTCAATAGCTTTCTTTGCAATATCCTTCCCAACTTCAGAGGCTGCTTCTTTTGTTCCAGGCGATTTAATTTTTTCTCTTACTTCTTTATCTAATGTTGAAGATGAAAGTAAAGTCGTATTATTATCATCATCAATTATTTGACAATAAATGTGTTTGTTTGACCTAAAAACAGATAATCTAATTTTACCATTAAGCTTTTTTCTTAAAGACATTCTGTTTCTAGATTTTCTTCTTTCAAATAGTAATCGATTAGTTTTCATAAATTATTCCTATTTTTTCTTTCCTTCTTTTCTTACAACATATTCGTCTGCATATCTTATACCTTTACCTTTAAAAGGCTCTGGTGGTCTCTTGGACCTAACTACAGAAGCAAATTGACCTATTTTTTGTTTATCAAATCCAGATATTGAAAATTTAGTATTACCATCCATTTTAATTTCTATACCTTCAGGGACGATCATTTCTACGGAATGACTCAAGCCTAAATTTAAAGTTAAAATCTTTCCATTTAATGATCCTCTATAACCAACACCTACTATCTCCATATTCTTTGAAAACCCTACTGTGACTCCAATGACCATATTATTTATTAAAGAACGAGTAGTACCCCATACTGCCCTGCCTTGTTTCGATTTGTCATTATTATTAACAATTATAACTTTATCTTTGACTTCTAATGTAATTTTATCTGAAAATTTTAAACCAAGATTACCTTTGGGTCCTTTGACTGACAAATTATTCCTATCTATAGACACTTCAACGTTATCAGAAAAACTTATTGGACTTTGACCAATTCTAGACATTAAAAACTCCTAATAAACCGTACATAATATCTCCCCACCTACATTTGCAGCACGAGCTTCATTGTCGCTCATCACACCTCTTGGTGTAGATAAAATGGATATTCCAAGACCATTATAAGTTTTTTGAAGGCTTTTGATATTAGAATAGACTCTCCTGCCTGGTTTAGAAATTCTTTTTATTTCACTTATCACTGGTTTGCCTTCATAGTATTTTAATTCAATTTCGAAAAAATTTATTCCTGGTTTTTTTTCAATTTCTGAGAAATTCCTTATATAACCTTCTCTTTTAAGGACCTCTAAAACATTTTTTCTAAATCTTGATGCAGGTGCATCAATTTTTTTCTTTTGTGTTGATTGACCATTTCTTATTCTAGTCAACATATCACCTAATGTATCACTCATAGACATTTTTAATTCACCTTTTTACCAACTTGATTTTATCATCCCAGGTATTTGTCCAGTAAGAGCTAATTCTCTGAGCGCTATTCTTGAAATTTTAAATTTTCTGTAAAAACCTCGAGGTCTACCTGTTACTTCACACCTGTTTCTTAATCTAATTTTTGCTCCATTTCTTGGGCATTCAGATAATTTTAGCTGAGCTTGAAATCTTTCTTCCATAGAAATGTTTTTATCTAAACATATTTTTTTTAATTTCAATCTTTTAGCTGCATTTCTTTCAACTAATTTTCTTCTATTAATATTTTTTTGTACAGCACTCTTTTTCGCCATCAAAGTCTCCTTTAAATTAAGCAACAAATGGAAAATTAAAATTCTTAAGTAATTCTTTGGCTTCATCATCAGTTTTTGCAGTAGTTACAATAGTTACATCCATACCCCTTGGTGAATCTACCGTGTCATATTCTATTTCTGGAAATATATATTGCTCTTTAAGACCCAATGAGTAATTTCCTTTACCATCAAAACTTTTTAAACTCACTCCTCTAAAATCTCTAACTCTTGGCAAAGCAATAGTTACTAAACGATCTAAGAACTCATACATTTTTTGTTTTCTTAATGTAACTTTAAGTCCAACAGACATACCTTCTCTGAGTTTAAAACTAGCATTAGCTTTTTTTGCTTTTGTTACAATTGGTTTTTGACCTGATATTGCGGTCAATTCAACTAAAGCAAGATCTAATTTTTTTGAATCTTTTACAGCCTCTCCAACACCCATATTAATCACTACTTTTTGCAATTTAGGAATTTCCATAACATTCTTATATTTAAATTTATCATTTAATTTTTTTGATATATTTTTATTATATTCTTCTTGTAATCTACTTGCCATTTTAACTACCCCTAAAGCACACTTCCAGATGAAACAGATATTCTTTTTTTAATATTTTTCTCAAACTCATATTTAATTCTTGTAGGCTTCCCAGTTTTTGGATCTATTATTGAAACATTTGAGATGTGAACTGGTAATTCCATTTCTTCAATTTTACCAGGATTTTCTTGGGAAGGTTTTCTATGTTTTTTTACAATATTTATTCCTCTAACTTTCACTTTATTAATTGGTTTTAAAACCTGAATAATTTCACCACTTTTACCCTTGTCTTTTCCACTTATGACCATAACCTGGTCACCTTTTTTTAATTTAAATTTTTTCATCATAAAACTTCCGGAGCTAAAGAAACTATTTTCATAAATTGTTTTCCTCTTAATTCTCTAGTTACAGGACCAAATATTCTTGTTCCTATAGGCTCATTACTCTTGTTGACTAGTACAGCCGCATTTTTATCAAATCTTATACATGTTCCATCATTTCTTTTCACTTCCTTAGCAGTTCTTACTATCACAGCTCTATGCACATCTCCTTTTTTAACCCTACCTCTTGGAATAGCTTCTTTAATTGAAACCACTATAACATCTCCAACAGTCGCTGTTTTTCTACCGCTACCACCTAGTACTTTAATACATTGTACAACTCTAGCTCCAGAATTATCTGCAATATCAAGTTTTGTTTGCATCTGTATCATAATCTTCTCCGAACCTAGTAAATTACTTCAAATCTTTTTGTTTTTGAAAAAGGGACCGATTCTTTAATTTCTACGTTATCTCCAATTTTAAATTTATTTTCAACATCGTGCGCTTTAATTTTTTTTGATTTAGTAAGAAACTTTTTATAAATTGGATGTCTAATTCTCCTTTCAACTAAAACAGTTATAGTTTTATCTGCTTTATCACTTACTACTTTTCCTGATAAAATTCTTTTTGGCATTACTTCACCTTCATCAAATTATTATTAAGTATTGTTTTTATTGACGCGATTTCTCTTCTTATCAATTTAAACCTATTTGGATTTTCATTTTGACCATTTGCCATTTGAAACCGAAGATTAAATTGTTCTTTTCTAAGCAAACTTATCCTATCTAAAAGTTCATCTTTTGTTTTTGTTATCAAATCTTTTGCTTTATGTTTGGGCATAATAAATCCTCTTAGTCACCAAATCTTTTTACAAACTTTGTATTCAATGGCAATTTTGCAGCTGCTAAACTTAGGGCTTCTTTAGCAGCTATTTCTGAAACTCCGTCCAGTTCAAACATTATTTTACCTGGTTTTACCCTACATACCCAAAATTCTGGAGTGCCTTTACCTTTTCCCATTCTTACTTCTGCAGGTTTTTTTGAAACTGGTACATCTGGAAAAATTCTAATCCATAATCTTCCTGTTCTTCTCAGATGACGGGTAATTGCACGCCTTGCTGCTTCTATTTGTCTGGCAGTTACTCTTTCTGGTTTTGTTGCTTTTAAACCATAGGAACCAAAGTTCAAGTTTGTACCCCCCTTAGCAAAACCGTGAATTCTGCCTTTGTGAGCTTTTCTGTAATTTGTTTTTTTTGGTTGTAACATTTACTACTCTGCTATAACTGATTCGGATTTTTATTATTTAATTTTTTATCTTGAGCGAGTGGATCATGCTCCATGATCTCCCCTTTAAACACCCAGACCTTAACTCCTGTTGTTCCATAAGTAGTAAATGCTGTTGCTTCTCCATAATCTACATCAGCTCTAAGAGTATGTAATGGAACACGTCCTTCTCTATACCATTCAGTTCTTGCAATTTCAGCACCACCCAATCTTCCTGCACAATTAATTCTAACTCCTTGAGCTCCAAGTCTAAGTGCAGCCTGAACAGCTCTTTTCATAGCCCTTCTAAATGCAACTCTTCTTTCTAGTTGTTGCGCAATAGATTCAGCAACTAGTTTTGCGTCTAACTCTGGCTTTCTGACCTCTATGATATTTAAGCTAACTTCTGTACCTGATTTCTTTTCCAAGTCTTTTCTTAGACCTTCAATATCTTGTCCCTTTTTCCCTATTACAAGTCCTGGGCGTCCTGCATATATTGTCACTCTTGTTTTTCCTGCAGGTCTTTCTATTACAATCTTACTGACAGCTGCGGCCTTAAGTTTTTGAAATAAAAATTTTCTTAGTTTTAAATCTTGATGTAATAAATCTGGATAATTTTTTGTGCCGAACCACCTTGAATCCCAAGTTCTATTTATTCCAAGCCTGAAACCTGATGGTTTTGTTTTTTGTCCCATTTATTTTTCTCCGCTTTCTTCAGAAAGAATTATTGTCAAATGAGAAAAAGGTTTTAAAATTCTAGCGCCTCTTCCTCTGGCTCTTGCATGAAACCTTTTCATTACTATACCTTTACCAACAAATGCTTCTTTAATATATAATCTATCAATGTCTAAAGAATGATTATTTTCAGCATTTGCTATAACAGATCTGAGAGCTTTCTCAACTTGTTTGGCAATTCTTTTACGAGAAAATTGTAACATTGAAACAGCTTTATCTGCCTTTTCCTTTCTAATCATTTGAAGAGTTAAGTTTAGTTTCTGAGGACTAATTCTCAAGTTTTTAAGCACCACCTTAGCCTCATTATCTTTTTCTCTTCTAATATTTTTTTCTTTTGACATTGAGATTACCTTTTAACTTTCTTATCAGCAGAATGACCAAAAAATGTGCGAGTTGGAGAAAATTCGCCAAACTTATGCCCCACCATATCTTCGCTAACTGTAACCGGTATAAACTTTTTTCCATTATGAACACCAAATGTTAGTCCTACAAATTGAGGTAATATTGTTGAACGTCTTGACCAAGTTTTAATTACATCATTCCTACCTGAATCACGAACAACGTCAGCCTTTTTTAACAAATAACCATCTACAAATGGTCCCTTCCAAACAGATCTTGTCATAATTATTTCCTATTTATTTCTTCTTCTTATAATTAACTTATCAGTCTTTTTATTATTTCTAGTTCTCTTACCTTTTGTAGGCTTACCCCAAGGGGTTACTGGATGTCTACCACCAGATGTTCTGCCTTCTCCTCCCCCATGCGGATGATCGATTGGGTTCATGGCCACACCACGTACATTGGGTCTTTTACCCAACCATCTATTTCTTCCTGCTTTGCCTAAGTTCTGATTTTGATTATCTGGATTTGATACAGCACCAATTGAACATCTACAACTTGATAAAACAAACCTAACTTCTCCAGATGTAAGACGCAAAATAGAATAAGCGAGATCTTTACCAATAACTTGAATATATGAACCTGCAGACCTAGCTAACTGCCCACCTTTTCCTGGTTTAAGTTCTACATTGTGTACTATTGTACCTACTGGTACTGCAGACAAGGGCATTGAATTACCAGGTTTTATATCAGCCTTTTTTGATGACACAACATTATCTCCTACCTTCAACTTTTGAGGAGCAATAATATAACTAAATTCACCATCACTGTATTTTAACAGAGCAATAAATGCTGATCTATTAGGATCATACTCTACTCTCTCTACTGTGGCATCAATATCGTCTTTTATCCTTTTAAAATCTACAATTCTATATCTTCTTTTATGACCTCCACCTTTTTGCCAAGATGTGATTCTTCCTGTATTATTTCTTCCTCCAGACTTAGAAAGGCCTTCTGTAAGCTTTTTTACAGGCTTACCTTTGAAAAGAGATGACCTATCTATTAAAACAAGGCCTCTTTGCGCTGGTGTAGTTGGATTATATTTTTTAAGAGGCATTTTAAACTCCAGCCGATAGATCAATAGTATTACCAGACTCTAGAGTTACTATTGCCTTTTTAATGTCATTTCGTTTACCCATAATTCCCTTAAATCTTTTAGATTTACCTTTTATTTTAATAGTATTTACAGAACTAACTTTTACAGAAAAAATTTTTTCTACTGCGTATTTAATTTCAAGCTTATTACTACTTTCAGAAACTAAAAAAACAACTTTATTAAATTCAGATAACCTAGTTGCCTTTTCAGTAACCATTGGCTTTAAAATTGTTTTGTAAGATTTATTTAAATCTATTTCAGAAGCCTTTTTTATTTGCTTTTTTATTTTCATTTCAATCTTTCTTCAATTTCTAATATAGCTTGCTCAGTAATAAGTATATTATCCTTTTTAACTAAATCATAAACGTTAAGTCCTATTTGACTTATTAAGTCCACATTTGGAATGTTTCTCAGTCCATAAAACATTTTTTCTTGTTCATCTTTATTGCTAACGACTATTAACAAGTTATTCAGTGAAGATTTATTTATTACTTTTTTAAAGGATTTTGTTTTTCCATCGAATTTTTCATTCTCTAAAATATTAATATTACCGCTTTTAGCCTTTAAAGAGAGTGCGGACTTTAAACCTAATATTCTTATTTTTTTGGGTAATTTGTGAGCATGATCTCTAACTACTGGACCATGAACAACTCCTCCACCCCTAAACTGAACAACTGAAGAAGGTCCATGTCTTGCTCGACCAGTTCCTTTTTGTCTGTAAATCTTTGCAGTTGTAGATTTAACTTCACTTCTTGATTTAACTTTATGATTACCCATCCTTTTTTTAGATAATTGCCATCTTATTACTCTAGCCATAATGTCTGGACGCGGAACTATAGCAAAAATTTTATCACTTACACTGAAGTCTTTTTCTTTATTTTTAACTATATTTAAAGATTTTAATTTCAACTTACTATTCCTTATTTTCGCCTAAAGTTTCTTGATTGTTTTTTTCTGTAGTTTTAGCTTCCTTTGACGCTGGATTTTCATTTGAATCATTATTATCCATTTGCTTGCTTTCTAAGTCAGTTTTATTTACTTCATCTGTATTATTAATCTTGGCTTCATTAGAACTTAAATCATTATTTTCTAAATTTTTTGCTACATCGTTTTGTTTTTCTTCATTATCAGTTTTAGAATTTCTTAATCCCGCTGGCTTCTCTACATTTTCTGGTAACTTGTGTTTGATAGAATCTTTTAAGGATATGTAGGAGTTTTTTGCCCCAGGAACAGAACCTTTTACAAAAATTAAATCTTCCTCAATATCAACATTAATAATAGTCAAGTTCTGAATAGTTTTTTGAACATTTCCATACTGACCAGCCATTTTTTTTCCCTTCCAAACCTTGCCAGGATCTTGACTATTTCCAGTAGATCCATGTGATCTATGGCTTATTGAAACACCGTGTGATGCCCTCAAACCAGAAAAGTTATGTCTTTTCATAGCACCAGAAAAACCTTTACCTATAGAAATTCCTGTAGCATCTATCTTTTGCCCAACCACAAAGTGTGAGGCTGAAAAAGTATCTCCTTCCTTAAGGATCATTTCTTCGGAGACAATAAATTCTTTGATTATTTGTTTTGGTTCAATTTTAGATTTGGAAAAATGACCTTTCATAGGTTTTGACACATTTTTCAATTTAGCTTTACCTGCTCCAACTTGTACAGCTGTATAACCATTTTTCTCATTAGACATTACAGAAATCACCTGAACATTCTCTAATTTTAAAACAGTAACAGGAGTATTAACACCATCCTGAGAGAAAGACCTACTCATACCAATTTTTTTTACTATTATACCACTTCTCATAATTTTAAACTCTAAATTTTAATCTCCACATCAACACCAGAAGCCAAATCTAACTTCATAAGGGCATCAACAGTTTGTGGAGTTGGCTCTAAAATATCTAAAACTCGTTTATGAGTTCTAATTTCAAATTGCTCTCTACTTTTTTTATCAACATGAGGACTCTTAAGAACAGTAAACCTTTTCAAAGAAGTAGGTAAGGGGATAGGACCACGAACTTGAGCGCCAGTTCTTCTTGCAGTACTCACAATCTCTGATGTAGATTGATCAAGAATTCTATGATCAAACGCTTTTAATCTTATTCTAATATTCTGATTATCCATTAATTACTCTTCAATCTTTAATTATGATTCTATGCTTGCAACAACACCTGCACCTACAGTTCTACCACCTTCTCTTATAGCAAACCTTAACCCTTCATCCATTGCTATTGGTGATATTAATTCTACAGTCATGGCAATATTATCACCTGGCATCACCATTTCTGTTCCTGATGGTAATTCTACTGACCCAGTCACATCTGTTGTTCTAAAGTAAAATTGTGGACGATAATTACTAAAAAATGGTGTGTGTCGTCCACCTTCATCCTTAGTTAACACATAAGCCTCTGCTTTAAACTTCTTAAATGGCTTAATTGAACCCGGTGCAGCTAACACTTGACCACGCTCCACTTCTTCTCTTTTTGTTCCTCTTAAAAGAACACCAACATTGTCTCCTGCCTCTCCTTGATCTAATAATTTGCGGAACATTTCAACACCAGTACATGTTGTCTTTGTAGTGTCTTTTAAGCCAATAATCTCTATTTCCTCTCCTACCTTAACCACTCCTCTTTCAATTCTTCCTGTTACAACAGTTCCACGGCCAGAAATTGAAAAAACATCTTCGATAGGCATTAAAAAAGGCTTGTCTTTAGGTCTGTCCGGTTGTGGTATATATTTGTCAACTTCTTCCATAAGGGATGTGATTGACTTTACACCTATCTCTTCGTCACGGCCCTCTAGGGCAGCTAAGGCACTACCTTTGATAATAGGTATATCATCGCCTGGAAATTCGTAACTGGTTAGCAATTCACGTATCTCCAATTCAACTAATTCAATGAGCTCTTCATCATCAACCTGATCAACTTTATTTAAATAAACAACCAGAGCTGGCACTCCAACTTGACGGGCTAACAATATATGCTCTCTTGTCTGGGGCATAGGACCGTCAGCAGCGTTAACAACTAGTATTGCTCCATCCATTTGTGCTGCTCCGGTAATCATGTTTTTTACATAGTCAGCATGACCAGGACAATCCACATGTGCATAATGCCTGTTTTCAGTTTCATATTCTACATGAGCCGTAGAAATCGTAATACCTCTTTCTCTTTCTTCAGGAGCTTTATCTATCTGATCATAGGCAGAAAATTCAGCACGACCTGCGTCAGCCATGACTTTAGTAATAGCAGCTGTGAGTGTTGTTTTACCATGATCAACATGTCCAATTGTACCAATGTTTACATGGGGCTTGCTGCGATCAAATTTCTCTTTAGACATCTTTAAAACCTTTCAATCTATTAAGTTTATGCTAATTTTGCTTTCACCTCTTCGGCGACAGCTTGTGGAACTTGTTCATAGTGATCAAAAATCATTGTAAATTGAGCTCTACCTTGACTCATTGATCTCAAATTATTTACATACCCAAACATATTTGCTAATGGTACCATAGAATCTATAACTCTAGCATTACCTCTACTATCCATACCTCCAACTTGTCCTCTTCTACTATTTAGATCACCAATAATATCCCCCATATACTCTTCTGGGGTAACAACTTCAACTTTCATTACAGGCTCTAGTAGGGCAGGAGAAGCTTTTGCCATACCTTCTCTGAATGCTGATCTAGCTGCTATTTCAAAAGCTAAAACAGATGAGTCTACATCATGACTAGCACCATCTATTAAATTTACCTTGAAATCAATACAAGGAAATCCAGCCACTACTCCAGTATCCTTTGCAGATTTTAAACCCTTTTCTACGCCGGGTATATACTCTGTTGGGACAGAACCACCACGAATAGAGTTAATAAATTCATAATCTTTACCTGAATTAGGTGAAAAAATTAGTTTAACTCTGGCAAATTGTCCTGCGCCACCAGATTGTTTCTTATGAGTGTAATCAACCTCTACTTCTTTAGTTATTGTTTCTCTATAAGCAACTTGTGGAGCTCCTATATTTGCTTCTACCTTGAATTCTCTTTTTAATCTGTCTATTAAAATATCTAAATGAAGTTCTCCCATACCCTTCATGATTGTTTGACCTGATTCAATATCAGTTGAAACTTGAAAAGATGGATCTTCAGCAGCAAGTCTTTGCAATCCGGTAGACATTTTTTCTTGATCATTCTTTGATTTAGGCTCAACTGCAATTTCTATAACTGGATTAGGGAATGTCATAGTTTCAAGCACAACAGGTTTATCAAGATCACAAAGTGTGTCACCAGTAGTTGTGTCTTTCATGCCCGCTAAAGCTACAATATCACCCGCTAGTGCCTCATTAATTTCTTCGCGATTATTAGAGTGCATCATCATCATTCTACCAACTCTTTCTTTTTTACCTTTGGTAGAGTTTAAAAAACTATCTCCTTTTTTAATTGAACCGGAATAAATTCTCATGAATGTCAAAGAACCTACAAATGGGTCATTCATTATTTTAAAAGCCAAACCAGAAAATGGGTCTTGATCGCTAGCTTTTCTTTCAATATTTCTTGTTTCTTCTGGATCGTTAGGTGCAAATCCTAAATAAGGTGGGACATCTAATGGTCCGGGTAGAAAATCGATTACACTATTCAACATAGTTTGAACACCCTTATTTTTAAATGCTGAACCGCATAATACTGGGACAAAACTCATTTTCAAAGTTCCTTTTCTAATAAGATCTCTTAAAGAATCTTCATCTGGCTCAGTTCCGTCCAAATACTTTTCCATCCAACCATCATCTTCTTCTACAGCAAGTTCTATTAATTCTGATCGCATTTCTTGAGCCTTAGATTTTAAGCTATCTCTAATTTCTTTTAATTCCCATGTAGCTCCCAAGTCATCAGAATCCCAAATCCACTCTTTCATACTTACAAGATCAATTAACCCTTCAAATTCATTCTCTGACCCTATTGGCAGGTTAATTGGTATAGGCATGGCACCAGTTCTATCTTTAACCATTTCTACACACTTAAAAAAATCAGCGCCTATTTTATCCATTTTATTTACAAAAACAATTCTAGGTACTTTATATCTATCTGCCTGTCTCCAAACAGTTTCTGTTTGAGGTTCTATTCCAGCATTAGCGTCTAATACACAAATAGCACCGTCTAAAACAGCCAAGGACCTCTCAACTTCTATAGTAAAGTCAACATGACCAGGAGTATCGATTATATTAAACCTAAATTTTGCCTCATCAGTAGTTGAACCAAACTTTTCTTCATGTTTTTCACCATCTTCTGTTCTAAACCAAAAACAGGTTGTTGCCGCAGAAGTAATTGTTATACCTCTTTCTTGCTCCTGTTCCATCCAGTCCATAGTGGCATTACCATCATGTACTTCACCAATTTTATGATTTTTACCTGTGTAGTATAATATTCTCTCAGTAGTAGTTGTTTTACCAGCATCGATATGGGCCATAATCCCAAAATTTCTGTATCTATTTAAACTATAATTTCTAGACATCTTAATTCCTCAATTCTACCATCTATAATGAGCAAATGCTTTGTTTGCCTCAGCCATTTTATGGGTATCTTCTCTTTTTTTAACTGAATTTCCTTTATTTGTAGAAGCGTCCATTAATTCAGCTCCCAACCTATCTATCATTGATTTTTCAGCTCTATTTCTACTGCTATTAATTATCCACCTTATTGCTAAAGCCTGAGATCTCTCAGCTCTCACTTCTACAGGAACTTGGTATGTAGCTCCACCAACTCTTCTTGAACGAACTTCTATCTGTGGTTTTACATTCTTTAAAGCATCATGAAACAAATTCAAAGGGTCTGATTTAGTTTTCTTTTCTATTAAATCCAAAGCTCCATAAATTATTTTTTCAGCTGTAGATTTTTCACCATCAACCATCATACATGATGTAAATTTGCTTATGATTTTATCCTTGAACTTAGGATCAGGCATTACTAACCTTTTAACCGCTTTTCTTCTACGTGACATAAATCCCTCTATTTTGGTCTTTTCGTACCATATTTTGATCTACGCTGTTTTCTGTCTGAAACACCTTGCGTATCTAATGTGCCTCTGATTATATGGTATCTTACACCTGGTAAATCTTTTACTCTTCCACCCCTTATCATCACAACAGAGTGCTCTTGTAAATTATGCCCCTCACCAGGTATGTATGAAGTTACCTCAAATCCATTTGTAAGCCTAATTCTTGCCACTTTTCTTAGAGCTGAATTTGGTTTTTTGGGCGTAGTCGTGTATACCCTTGTACAAACACCTCTTTTTTGAGGACATGATTCCATGGCAGGAACTTTTGTTTTCTTAATTGGTTTTTTTCTACCATGTCTTATAAGCTGGTTAATTGTTGGCATATCAATCCTTAAAATATTTATTCAGAACCCTAATTTAGTGTCTGGATTACCCACTACCTAAATCAAAATATTGCGGAAACATATACCCGAAACGCTAACAAATCAAGTAAAAACATTAAAAAAAACAATTTCTTTTAAAGTTCGTTTGTTAAAGAGTTATTTTCTTCTTCCTTCGCCGCAGCTTCTATTAGATCTTTATCTCTTTTATTAGCTATTCCCCTAAACTTGTTTACAACTGAACCAGTACCAGCAGGAACTAATCTTCCAACAATCACATTTTCTTTTAAACCAGATAATGAGTCCGTTTTTCCCGACACTGCTGCCTCTGTTAAAACTCTTGTCGTTTCCTGAAATGAGGCTGCAGATATAAAACTGTCAGTTTGAAGGCTAGCTTTTGTGATACCTAGTAGAATATAATTTCCCTTAGCAGGCTTTTTATTTTCTTCGATAGCTCTATCATTAACAAGCTTAAACTCTGCTCGACTAACCTGCTCACCATTTAAAAAAGTTGTATCTCCATGGTCAACTATTTCTATTTTTTGAAGCATTTGCCTTACAATTACCTCAATATGTTTATCATTAATCTTTACACCTTGAAGTCTGTAAACGTCTTGAACTTCTTTTACCAAATAATTAGCTAAAGCCTCAACACCTAGAATATTTAATATATCATGAGGTACAGGACTCCCATCTATTATTAAATCACCCTTTCTAATAAAATCACCCTCTTGAACAGCTAACAACTTTCCTTTAGGTATCATATATTCAACTGGATCTATGTTTTCATCTTTAGGAGCAATTCTAATACGTCTTTTAGTTTTATAATCCGTACCAAATTCAATTATACCATCAATTTCTGCTATTACGGCAAAATCCTTGGGCTTTCTAGCCTCAAACAGTTCTGCGACTCTTGGTAAACCTCCTGTTATATCTCTAGTTTTTGAACTTTCTCTGGGAATTCTTGCTAAAACGGTACCTGCTTTAACTTTACTTCCATTATCAATTTGAAGAATAGCATTTACAGACATAAAATACCTTGCCTCAAGACCATTATTCAAATTTATTACATTCCCATCTTCATCTCTGATTGTAATTCTTGGTCTCAGATCAGCTCCACCCTGCTGCTGTTTCCAATCTATAACCTCACGATTGGCTATACCTGTAACATCATCAACAACTTCTCTCATTGAAATCCCATCTGTTAAATCAACATAGTTCGCCGTACCTTTTTTCTCAGATATGATTGGAATTGTGTAAGGATCCCATTCGACTAGTATTTCGCCACCTTTGACGTCATCTTCTTCATTCTTTAATAATTTTGCTCCATATTGAAGCCTATACCTTGCCTTTTCTCTTCCTTGTGAATCAAGTATCATCATCTCAGAAGATCTGGACATTACTACTTGGCTTCCATCTTCAGTTTTAATTAATGAAGCATTATCAAGCTTGATTTTTCCATCAAAAGGAGCCTCTATGCTTGATTGTTCCGCTCCTCTTTGAGCCGCCCCTCCTATATGAAATGTCCTCATAGTTAATTGTGTACCTGGTTCACCTATTGACTGAGCTGCCACCACACCAACTGCTTCACCCATATTCACTGGCGTTCCTCTTGCTAAATCACGTCCATAACAAACACCACAAATACCTACTTTAGCTTCACATGTAAGTGGAGATCTAATTTTGACTAGATCAATTCCAGATTTTTCAATTAAATCAATGGCAACTTCATCTATGATTTGTCCTGATTCTACAATTTTAATGTTATTCTCTGGAGATATAATATCATCAACAGCAGATCTTCCTAAAATTCTATCACCTAAAGACTCAATTACCTCTCCTCCTTCAATTACTGCCCTTGTATCAAATCCATTTTTTGTTCCACAGTCAACTTCGTTTACAATACAATCTTGCGCCACATCAACTAAACGCCTAGTAAGATATCCAGAGTTAGCTGTTTTTAAAGCCGTGTCAGCTAAACCTTTTCTAGCTCCATGAGTAGAGTTAAAATATTCTAGAACGTCCAGTCCCTCTTTAAAAGATGAAATTATTGGAGTTTCTATAATTTCACCTGATGGTTTAGCCATCAGCCCTCTCATACCTGCCAATTGTTTTATTTGAGCGGCAGATCCCCTTGCTCCTGAATGAGCCATCATCCAAACAGAGTTAACAGGCTCATTATCTTTAATAGTTGAAATATTTTTCATCATTTCATCAGCAACGTCGTCAGAACATTTGGACCATACATCAACAACTTTATTATATTTTTCACCTTGGGTTATTAGACCATCTAAATATTGTTGTTCGAAATTTTTTACTTTTTTCTCAGCCTCAGAAACCAAGTTAAATTTTGCTTTTGGAGTTTCTAAATCAGAAATTCCAAAAGATATTCCCGCAATACAAGCATGATTAAAACCCATTGCCATCATCCTGTCACAAAAAATTACAGTTTCTTTCTGACCGCAATGTCTGTAAACATAATCGATAACATTTGTTACTTCTTTTTTTGTCATCAACTTATTTAAAATTTCAAAAGTTATTGATGAATGTTGAGGAAGAACTCTAGATAATTTTGCCCGTCCTGGAGAAGTTTCAACTAATTTAATATCTTTGTTTCCATTTTCATCAATTGAAGAAACTCTAATTTTAACTTTAGCTTGCAAATCCACTTGTCCATGATCAAGGGCAATCAGCGCTTCTTCGGGAGAAGAAAAAATCATATTTTCTCCTTTCGCTTTATTTTTTAACATAGAAAGATAATAAAGACCGAGAATAATATCTTGAGAAGGAACAATGATTGGTTTTCCGCTTGATGGTGAAAGAATGTTATTAGTTGACATCATCAAAACCCTTGCTTCCAACTGAGCTTCTAGTGATAAAGGTACATGGACTGCCATTTGATCACCATCAAAATCTGCATTGAAAGCAGTGCAAACTAGGGGGTGAAGATTAAGAGCTTTTCCTTCAATAAGAACGGGTTCAAAAGCTTGAATCCCCAATCTATGTAAAGTTGGGGCCCTATTAAGAAGAACTGGATGCTCCCTAATGACTTCCTCTAAAATATCCCACACTTCCGGCCTCTCCTTTTCAACCATTCGCTTAGCAGCTTTAATTGTATTTGCCAGGCCATAAATCTCTAATTTTGAGTAAATAAAAGGTTTGAACAACTCTAATGCCATTTTCTTTGGCAGGCCACATTGGTGTAATTTTAACTCAGGACCAACTACAATTACTGAGCGACCTGAATAATCAACTCTCTTTCCTAAAAGATTTTGTCTAAACCTACCTTGTTTTCCCTTTAACATATCAGACAATGATTTAAGAGGCCTTTTATTAACACCTGTTATAACCCTTCCTCTTCTTCCATTATCGAATAAAGCATCAACTGATTCTTGAAGCATCCTTTTTTCATTTCGAATAATAATATCAGGCGCTCTAAGTTCTATCAGTCTTTTCAACCTATTATTTCTATTTATAACTCTTCTGTACAAATCATTTAGATCTGACGTGGCAAACCTACCTCCATCCAACGGAACTAATGGTCTTAATTCTGGTGGTATTACTGGCACTACCTCTAATATCATCCATTCAGGTTTTGCAGATGATTCTAAAAAAGACTCAACTAATTTAAGACGTTTAACTAATTTTTTTCTTTTAATCTCTGAATTAGTTTGTTCTAAATCTTCTTTGATTTTAGTTAATTCTTGTTTAAGATCTAATTCTGATAGTATTTTCCTTATTGCCTCAGCTCCAATAGCAACTTCAAAGCTTTCATCACCATAATCGTCAAGTGATTGATCGTATTCTTCTTCTGACAACAATTGTCCCTTCTTTAGTGGGGTTAAACCTGGTTCAGTAACAAGAAAACTTTCAAAATATAAAACCTTTTCTAAATCTTTTAAAATCATATCTGTTAACAAACCTATTCGTGAAGGTAATGATTTCAAAAACCAAATATGAGCAACTGGAGAAGCCAGCTCAATATGCCCCATTCTCTCACGCCTTACTTTTGACAAAGTGACTTCAACACCACATTTTTCACAAATTATTCCTCTATATTTCATACGCTTATATTTACCACACAAGCACTCATAATCTCTAACAGGCCCAAAAATTTTAGCACAAAACAGACCATCTCTCTCTGGTTTAAAAGTCCTATAATTTATTGTTTCAGGTTTTTTTATTTCACCAAAAGACCAGCTTCTAATAGCTTCAGGAGAAGCTATCGAAATTCCAATTTTGTCAAACCCTTGTGAGGATTCAACTTGACCAAATGGATTAACAAGTTCATTCATTATATATACTCCAATATTTAAACTATTCAGAATTTTCCATATTTACATTTAAACCAAGAGACTTCAGCTCTTTTATTAAAACATTAAAAGATTCAGGAATACCGGCTTCAAAGTCATCATCACCTCTTATAATTGCTTCATAAACTTTTGTTCTTCCTGAAACATCATCTGATTTAACCGTAAGCATCTCCTGTAAAGTGTATGCCGCTCCATATGCCTCAAGAGCCCAGACTTCCATTTCACCAAATCTCTGACCACCAAATTGAGCTTTACCACCCAAAGGTTGCTGAGTTACTAAAGAATAAGGTCCAATTGACCTTGCATGAATTTTATCATCTACTAAATGATGTAATTTTAACATGTAAATATATCCAACAGTAACTTTTCTATCAAACTTTTCGCCCGTTCTTCCATCAGTTAAATTTACTTGTCCTGTTTTATCCAATCCAGCTAAATCAAGCATTTTATATACATCATTTTCATTTGCACCATCAAATACTGGAGTGGCCATCGGGACACCTCTTTTTAAATTCTTTGCTTGTTGAATAATCTCGTTATCTGACAATTTTATGAAATGTTCTTTATAATTCTCTCCATAAATGTCCTTTAACAAAGATTTTAAATCTGTAATTTTTTTCTCTTTATCAAGTTGTTCAATCATCTTGGATATTTTTTTTCCAAGTCCTGACGCTGCCCAACCTAAATGTGTTTCTAAAATCTGACCAACATTCATTCTTGATGGAACGCCTAAAGGATTTAAAACCACATCCACTGGAGTTCCATCATCTAAATATGGCATGTCTTCAACAGGTAATATTTTTGATATAACACCTTTATTTCCGTGCCTACCTGCCATTTTATCACCTGACTGAAGCTTTCTTTTTACAGCAATAAAAACCTTTACCATTTTCATGACACCTGGGAGTAACTCATCACCACGTTGCAATTTATCTACACGATCATTAAATTTATTCTCTAAACTTTTAGAAACGATTTCAAAATGATTACTAAGATTTGAAATCTGGTTTTGCGCCACTTCATCTTCTACGACTAATGAAAGTAAATCTTCCCTGGTCAATTCGACCAGATCATTTGTTTGTAAGATGTTTCCTTTTTTAATTTTTCCAATAGACTTTATTGTTTTTTGACCATTTAAAATTTCTTGGAGTTTACCAAAAAAACCCTTTTCTAAAATTAATTTTTCATCATCTCTGTCTTTAGCAAACTTCTCAATTTCATATCTTTCAATTGCTCTAGATCTCTCGTCTTTTTCTATACCTCTCCTTGAGAAAACCCTTACATCTACAACTGTACCAGACACTCCTGGAGGAACTCTTAAAGAAGTATCTCTAACATCTGATGCTTTTTCTCCAAAAATAGCCCTAAGCAATTTTTCTTCTGGAGTTATTGGACTTTCTCCTTTCGGAGTAACTTTTCCCACGAGAATGTTACCTGCTTGAACCTCAGCACCTATATAAATCATTCCGGCTTCATCCAAGCTAGCAAGAGCTTCCTCGCCAACATTTGGAATATCTCTTGTGATTTCCTCTTGACCTAGCTTAGTATCTCTTGCCATAACTTCAAATTCTTCAATATGAATAGAAGAAAAGACATCATCTTTAACGATTTTTTCTGAAACAAGAATTGAATCTTCAAAGTTATAACCATTCCATGGCATAAAAGCTACTAGTACATTTCTACCTAGACCTAGCTCTCCATCTTCTGTAGAAGGACCGTCAGCAATAATATCTCCCTTGCGGACAGAGTCTCCAACTTCTACTAAAGGTCTTTGATTAATGCAAGTATTCTGGTTACTTCGCTGAAATTTCATCAAAGTGTATATATCCACAGGAGAAATATCTTTGTCATCATTAGTAGCGGCTTTTATTACAATTCTAGTAGAGTCTACCTGATCTACAACCCCATTTCTTCTAGCAACGATATTTACCCCAGAATCTCTAGCAACAGTGGCTTCAATTCCAGTTCCAACAAGAGGACTCTCAGCCTTGATCAATGGAACTGCTTGTCTTTGCATGTTAGATCCCATCAAGGCCCTATTAGCATCATCGTTCTCAAGAAAAGGTATCAAGGCAGTTGCAACAGAAACTAATTGTTTTGGAGAAACATCCATTAACTCAATATCTTCAGGATTTGCTAGCCCTATATCTCCTGCTTTTCTAACTGGAATTAACTCTCCTGTAAAAGCATTATTACTATCTATTTGAGCGTTGGCTTGAGCGATTGTAAATCTTCCTTCCTCAATAGCTGAGACATAAGTTACAGTGTCAGTTACTTTCCCATTTTCTACCTTTCGGTATGGAGTTTCTATGAAGCCATACTTGTTAACTTGAGCGAAAGTTGCTAAGGAATTAATTAATCCAATATTTGGTCCTTCTGGTGTCTCAATAGGACATATTCTACCATAATGAGTAGGATGAACATCTCTCACTTCAAATCCAGCCCTTTCTCTAGTCAGACCGCCAGGGCCAAGTGCCGACACTCTTCTTTTGTGAGTTATTTCTGACAATGGATTTGTTTGATCCATAAATTGCGACAACTGGCTTGAACCAAAAAACTCTCTTATTGCAGCCGCAGCTGGCTTAGCATTAATTAAATCTTGTGGCATTAATGTTTCAATCTCATTGGCTGAACTCATTCTTTCTCGGATAGCTCTTTCCATCCTCAACAGGCCTACTCTATATTGATTCTCTATCAATTCGCCTACTGACCTAACTCTTCTGTTTCCAAGATGATCAATATCATCTATTTCGCCATAACCATCTTTTAATCCTACTAAAACTTTTACAATTGATAAAATATCTAACTTTCTTAATGTTCTTTCCGTATCATCAACTTCTAGGTTAAGTCTTGCAGACATTTTAACTCTTCCAACAGCTGATAAGTCATACCTTTCTTTATCAAAAAAAAGATTTTTAAACAAAGCCTCTGCAGTTTCATATGCAGGAGGTTCCCCAGGCCTCATTACTCTATAAATATCAACTAAAGCTTCTTCTCTAGTAGCATTTTTATCTACAGCAAAAGTATTTAAAATCCATGGTCCAGCATTATTTCTATCAACAATTAAAATTCTGATATTCTCAGGCTCTAACTTTTTCAAAGCGTTTATGGAATCTTCATCTAATTGATCACCAGACTCAAACAAAACTTCACCTGTCTTTTCATTAATTAAGTCTTCTGCTAAATAACTTCCTATTAACTCTTCCTCTTGAATGAATATTTTTTTTAAACCATCTTCAGATAATTTTTTTAAATTTCTTGGAGTAATTTTTTCATTATTAATTGCAACAACAGTTCCATCTTCAGCGTTGACTAAATCAAACTTTAATTTTTGATTTCTATATTTTACAGGGTTAAAATCTGTAACCCAACCGTCTGATGTATTAGTAATTATTTCACTTTTATAAAAATAATTTAGAATTTCTTCTTTTGACATACCATTTAATTTTGTACGTTCTGGTTGAATACTTTTTTCTATGCAATCATTATAATAATTTTCTGATTTTTCACTTAATAAAGCCAACAAAAGAGTTGTACAAGGTATTTTTCTTCTTCTATCAATTCTAACGTTTATTATATCTTTTGGATCAAATTCAAAATCAAGCCAGGAACCCCTGTAAGGTATTACCCTTGCGGCAAACAAAAACTTTCCAGAAGCATGTGTCTTACCTTTATCATGATCAAAAAACACTCCAGGAGATCTGTGCATTTGCGAGACTATTACTCTTTCTACACCGTTAACAACAAATGTTCCATTTGGAGTCATTAAAGGCATCTCTCCAAGATAGACATCTTGTTCTTTCATATCTCTAACTGATTTTGTTCCAGAGTCTTCATCTATATCCCATACTATAAGCCTTAAGGTCACTCTTAAACCAGATGCAAATGTTAAGTCCCTTTGCTGACATTCTTCTACATCGTACTTAGGTTGCTCAAGATTATATGAAACAAACTCTAACCTTGATTTTCCCGAAAAATCATCAATTGGAAATATTGATTTAAATACCTCTTGCAAACCCTCGTCAATCCTATCTTCAGGCTTAATAAACATTTGAAGATATTGATCATAGGAGTGTCTTTGGACTTCAATTAAATTTGGCATTGTTACAGCCTCTTGAATTTTTCCAAATGTTCTTCTTATTCTTCTTCTGTTCAGTAGAGTACTTGTTTCCATTGGCATAGATATCCTCTTACAGCATAGTTAATTTAAAAGTTAGTTATTTTATAAGTTATGTTAGGTATAAAACTTTATTTAAGTTCAACCGTTGCGCCTGCAGCCTCAAGTTTACCTTTCAGCTCATTGGCCTCAGCTTCTGGAATACCTTCTTTTACCAATTTAGGCGCTCCTTCCACTAAGTCTTTAGCCTCTTTTAAACCTAAGCCAGTGATTGTTCTAACTTCTTTAATTACATTAATTTTTTGTGCTCCTGCAGCAGTAAGATGAACTGCAAATTCTGTTTTTGCCTCTGCTTCCGGTGCAGCAGAATCTCCAGTGGCAGCAGCAGCCATAGCTACTGGTGCTGCAGAGGAAACACCCCACTTTTCTTCCAACATTTTTGATAACTCCGCAGCTTCAATGACAGTAAGAGAACTTAAGTCATCAGCAATTTTTTGTAAATCAGCCATCTTTATCTCCTTTTTATAAAATTAGCTTTTTTTTGTAGTTAATAATCTAGTCAATCTAGTAGAAGGCTCTACAACTGTTCTTAACAATTTTTCAGCAGAACCATTTAATAATCCAATTAATTTTGATCTTACTTCATCTAAACTAGGTAAATTAGCGAGATTATTTATTTCTTCAACAGACAGTGATTTTGAAGATAAACCGCCACCTATTATTTTAATTTTATCATTTTGCTTAGAAAATTTAACTAGTAGTTTTGCGGGCAAAATTGTGTCTTCAGAAACACCTATTGCTGTTGGCCCATTAAATAAATCTTCTAAATGCTCATATTCTGTTTTCTTTAACGCTAATTTAGCTATTCTATTCTTTGTTACTTTAAATCTGCAATTACTTTCTCTCATAATAGTTCTCAACTGAGTAGATTGAGAAACTGTTAGACCATTTATATGAGTTACAATTATCGATGAAGAATCTAGAAAACACTTGTGTAACGTTTCAACCAATTCTTCTTTTTGTTTTCTTTTCACCAAGGCCTCCAAAATAGTGATTATAAATGTCAAGGCCTGTCCAAGTTTTTAGTAATAGTCTATGTAGGAAATTAAGAAAAGGCTTCACCTACAGTCTAGGACAGGTATTATTAAAATTAAGTTAATTCACAATTAAGACTTACTCCCATAGTAGACGAAATTGAAATTTTTTTTACATATGTTCCTTTAGAACCAGATGGTTTTGCTTTTTTTATTGTATCAATAAACATATTTAAATTTTCACAAATTTTATCTATACCAAAACTAGCTTTTCCAACTCCAGCCTGAACAATACCATTCTTTTCTGCCTTATAATGAATTTGACCAGATTTTGCTAATTTGACAGCCTCTCCTATATTGGATGAGACAGTACCCATCTTTGGATTTGGCATCAATCCTTTAGGACCTAAAATTTTTGCTATTTTGCCAACAATGGCCATCATATCAGGTGATGCAATAATTCTATCATAATTTAAATCTCCCGATTCCATTTTTTTTGCAAGTTCCTCTGATCCCACCACATCTGCTCCTTGCGCTAATGCCTCTTCTGCATTTTTGTCTTTGGCGAAAACAGCTACTTTTACATTTTTACCAATACCATTTGGAAGGACTACTGAACCTCTAACCATTTGGTCTGCATGCCTTGGATCAATTCCCAAATTAATGGAAATTTCAATAGTTTCATCAAATTTCTTTCTTTTATTTTTTAAAATAATTTCTACAGCTTCTTTAACCTGATAAAATTTTGTTTTATCTATATTTTTAGATGCATCTGAAATTAATTTTCCTCTTTTCATATATAGTTACTCCAAAACCTCAATTCCCATTGATTTAGCTGAGCCCTCTACCATTCTAACTGCGCCTTCTATGTCTGCTGCGTTCAAATCTTTCATTTTGTTTTCAGCTATTTCTCTAACTTGTTTAGAATTCACTGAAGCCACAATATCTCTACCTGGTTCAGATGATGCTTTATCTTTCCCTGCTGCTTTCTTTAAAAAATAAGAAACTGGTGGTGTTCTTGTAACAAATGTAAATGATTTGTCAACAAATACAGTTATAATAACTGGGATAGGCATATTTTTTTCTAATTTTTCAGTAGCTGCATTAAATGCCTTACAAAACTCCATAATATTTATTCCTCTTTGCCCAAGAGCTGGACCAACAGGTGGAGATGGATTTGCAGCTCCAGCAGGAATATTTAGTTTAATATATCCATCTATTTTTTTTGCCATTTAATTAATTCCTTTGCTATTAAACTTTTTCGACCTGAGTAAAATCTAAGTCGACTGGTGTAGCTCTGCCAAATATTGAAACCGTTACTTTGAGTCTAGATTTATCCTCATCAATCTCTTCGACCAAACCATTAAAACTTTGAAATGGTCCATCTGAAACTCTTACTTCTTCACCAATTTCATAAATCACGTTTGATCTTGGTCTTTCAACACCTTCAGTAATTTGTTCTAACAGCCTAGTAGCTTCTTTATCACTTAAAGCAACAGGCTTACCCTTTGCACCCAAAAAATTTGTCACTTTTGGTTGAGACTTTATAAAATGCCATGATTCATCAGTCATTTCCATTTTAACTAAGATATATCCAGGAAAAAATTTTTTTTCTGTCTTAACTTTGGAACCTTTTCTGATTTCAAAAATTTCTTCTGTTGGCACCATTACTTCTTCAATAAAATTAGTCATATTTTTTAAATTTGATTGATCGTCTATGGTTTCTTTTACTCTTTTTTCAGAACCAGAATAAACATGAACAACATACCATTTTTTTTTTGCCATCACTTTATATAAACCTAAAACTTTTTTTAATTACCAAAACTTAATATTAATTCAACAATATTTGATAACATAAGATCCACTAGAAAGAAAAACAAAGAAGCTATAATAACCATTATTAAAACAGTTATCGTTGCAACTAAAGTATCTCTTTTAGTAGCCCAAGTTATTCTTTTAATTTCTTGTCTAACCTGTCTTACAAATTGGGCAGGATTTGTTTTAGACATCAGTTAACCTTTCTAATCGATTTGTCAATATATCCATTTTTTATTTTAAGTCAAAAGATTATGCAATTAAAAAAAATTTATGGCAGGAGTGGAGGGACTCGAACCCCCAACCCCCGGTTTTGGAGACCGGTGCTCTACCAGTTGAGCTACACTCCTATCTTT
>MDSV01099179.1_pt1 | contig 38492 bp, 16 predicted proteins | sample 810851 | NCBI WGS metagenome assembly MDSV01 (sample SAMN05326640, study PRJNA326480) | marine metagenome | isolation source: seawater | place: Atlantic Ocean: North East | collected 2012 | reverse complement strand
TCGGCGGCGGAGTACATGTGCCGCTCGCACCGCACGATGCTCATGTTCCGCCGCGACGTGCGCCAGTTCCCGGAGGCGAAGGAGGTGGAGCTGCGGCATCAGCGCAACGCGGACTGCGTTTTGAACGTGACGTGCACGACCGCGAGCGGGCGGAGAAAAGTTCCCGAGCACGTGTACAAGGCGATGGAGACGCTGCTGCCGGAGGCGTACAAGGGCGCGGGGTCGAAGGGGCGGCTGCTCGAGCTCTGGGCCGAGCCGGGAAGCGACGCGCGGCGCGCCGGCTGGACCGCCGTCGCAGACGGCCCCGCGACGCCGAAAGCGTCGGGGAAGTGAGAGGCTTTTAGAGCAACTGACGCGTCGCGCGCGACGACGCGCGCGACGCGGCGGGCGCGCGCGAAACACGTTTCACGTTTTATTGCGAAACACGTTCGAGATTCGAGATTCCGTCGCCGCGTCGTCGTCACCTCACCGAGCGCGCGCGCTTGGGCGCGCTGGCGAGCGCCTGGCTGAGCCGCCGCGCTGCCGCCGCCGCGCGTATCCCGTGCGAGCCTCGCAGCCCCCCCGGGGGGGGCGGCGGGCTCTCCGCGCGTCGCTTCGGAACGCGCGTGCTCGCGCGTCGGGGCGCGAGGTTGGGCTTTTCCGCCGACGCGCCTTTTCGCTTCGGCGCGAGCGTCGCGCCCGCGCCGTTCCGCCGCCTCGGGGCGCGCAGGAACCCGACCGCCGCGGTGGGCCCCCGGATCGCGAGCGTCTGCTCGTCGCCGTCGTCGTACGCCACGGCGTGCTTTCCCGAGCTCGGCTCGAAACTCTTGACGACGCCGTAGAACCACGCGTTTTCGGCTTTCCAAAAGACGCGCACGCGCCACCCCACCAAACCGGCGCCGCCTTCTTTCGCCCTCGCCGCCTCGACGAGTGGTTTGTTTCTCTCCGCCAACGCGGCGTCGGTCTGGTCGCGCTTCTTCGCCGCCGCGCGCTCGCGTCTGAGCCTCTCCTGCCGCTTGCGCTTGCCGCTCTCGAGCGCGGCGTGCGCGGCGCCGGCCGCCGTCTGCACGACGGCGCGCTTCCCGTCCCGGAAGAGAAGACGATTTCTTTCGGCGCCGGGAGGAGGCGTCACCCCGCACGCGGACGAGTCCGCGCTCGCCGCCTGCTGCCGCTCGGCGAGCGCGGCCGCGCCGCCTTTCAGTTCGCGCGCCCACTTCGGTAACTTGGGGTTGTACCACATGTTCCCGCACTCCATGATGACCTCCAGCGAGTGGCGCGCGACGGGCGGCTTGGCGTTGCGAGTCTCGCGGATCACGGCTTTCATCTTGTGCTTCACGTCGGTGCCGATGAAGTGGTGCTCGCTGGCGTACATGTGCGACACCGCGGTGTCCTTCAGATCCTCGCAGAACTGGCGCCACGCGGGCAGGCTCGTGCGGAAGTTCTCGCCCACGTTCAGACACCAGATGCGCTTCAGGCGAAGCACCTGCGCGAGGCGAACGAGGTGCTCGTCGAAAAACCCGCTCTCGAAGTTTTGAATGTACAGCGCCTCCACCGTGGTGTTCTCCTCCAGCGCATCAAGCACCGCGTGCAGCGTCTTCGGCCCGGAGTTGGCGCTGATGAACCGCTTCAGCCGGAGCACCTTACCGCCGGCGTCGCACTCGAGGGTATTGTTCCGCAGCCGCTGGATGAAATCTAAAAACGCGGGGGACTCGAGCGTGCGCGACTCCGTGCACCGCTTCGGGCGGTTCCCGGCGAGTTTGCTCTTCGCCTCATCGTCGGCGTCGGTTCGGGTCTTCGCCGGAGGCATCGTCCGCGAAAGGAGAACTTTCCAGCCTAAGGCTTCTGTCCGATCGTCACGACCGACGAGTGATTCCACGAACACGCTCGCTCCAGCGCGAACCAGCGAGTCGCGGGAAAGACCCCTTGATTGCGCGCGGCCAAGTGTGCGCCTTGAGCACTGTGCCGACCACGATGCTTCTGTGGAGATTTTGAATCTGTTTTTCTGCTGTCGTGGGTCGTGGCTTTCGAAATTCTCGGCCCAGCAGAAAAAGCGCTCGCGGGGTTCTCGAGAGCCTCTTGACGATGCCAGAGTCGCGAGCGCTCGCCTAGCGGGTCGACCGAGTCCACGATGCCCGCCTGTAAGATCTCCCCCTCCCTGCTCGCCGCGGACTTCGCGAACATGGCGAGCGAGTCCAAAAAGGTGCTGGACGGCGGCGCGGACTGGCTCCACCTGGACATCATGGATGGGCACTTCGTCCCCAACCTGACGTTCGGCCCGCCCGTGGTCAAATCCCTCGCGAAGCACACGGACGGGTTCCTGGACTGCCACCTGATGGTGACCGACCCCTCGGCGTACGTCGGACCTCTCTCCGATGCGGGCGCGCACATGTTCACGTTCCACGTCGAGGCCGTGAAGGACGAGAAGGAGCTGCGCGCCGTGTGCGCCGAGGCGCGCGCGGCAGGCATGAAGGTTGGCGTCGCGCTGAAACCCGGGACGAGCGCGGAGGCTGTGTTTCCGCTGTGCGACGACGCGGCGGCGAAGCCGGACATGGTGCTCGTGATGACCGTCGAGCCGGGGTTCGGGGGACAGAAGTTCCAGCCCGAGATGATGCGGAAGGTGGCGACGCTGCGGCGGCGGTACCCGGAGCTGGACATCCAGGTTGACGGGGGACTGGGGCCCGGCACGATCGAGAGCGCCGCCGAGAGCGGCGCCAACGTCATCGTCGCGGGCAGCGCGGTGTTCGGCGCGCCCGATCCCTCGGCGGTGATCCAGGCGCTCAGACGGGCGGTGGAAGAGCGGGGGGCGTGACGCTCGGAAGCGGAAGTGCGAAAGACAAGCGCACCACAGCCCCGGGTGTCGTCGACGACGTATCGTCTCCGTATCGTCTCAGTCGAAATATACGCGTTGGAATCCATACTAAGATAGCTACGCGCGACGAACATCCCTCGTTCGAACCTCATCTCCCGGCGCGTCGAAAACCCCGCGTCGACGTCGTCGGCGCCACGCCTCGAACGACCGCACCGCCATCGCCACCGCGCCCGCCGGTGGGCCGCGAACGTCCCCGCAACCGTCGGGTGTTGAGTCCTCGTCGTACACGCGAATCGAACCCGCGAAGACGCGTTTCAATCGGTCGACGACGGCGTCGAGAACGAGCGCGCGATACCCGCGCGCGCCGCGATCTTCGAAGAGACCGCCGGCGAGCGCGACGACGAAGGGCTCCGGCGGCGCGCGCGACGCGTCATCGTCGAAGAGGCTCTTCGACAAGCAAAACGCGTCGTCGTCTCGCGCGTCACGGATCGCCGACACCAAGTTCTCCGCGAGCGTCGTCGCGCAATCGCGCACAATTCCAGAAGCCACGCCGTTGCGCCTTTTGTGTTCGTCGACGAGAATCGGCGCGAGGGACGCGACGCGGTCCCACGCCGCCGCCGCGCCGCGCGCCGGAGCGGGACCCGCGCCGTACGCCCAGCGCAGAAGGTTTTCCCGCGCCGCGTCGCGCGATTCGCGGCGCGCGCGTCGGTCGAAAACGTCCACCTCGTCTCCTTCCTCGGCGCGGGTCGTGACGGCGAAGCCGAGCTTCGCGAGCACGGCGCGCGCGATGCGCGCTTCGTCCGCGCTACGCGTCGGGTGGTCGTGGTCGTCGAGACGAACGACGTCCGACGTTTCCCTTCGAGTCCGAAGGGAGTCCTCGACCGAAGGGAACGGACGTCCGTCGAGAGCCCGCGCCGTCGCGGCGAGCGCTTTCGTTCCGAGGTAATGCCCCGAGCCGGGATCGTCGAACGCCGGACCGAACCCCATCGCGCGCGCGCGTTTCCCGGCGTGCGATATCGCGAACGCGATGGTGCCGGTGCCCGCGACGAGCAGAGCGCCTCCCCGCGCCGTGCCGTTCGTCGCGCGCGCGAGCGCGACGACGGCGTCGTTTTCCACGACGAGCGTCTCGGGAGCGAACGCGCCATCCTCCGGCGCTTCCCGCGGAGACAATAAGATGGCGTCGCGCCATTCGTTTTGGTTCGCGGGGGAATCGCAACCCGCGATGCCGAGGGTCACGCCGGCGAGACGGAACCGATACCGATTTCCCGTCCGTTTTCGTTTACGGTCCTCCCCCGACGGGTTCTCTCCGCTAGCGAACGCCGTCTCGCCTCGTCGAAACAAAGATCTCGTCGTCCGATCGATCTGCTCACGCGTGCCCGCGTGCGCGAGACACCGCTCGAGCGAACTGCCGACCGCTTCGTAAACGGCGGTGGATACGTTTTCGAACGCCTGCTCGAAACCGACGCTGTTCGCATTCGCCGCTCCGGTCCGTGAACGAGACGTCATGACCACACCTGTGCAGGTGTCGGCGAGCCAAGCACCTTTTCGCTCGCCCGCGGCGTGCTTCTCGGCGTCGACGATCCGGACGAGACAGTCGGTGCCCGTGCCCCCACCATCGACGCCCACGAACACGAGGTAGTCGCCGTCCTCGCCCCGGGGAAAATCGTCGAAGACGACTACGGGTGGATTCATCGGCTTAAGGGACGCGTTCACGTTCATCGCTGCCACCGGCGAGCCCGCGCGACGCGGACTGACATGACGAGAAAAGCTAACAATTCCCTCGAAGTCCGCGAGCACACCTGAAACTGAGATAGTGTCGAATTTGAACAACAACGCTTGTGCCTCCCACTCGCTCGCGCGCGTCGCTGCTCGACGCCACGTTCGTTTCGTCGGTCCGCGGCGTGCACGCCAGGCGCGCGCGCTTGTAGACGCGGCGCCGTCATGGCGTGGCGAGGCGCCCTGGATGGCGTCCCGTGGCAAACCGTGTTTCGCCGATGCGGCATCGTGCTCGCCGCGGCGCAGGTTGTGAACGCCGTGCGCGGCGTGGACATCAGCCGCGCTCTCCGTCGCAGGCTGCGAAGGGCTCGCCGCGCCTCTGCGAGGCGCAAGCGCGCCGCCGAGGCACGCAAGACGCAGAAGCAGGCGGAGAACGGCGCGGAGACGCGGCGCGCGCGCGTCGAGGCTGACGCGAAGAGCGCCCGAAAACGAACGCCCGACGTCTCCCGCCGAAAACTTCGAGACGATTCGGAATGCGAGTCGAACCGGTTCGGTGTCGCGCACTCGCGCGACGGCCCGCGCGACTCGAAGTGGCTCTCGGGCGAGTACGAGGAAACCGTACCCGTACACGTCGAGCGCGAGATCGCCGCCGCCGCGCTGGACGAGGTGGCGATGGCGCTGGCGGCGGAGGGCGACGCCGACGCGAGCGCAGCGGTTGCCGGCATGGCGCTCCGCGTCGCCGCCGCCGAGTCCCCCAAGAAGATCCGGCTCGAGGCGCTCGCGAACCTCTCGACGACGCTGTCCACAAACCTGGGAAGTAACAAGCTGGTGGCCGCGGACCAGACCGACGACCGTCACGACCGTCGCGACCGTCTTGACCGTCCCTCCGCGGACGGGTCTCCGCGCGCGCCGCGCACGGAGCGCTCTGATGACGCGCGCGACGGGTTTTCGTTCCGGAGCGATTCGAACGCGGCGTCAGCCGATTCGCGGAGCCGCGCCGCGCGCGTTCACAGCGCGGACCGGCGCGTTGACGCGCGCGGGCGGGACGGAAGTCCCTCGCACGAGTCTGTCGCGGCATCCGCGTTCGAGATGGCGGCGCGCGCCGCCGCGATGGGCGACGACCCCGAGGGCCTGACCAGCGACGAGGAGGCGGAGGAGGTGGAGTTCGCCGAGCGTCGGCGCGCCGCCGCGGCGGCGGCGGCCGCCGCCGCGGAGGCTGAGCGGAGGCACGCGGCGAGCGAGGCGGCGCTCGCGGCGGCGTCCGCCGCAGACGCGACCGCCGCGCGCCGCGCGTCTTTCGGCGAATGGGCGGCGGCGGCGGCGTCGCGCGAGGTGAAGGATTTTGCCAGCGCCGCCGACGACGCGACCTCGGTGTCCTCGTACAACGGCTCGCTGGACGACGTCTCCAGCGACTCGGTGTCGGACGTCTCCGACTTCGAAGCCGCGACGGGCGCGGCGAGCTCGTGGCTCGCCAAGACGCGCGCGAGGATGGCGCTGTCGCCGACGAAAGGCGCGCCGTTCGGCGGGAGCAGCGTCGCGAAAGAAAAAGGGGGAGACGACCGGGACGCGCACGTTTCGACGCGAGAGACGGCGGAGACGGACGACGAAGACGCGTTCTTGTTCGACCGCGCGGGCGTCAAGTCCGCGCGGTCCGCGCGGTCGCGGGACGCGTCCCCGATCAGGCGCGAGGCGGAGCGCCGCGCGAAAGCGCTCTCCGCGTCCTCGGAAGACGACGAGACGCCGACGCGATCGCGTTCGCGCCGCGAACCTTCCGCGCCGCCGACGCTCCGCCTCGAGGTTCTGTCGGGCGTGTGCCGCGGCGACGCCGTCGCCGCGCCCCCCGGGATCGAACTCCTGACCGTCGGCCGCGGAGACGCGCGCGACCTGTGCGTCGGCGACGTTGAGGTTTCGTCGTCGCACGCGGAGTTCCGCTGGACCTGGTTCACTGAGTTTTTCGGCGACGCCGGGAGTCCGAACGCGCGCGGTCTGTTCGGCGCCGACGAGGCGGGCCGCGCGCGCCTGGGCGAGTGGCGCGTCGCGGACGTGGGCTCCACCAACGGCACGTTCCTGAACGGCGCCGCCGTCGGGGGCGGCGCGCGCGGGAGAGACGGAAAAACGGAGTGGCGCCCTCTGCGGCACGGCGACGAGATTCGGCTCGGCGAACGCGCGGAGAGCCCGGCGTTGCGGGTTTCCCTGTCGCTCGAAGCGGACGCCGGCGATTTCGCGCGCGCGCCAACGGAGGACGCGCCGGATTCCCGTCGCGTCGGATTCCGCTCGCCTCCGCTGCGTCTGCGGTCGTCCGCGCGCGTCAACCCGGCCAAGCCCCCGCGCATGGAGGACCGCGCTTTAGTAGAGTGCCCCCTGCGCGGGTGCGCGGACGGGGACGTCGCGCTCTTCGCCGTCTTCGACGGCCACGCCGGCGCCGACGCCGCCGAGAAGGCGCGGCGCGTGCTCCCGGAGGTTCTGGCGCGGCGGCTCGGGCGCCGCGCGCCGCGCGACGACGAGACGGGAACGGGCGGGGACGCGTCGAGCGCGCTTCGAGACGCGTTCCTGGAGACGGACGCCGCGATCCGGTGCGAGTACGAGGGGTGCTCCGTGGCGGTTCTGCTCGCGTGGCGGTGCGCGGCGACTGGGACGACGTACGCGCAAACCGCCAACGTCGGCGACGCCGAGATATCCGTCGGGCGCGTGGCATCCGGAGACGGATTCGCCGCGTCTTTCGCGACGCGCGCGCACGCGCTCGCGGACCCCGCGGAGCGCGCGCGCTTCGCCGCCGCCGGCGCGAGCGTCGAGCCCGGCGCGACCGAGGCGCGCGGTCTGCGGGTCTCGCGCTCGGTCGGCGACGCGTTCCTCAAGCGCGAGCTCCCGGGGCTGGTCGCGACGCCTTACGTGTCCGCGCCGATGGCCCTGCGCGGCGACGGGAACGACGTCGCCGTGCTGGCGACGCGCGGCTTGTGGCGCGTCGCGGACGCGCGCGAGGCGACGGCGGCGGCGACGCGCGACGGCGACGGGAAGGAAGCGCGCGTCTCGAGGCGGTGGTCGCCCGCGGCGGGCGCGGCGCGCCTGGTGGAGCTGGCGCGCCGCCGCAGGTCCATGGAGGACGTCGCTGTGATTGTCGTACGGCTGGAGCACGCGATGGGCGCCGGGAACGGCGCGGCGTGATGAGATCGCGGGTGTGGTGTGTGTACCAGGTATCGAATAAAGAAAACGACGATCTCGTTTTTCTCGACGCGTCTACCGTGCGTCGTACCAGGCGAGCCGCCGAGAAGGCCCCAGTGACACGAAACGCACAGGCTGAAATTTTCCGTGCAGCGAAGCGCACACAGGCAACCAACCTGGTTCTCGTTAATCTCAAATTGAAAACAGTTGAACCCCAGGTCTTCGATCGGCGGGTCATCTGCAGTCGCGCTCGGGCGCGGAGAAGCGCGTGGCGGCGCCGAGCGCGGAGAGGCGGCTGGAGACTTGTGGCGACCGAAGCGGTCGCTTTCGGATCGCGTGACGCGTCGGACGGCATCATGTCCTCCGGCTCCCTGCGCCGGGGGGGCAGCGGCGCGGCATCCACCTCCGAACCCTTGTCGGCGTACGAATCCGACGCCATCGTGCGCGTCGTGACGACACGACCCCGTCGCGACTCGAGGAGGAGCGTGCCGCTTCGGGACGTCTACGCGGACGCGCGCTGGTCCGAGGCGGTGGACGCGTCGCCGATGGCGGACTACTACCTGTCCGCGATGACGTACGACGAGTTCGTGCACCAGCCCAAGGCGCGCATGTTGAGCTATCGCGCCGACCGCGTGACGCGCTTCGACTGCGCCGTGCGCGACCCCGCGCGCGTCGTCTCCAGCGCCGCGCACGCGTGCGTCCCGCTGGGTTGCCTGGAGACGCCTCAGACCAAGTCCGGGTGGACGCACCTGTGGATCGACGCCCTGCACCACCTGGACGACGCCTCCGCGAAGCGCGACACCACGCAGCTCAGCGCATGGGTGTGCCTCAACGTGACCGTGCTTCCCCAGGCGTGGCTGACGCGCGACCCGGACAAGTGCAACGCCGCGTTCGGCCGGGCGTGGATCAACCGCGAGCTCGCGTTTGGGCGCGTCGACCGGGACGCGCTGGACCTGTTCTTCGAGATGTGCGTCCGCGTGCACGCCGAGCAGACAGAGGGGAAGATCTGGGACGGCCCGGATGGCGATTTGCGGGGCCCGCGCCTTTTGGCGCGGCTCATCGGCCGGCGCCCGCGCGCGGCGGCGTCAGACGAAGCCTCCGACCCGGACGTTGCGATCGCCGCGCTGGAGTGGTGGGACCGCGTCGTCACGTCGCGCGAGCGAAACGCCAGGCAGGCATCACCCGGCGGGGACTCTGGTGCGGTCGAAACGCGTTCTCCCGTCGATCGAAGGCGAAGCGTCGAGATCGACCGCGTCGCGAATTCTTCGCGAAGCCTCGCGACGGACGCCTCCGGGGAGGACACGGACGGCGAGTGTGAGCTCCAGCTCAAGGAACTCATGTACAACCTCTCCGCGCGGCAGCTCTCGGACTCGCCGTCCGCGAACCGCGCGGCGCTCGGGAAGGACGCCGCGCTCGCCTGGCACGTCGTCTGCGCGTACGCCAGCGACGCGTTCCACGAGCCGTCCGACGCGTACGTGTGCGCGACGAGCGTGGTGGCGACGGCGTGCGGGTTGGCGCCCGTGCGGGACCCGCTGGACGGCTGGAAAAAAAAGTTCGCCGCGCGAGGCGCCGAGCCGCCGCGCGGCTCGGACGGGAAGCTCGCGTACCGCGCGGAGGACGTGGACGTGGACGCGCTCGACGCCAACCACGAGACGCTTCGCGTGTGTTGGCGTCTGCTGGCGCCGAAGGCGGACTGGGACGACGTCCCCGAGTGCCTGCGCGGCGTCGTGCACGCCGACCACGCGCGCGTGGACTGGACCACGCGGCCGCCGGGCACGGCGAGCCTCGGGCTGGGGCCTGTGCCGGCGTCGCTCATGACGCGTGGGGGCGTGGCGCCGGTGGGGCCCTTCTTCGGCTTTGACTTCTCGCGCGCGCCCAACGGGCACAGGAAGGTGGGCGAGCTGCGGGGCGGCTCGGGCACGAAGCGCGCGCTGCGGACGCGCGGCGCGGAGGATGGCTCGGACGCGGACCCGTTCCCGGACCTGGAGACGGACGGCGTCTTCGCGCCGCGCACGTACGCGGGGGAGGTGTTGCGGCTGTTGACCGGCGGGCTGGAAGCCAGCGGACTGGGCTCACCGGTGACGTCAGAACGAGGCGCGAGCCTGAACGCTTCGCCGCCGCCGAGCCTGAACGCTTCGCGCGCCGCTTCGCGCTTCGGCTCGTCCTTCGGCTCTTCCTTCGGGCTGAGCCGAAGGACGAGCTTCGGCTCTTCCTTCGGGCTGAGCCGAAGGACGAGCCGCGCCGCCTCCGGCACGTCCGCCTCCTCGGCGGCGGCTCTGTCGCGGTCGTCCAGCGGCGCGAGCCGCGCGAGCGGCGTGTTCACGGACTCGGACGCGAGCGACGACGAGCCGACGGAGCTCGCGGCGGTGGACGGGCTCGCGAGCGCGCTGGGGAAGGAGTACATGGGGTACCACCCCGCGTGCCGGTGGAACACGAACGCGACGGCGCGAAAGAAAAACGCCGCCGCCGCGAACCGAGCCGAACGCGACGAGATGGAACGCACTTTGCAAAACTTGTGGCGCGCGTGGATCGCGCGGTACGACGACGACGGGAGCGGCACGGTCTCTCTGGATGAACTTCGCGCGTTCGCGTCCGCCGAGACGTGTCCCTCGCACGACTCGTACATGCAGACGCTGCACGAGTGGGCGAGCAACGCGCTGGAGCTCGGGGACCTGGACGCCGAGTTCCGGCGCGTGGACGTCGACGGCTCGGGCGAGCTCGAGTACCCCGAGTTCAGGGCGATGCTCCTCACGGAGTGACGAGGAGCGGCGCGACGCGCTTCGCGCTGCGGACGTCACTCGCGCGTCGGCGTTCGTCGCGACTCCACGCACCACGCGGGTGTATCAACACGTAAACTACGTAGTCTACGTTCTAGCTATCCTATTACGCGAAACGAACCTCGTCGACGCGACGCGTCGTACGAATCGCGACGTCGATTCGCGACGTCATCCCCCGCCTCTTTCTTCGTCGGAGTGCGGGAAACCGTGCTTGCCGCACGGCGCGCCGCGGACGACGCGTCGGAACGCGCCGCCCGCGTCCGCGGTGGCGGAGGAGAAGTACCCGCCCACGCGGTACCTCGAGGCCTTTTCGTTTCCGTCACTCGCGCTCGCGTCGAACGAAAACAGCGCTTCGGGCACGACCCGGAAGTCCAGGCTTACCCTGGTCTCGTCGCACGCGTTGGCCACCGTGTAGTGCGCGCACGCCGACCCGTCGAAAACGCGAATCTCCCCGACGTCCGCGCGTATGGGCTCGAAGTCTTCTTTTCCGGGCGCGGACTCGACGTGCAGGGAGTTGCGACCGCGCGCGTCCAGCTTCGTGAGCGGCAGCCAGCAGTTCACCGAACACGGGCCGTGGCCGTACATCGAGTCCACGTGGCATCGGATGGTGTGGAACGACGAGGGCTGCTGCACGCGCGCGCACGGAAACGCCGCGTACAAGTACCGTTCGTCGTCGTTCGCGCAACTTCGTCGCTGTCGTCTCGCGATCGCGGGCAACACCACTTCGCGCACGAGTCGGTCGTACGTTTCCTCGAACGAATCCCGTTTCGCGGACGGAACAGCGAGCGGCGCGAGGAGCGCTCGTTTCTCCTCGAGGTGCGACTTCGCTCTGTCGTGCGCTCGCCATCTGTCGTGCACGGTGGCGAGGTGGCGCTCGCCGACCAAGTCGCAGAACGCGTCCAGCAGCGGGTACTCGGATTGATCGTAACGCAGCGTCATCGTTCGGTCCCTGTCGGGTCTGAACGCCTCCGACGCCAAAGCCTCCGCCACCGCCGGGGTCCAGTTCGTGCGCGAGAAGAACCTCTCTCGTTCCGCGCACGCGGTCTCGTAGTTCGCGATGAAACCGTCGCGTTTGCGATGGCCAACGGGGTAGGGCACCCAGGCGTATCGGTCGCCGCCGGATGTCGACACACCCTCACAGGTGCCGTCATACCTTGGAGGCGCGTCCATCGCGCCCCGTGCGACCCGGGCGCGCCCCTGAGTGTGGCAGCGCGCACTTGACTCGGCTACACAGGCGCGACGTCGAGCCGGGACAATTTTCTCGGGTCGACCGCCGCCGCCGACGCGATTTTCCCGGCCGCGTTCTCGGAAACGCCCTCGTCAGTTCCGGCGGCGCGCGGGAGTGGCACGCACCGGGACGCGGCCTACGGCTTTACGGACCCTCGAGCCCGTCGCCCGTTCGTCATCATGAGCGGCCGCGCGTCGGTGACGCAGCTCGCTCTGCCCACCGGCATCAAGAAGCTGACCAACATCGCGGTGGTGCGCCTGAAAAAAGCGGGCGTGCGGTTCGAGATCGCGTGCTACAAGAACACCGTCGTGGCGTGGAGAGACGGGTTCGAGAAGGACCTGGACAACGTGCTGCAGACGACCAAGGTGTACAACAACGTGAGCAAGGGCGTGTTCGCGAAGGAGGAGGATTTGCTCAGGGCGTTCGGAACGAAGGACGAGGAGAAGGTGAGTCTGCTCATCCTCGATTCCGGCGAGTTGCAAGTATCGGAGAAGGAACGGAAAAACGTCTTCGACGTCATCTTCCGCGACGCCGTCACCGTGCTGGTCGAGAAGTGCGTCAACCCGAGCACGAACCGCCCGTACCCCCCCGGTATGATCGAGCGCGCGCTGAGAGAGATCCACTTCTCCGTGGACCCGATGCGTTCCGCGAAGCAACAAGCGCTGGCGGCGATCCCGAAGCTGCGCGCCGTGTTTCCGATCAAGCGCGCCGCAATGCGCTTCAAGTTGGTCGTCGGGCGCGAGTGGTTCGACGAGACCGCGCGGTTTCTGGAATCGGGCGCGGTGCTCGACGCGCGCGTCGAAACGGTGACGCACAAAACGAAAACGCGCGCGGACGGCTCCGACGCCGAGACGGACGAGAGTGAGATCGTGTGCGTCGCGGACCCGTCTGCGTACCGCGCGTGCGACGCCTTCGCGCGCGACCGAACCGGGAAAACCGGGCGCCTGGAGGTGGTCACCGTGGCGGTCACCGAGGGCGGCGTCTCCGTCGACGCGTTCGAGAGCGGGGGGGCGGCCGGGGTGCCGCGCGAGCCCGCCGCAGCCGGCGCGTCCGGAAGCTCGGCGCAGCAGCGCTCGGAGTCTGGCGAACGGAAAAGCGGCGCGCGCGGGGAGACGCCTCTCGACACGCGGAGGCTCGGAGAAGATCTCGGGGCGAATTTGCGTCTGGAAGACACTACTAGGGTCACGTCTGCGTCTGACGGCGACGACGCGGCGCGCGCGGTACACGGACCGGCTTCGCGCGTCTCTCGCGTCTTGCGCGACGCGCGCGGTCCTCGCTCCGAGCGCGGGGTCACACACGAGGCGGGTCCCGGCGTGGAGGTGCTGTTCGCGCGCGGGAAGATCGCGGACTTGCCCGACGCGTTCGCGTCGCGCCGCGAGCGCTTCGCGCCGCTCGACGACGCGCAGGCCGGGTGGACGGTGGAGCTCCGCCGGCGCGACGGGTCCTCCGCGGTGGACGCGGTGTTCTTCGACCCGGACGGAGTCGGGTACAAGGCGTTCGCGGACGCGCGGAGGGAGGCGCTGCGGGCGAAGAAGCGCGCGGGCGAAGCGTGAAAAAGAAAAAATACTTTCGTAGACGTCTGTTGAAGTCGTCACGTACTTTACACAGAGACGCGCGTCGCGCGCGTCGGCTGGGGCGCGCGGCGGATCACTCGTCGTCGCCGTCGTCCGCGCGTCGCTCGCCTCCGCGCGCGTCGTCGCTCTCGTCCTCGCCGTCCTCCTCGCCGATGTCGATGGCGCGCGCCAGCTTCGCTTCTGAGGCCTGGTTCAGGAACTCGTTGCCGTCCGCCTCGGTGTCGAACCGCTGCGCGATGCCGTTTTTGATCGCCAGGCGGTCGCCCACGTCCTGCTCATCCTCGCCCTCCGCGCCCGCGTGCCCGATCTTCTGGATGAACTCCCAGGTGTCCGGCTCGGGAGGTGGGATCCACGTGTTGTCGATCGGGAACCGCGGATCGTAGATGTGCACGGAGTACGACTCCATAGCCTCCTGCACCTCCTCCGGATACGAGATGAGGTCCAATATCTTCTCGTGGCTCCACCCGCGTTCGTCGCAACTCGGGATGTCCGCCAACCGCACGTCATCGTCCATGCTCATCCAGTTTCTGGCGCGGATCTGCGCTTGGCGAGCCGCCGTCGCCGCCGCGCGTTCCTCCGCGACTCGCTGCTTATATATCTTGGCCTTGTCGTCGAAGGCGCTGTACAGCTTGGGCGCCTCGTTGAACGGAACAAACTCCGGCTCCTCCTGCTCCTCGGGGAGATCCGCGTTCCAGCACGGCCACGGGCCATTTTCCATCAGGTTACGGACGTGCGTTTCCCACGGCGCGGGGTGCGACTCCGGCACTTCGTCGGGATCGTACGCCATCCACTGCTTCGTTGTCTTCATCATCTCGCGGTACCGAGCCTCCTCCTCGTCGATCTCGCCGGCTGCGGCCTCGCGCTCGGCGACGCGGCGGACGACGAGGTCGCGTGCGCGCCGGGCGATGCCGAAACCCACGTCGCCAAAGCGGCGGCGGCTGGGGACCGCCGCGAAACCCAGGTTCGCGCGCGCGCTCGCGCGCGACGCGGAAGACGTTGCGCGGGCGGACGCGCCGTCCGCGTGAACGCAGACCGTGCGCGAGGCGACGACGGCCGACATTGTGTCGAGGCGCGCGCGGCGAAAGTGGCGGCGCCCGAGACGCGCGGCGATTAGGGATAGCGCACTTTTTTCTTGAAAAAGTGCACTCATCGAAAGTGGGTCAAACTTTTGAGGACGTCTCACATCGGCTCGGCACCAGCGCCGCACCGCTCGAGGAACGCTCCCGCGCGCCATGAGCATGCTCGCCGCCGCGACACCGCTCGCGACGCTGACGAGAGTCCACCTGCGTTCGTTCGTGCGCTCGGTGTGCCGCCGCGAGCGCCCCGCCGCGCGGCTTTTCGCGCCGCCCGCCGCAGCGCGCTGGGTCGCCACCGCCGACGCTCCTTCCTCCCGCCCCCCGCCCCCCCCCAGGGCGGGCAAGCAGCGCCTGGACGAGCTGACGATCGCTCGGTTCCCCGAGCACAGCCGCACGGTCGTGCAGTCATGGATCGCGCAGGGCAAGGTGTTAGTGGACGGGCAACCCGTGCTGAAAGCCGGCACCAAGGTGAAGCCCACGGTGGTGGTGGACATCATCGCCGAGCAACCCAAGTTCGTGTGCCGCGGCGGGTTGAAGCTCGAGAAGGCGCTCGATCACTTCGCCGTCGACGTGGACGGCGCAGTGTGCCTGGACTCGGGGCTGAGCACGGGGGGGTTCACGGACTGCCTGTTACAAAGAGGTGCGAGTAAAGTGTACGGCGTGGACGTCGGGTACGGCCAAGTCGCGGAGAAGATCCGCGTCCACCCGCGCGCGGTGGTGATGGAACGAACCAACCTGCGATACCTCCAGCCGTTGCCCGAGCTCGTCGACGTCGCGGCGCTCGACCTGAGCTTCATCAGCGTGTTGAAGGTGCTCCCCGCGGTCGCCGCGACGATGCGCCCGAACGGCACGCTGCTCGTACTCATCAAGCCGCAGTTCGAAGCGCGCCGGTCGCAGATCGGCGCCAAAGGCGTCGTGCGCGACCCGGCCGTGCACGAAGAAGTCATCGCGCGCGTCGTGGACGGGGCCGAAGAGCTCGGCTTCGCCTACCGCGCGCACGTCGTCTCCCCGATCAAGGGCGCCAAGGAGGGGAACACGGAGTTCCTGGCGTACTTCACGCGAGACGACTCGTTCCGAGAGCCCCCACCGCGAGGTCCGCCGGGAAAGGCATAGCGTGTATATTATGACGCGAGGCATACAGTACGTACGTAGTGTTCGGTGTTCGATCCGTCGACGCGCGCGTAGGATACCTACCGGGAGACGCGTAAAGTACCCTCTGCGCGCGTCGTTTGCCCGTCGGTTCTCGCCGCGTCGTCGACGTCGCGCGCGTCTGCGTACGCTCGATCACAAGCCGACTTCGTTCTGTTTCGCCTGCGCCGCCTCCATGGCCTGCATCTTCACGCCGAACGCCTGCTGCACCTGCGTGGCCTGCTTGCGTTTCGTGGAGATCACCTCGATGAGCTTCTCCATGTTGTCGCGCACCAAGGTCACCTTGCGCTTGCAATAGTCCACGCCGTCCGCGGGGGACTTCTCAACGAAATACCCGGTGCCCACGTCGAGCAGAACCTTGTCGACGGCGCCGAGCTTGCCAGGCACGTAAAGCGAGCTCGTCAGGGGCACGAGCATATCCTTGCCCTCCGTTTCCTCCTCCATCGCCTCGAGCGCGCGCCCGGAAGTGTGGTACCGCGCCACCGCCTTCTGCAGGTTCGCCAGCGACTCGGTCAGCTGGTTCACGTCGGACTCGAGTTGCTCGGACAGGCCCTGCGCGTGAAGGGCGTCGAGACGAGCGGACGCGTCGCGCGGCGGGCGGCGGGTGGGAGAGAGGCGGTCAGGCGGCGACGCGCGAAGCGGGATGTGGGGTTGGCGGGGTCACGCGACCGCGCGCGCGGCGCGTCCACCCTGCGGGCGCGAGTGGGAGCGCCGATCGACGAGTGCGCGAAGCGAGATCCCCGCCTCGAGAGGTCGCCTTTTCAAACGATCGGCGAGATCGCAGGCGCGAGACCGCGCGCGCACCTGCAGCTGCTGGGGCGAGAGCGACTCGAGCTGCATGCCGCCTTGGCGCTGCGCCATCTCGGCCGGCGGAAGTCTCGGGTGCCGACGTATGGCACGCAGCGCGGGAGCGAGTTGGAAGTCAAACGCGCAGTCACCGCTGTGCCCAGTTTAGAAGGAACTGGTCGATCTGTCGATACCACGCGCGCTTTCATCTGCTGTCGCGTCAGAGAGCGCCGTGCTGTTTTTCTCGTCGCGCGCGACGGAGGCGTGGCTCTCGCCTCCGCGCGACGACGCGTCGCGGGTCATGCGCGGGAACCCAGACGCGCGATCGCGCCTGGCCCTCCCCGCGTGGTTCTTTCTCCCGTGGCTTCTGTGCGCGTTCGCCGGTGCCGCCTTCGCGACCCAGACGGACGAGGACGGTCCCGCCTCGCTCTGCTCGGGCGACGTGGACGCCAGCACCACGCCCGAGGCGGCTCGGTGCTCGACCATCGCGGGCTCGCTCGTGGTGACGGGCCACCTGCACCCGGCGTTCACCGACGCGGCGGCTCTGGAGGAGGCGGACGACCCCTCCGCGTCGTTCGGCGCGTCGTCCTCGACGCCTCGAAGACCCGCCGGCGTGTTTCGCGTGGAGGGCGACGTCGTCGTCGCGCCCGGCGCCGCTGAGACGTCTCTGCGCGGCGCGTTCCCGGAGCTCACGAGCGTCGGCGGGTCCGTCGTGCTGACACGCACGAACCTGGTGATTCTCGCGGTGTTTCCCAAGCTGACGCACGTTCGGGGCGACGTTCGCATCACGAACAACGAGCGACTGTTACGTACGGGCGACGAAACCTTCTCGGCGTTTCCGTCGCTCGCCGAGATCGGCGGCGCGCTCGCCGTCGAGGCGAACGCCGTCCTCGAACGCTTCGAGGGGTTCGAGGCGTTGCGGTTCGTCGGCGGCGGCGTTCGAATCGCGCGCAACGCCGGTTTGAAAAGCCTCGCGCCGGTCAGACCGGCGCGAGGCTCGAAGACTGTCGTCGCGTTCCGAACGGCGGCGGCGGCGGCGGCGGCTAATAAACCGTCGGCGAAACCGTTTCCGGCGTTGAGACGCGTCGTCGGATCGCTCGCGGTGGACGGGAACGACGCGTTGGAACGCGTCGCGGACGCGTTTCCCGCGCTCGAGACCGTGCGCGACGGCGAAGTCCTTCTCACGAACGCGCCGTCGTTACGCGCGATCGAGCGGTCGTTCCCGAGGTTGCACGGCGTAGAGAACGGATCGTTGATCATCGAGCGCTGCGCGTCTCTCGAAACCGTCGCCGCGTCCTTCGCGCGCGCGAGCGTCGTGGGGGGCGACTTCGCTCTGTCCGAAATGCGCGCGTTGCGCGTCGTGCGCGGGGGATCGTTCACCAGGATCGGCGCCGTCGCCGGGTCGGTGACCGTTCGAGACACGGCGCTGGAGTCTCTGTCGTTCCTGCTCAGCCTCGGGGTCGTGCGAGGCGACCTGGACGTCGGCGACGGCTGTCTGAACCTGCGTTCGCTCGACGGGTTACAGAACCTGCGAAGCGTCGCCGGCGCCGTGCGCGTCGCGCCGGCGTCGCTCGAGGGGAACTTCGGGCGATGCGGCGCGGTGTCCTCGAAGCGGGGGGTCACGCACACGTGCTACGCGCGAGGGTTCCGGATGTGCGCGCCGCTCGTGCCGACGTCGTTTCCTTCCAAAGAATCCCAACCCGGCGCGACGCCGCGTGCGCGCGCGACCGCCGTCCCCGGGTGGTACCGGTGCGTGGACACGCTGGCGACGGCGCTTCTGGAGACGCCCGAGCTGCGCACGAGCGCGGCGGTGTTCGCCGCCGCCGGTTTGATGGACGCGCTGCACGCACCGAGGGCGGACGTCACGCTCTTCGCGCCGACGGACGTGGGCTGGCTCAGAGCCGTCGGGCGCGTGGGCGACGTGCTGGCGCGCGCGAAACCCGACGGACCCGACGGACCGACGGCCGGTTCGTCGGAGAGGAGCGCGAGCGGGGCGCGCGCCGTCGCGCTGGCGCACGTCGTCGCCGGGGCGAACACGCTGCTTTCCATCAAAGACGGGCGCGTGCTGCCGTTGGCGACTGTGACGAAAGCGTCGTTGAACAGTCACGGGATCGCGGACTCGCTCGCGGACTCGAACGAGCCCGACGGTGACGATGACACAGAACCGCGCGAAAACGACGCTCCGCCGCGCGCGTACGGTCTCCGCGCGTCGGCGAAGTTTGGCGCGTTCTTCGCGACGGCGCCGATCTTAGCCACGCGGTGCGCGGCGATGCCCGGCGTCTCCGAGGCGTGCGCGCCGAGGCCGACGCGCGTGGTAAAGCTCGAGCCCGCGTGGCGCGTCGGGAGTCGGTACTCGGCGGTTTCCGACGAGATCGAGACTTCGGGGACTTCGGAGACTGCGGGCGCCGTCGAGAGACTCCTGGCGCGGTTCGACGCCGACGCCGGACGCTTCGACGACGCCGCCGCCGACGAGACGCCGGCGGCGAACGACGACTCGCCGAGCGACGCGCACGATTCCGCGTCGTCACCGCACGACACTCCGTACTCCCGATCCGCGCTTGGGCTCGGGCCCGGCGCCGCCGTGGTCGTGCTCGGTGATCTGCGCCGCGCCAACGGGGTGGCGCACGTCCTCGACGCGCCTTTGGCGCCCCCCGACGCGTTCGCGCCGGCGCCGGCGAGAGACCCGACGCGGCCGTTTCCCGCGGAGACGCACGACGCGCAGAGCGTGCCTGTTTTCCTGCGGACGCCGCCACCGCCGGCGCCGGCGGCGACGAGCGCGCCGCCGCCCGTGCTGATGCCCGTGGCCGCGTACTTCACCGCGCCGCCGCCGCCGCCGAGGACTGCATGGCCGCCGCCGCCGCGAGCGCCGGGCGCCGCGTCGCCGGCGCCGCCGCCGCCGCGAGCGCCGGGGGACTCGGGGTCCTGCGCGGCGCGCGCGCCGGATATTTGCGGGCTGTGCGACTACACCTTCTCCGAGACGGTCGGTGTGTGCTGCTGCGACGAGAGCTGCGTCGCGAGCGGGGATTGCTGCGCGGACTACCAGGCGGTGTGCGCGCGGGCGCGCTGACGAGGACTGACGCGCGTTTGTCGAATCAAGAAACTCGCCTGAAGCCCTGAACAGTTGAAGGATTTCTCGGTACACCGTTGTCAGCTCCGACGTCGTGATGTTCTGTTGGTCTCAACCTCGGACGCGCGTCACTTCGCTCCGACGCGCGTCCACAGACCGGGGACACCGCGCGCGTCCCGATGTCGCCTCGCGCATCCGCGTCGGGGACGTCGGTCCCCGCCGCCGGTCGAGGGCGACGCCGCGCGTACCCGACCCGCTCGCCGCATCTGTTGGCGCTCGGCGTCGCGTCCGCGCTCATCGCGCCCGCGTCCGCGCAGAGTGACTGCGTGATCCAGGGCGCGGTGGCCATCTTCATGGTGTACCAGGCGGAGATCCCAGACGCGGTGTTCTTGTCCGAGGATGGGTGTTTGGCGGGGGGCGGGCGCGGGAACGGGTGCTGCCCCGGCTCGAAATGCGAGGTGTGCGAGCCCAACACCGTGCAGAGCGCGGGGGGGAAGGAGATGCGCTGGAACTCGTGCATGTGCGAGCCGTGCGAGCCGGGCACGGCGCAGTTCCGCGTGGGCATGCGCACGTGCGAGCCGTGTCCCGCGGGCTGGTACCAGCAGGTGCGCGGGCAGACGCAGTGCGACCCGTGTATCCCGGGGACGTTCAACAGCCAAGTCGGGCGCTCGACGCCGTGCGAGAAGTGTCCGCCCGGCACGTACTCCTCCTCGGACATCCGCGCCTACCGCGAAGCCACCACCAAGACGTACCGCGGCGTCGGCACGAGTTTCGACCCCAGCGCGGGCGCGTCACGGTGCGCGCTGTGCCCCGCGGGCACGTTCCAGCCGGAGTTCGGGGGCAGGTCGCCCGAGGAGTGCCGGGAGTGTCCCCCCGGGTTTTACAGCGAGAGCGGCGCGTCTGCCTGCTCGGCGTGTCCCGCCGGGACGTACCAGCCGTACGCCGGGCGGAAGAGCGCGCAGGCGTGTTTGCCTTGCGCGGCGGGGATGTGCAGCGACGCCGACGCCTCCGTGGAGTGCTACCAGTGCTGCCCCGTGGCGAACCTGGCGTGCGACGCCTACTTGAAGCGCGCGCGCGGCTTCTACGGCCAAACGGCGTGGTACAGCAACGACGGCGAGGTGGGGCGCGTGCCCACGGACAGAAAAGACAAGTTCCTCGAGCGGCTCTGCGCGCGCGGGTGCCAAGAGTACGGCGTCGTCAACTGGTGCGTCACGGGGGTCTGCGCGGCGTAGCGAGAGGCACGCGGCGGTGAGACGACGCGGAGACCCGCGAGGACGGTTCGTTCCGCGGTAACTAGACTACCGTTGTCTCGGCGCGCGTGGACGCGTAGTCTGTTAGTACGAAATAGCACGTAGAAAAAAAGGGTTTCACTAAAAAAGGGTTGATCAGGCGTCCACGCACTTAGGCGCGTTCGAGTCGACGCGTCACCTCTCGCTCGTCGCGCTCGTCCCCTCGATGAGCAGTCTCGCCTCGCTGACCCGCAACCCGACGCCGTGTCCGCCGCGCGCGCCGCCGGCGTCGTCGTCGCCGGGACCCCGGGAGGCGTTTTCGCGCCGCCGCCGCGACAACGCCTGCACGTTCTCCTCCACGGTGTTGAGCAACAGGAACCTGTGCACGAACGTGGGCTTGGTCTGCCCTATGCGGTCGACGCGTTTCATCGCCTGCGCCTCCGCGCCGGGGTCCATCACCGGCTCGAGCAGGATCACGTGCTGCGCCGACGTCAAGTTTAGCCCGTTGGCGCCACGGCGAAGCGGCATCAGGAGCACGCGAGCGTCCGGGTCGGTCCGGTCGGTCGCCGACGCAAACTCCGAGGGCGCGCTCGAGGGCGCGCGCTCGTTCCGCTTCGTCTGCGCGAACGCCGCCACCGCGTCGCGCAGCTTCTTACCGCCGCCGCCGGGGTGCGCGACGGCGACGCCGTTCGCGCGCAGCGCGGCAGCGGTCACGCGGAGCGCGTCCTCCCACTCGCTGAAGACGAGGATCTTCGTCGCGGGGTCGGCGCCTCTCCTGTTCCCGTCCAAAAGCCACAGCGCGCGACGCGCCACGGCGTCGATCTTCGTGCCCCACGAGCCCTTCACCGCGACCGACGCCTCGAACGCGAGCTGCTCCTGTTCGGTGCCGATGCTCGAGTCCATGTCCCGCAACAGCCGCTGCGATTCCGGTTCCGGCGTTCCAGAAGTTCCGGCGCGCGGCGGAGCCGCGACGCGCTCCACGCGCGCGCGCGCGCCCGCCACCGAGACGTAGTTGATCTCGTCTGCGGGGGTCCGCTCGCGGCACGTGGGGCACTTGAAGCACTTCGGGCCGTGTCTGTTCGTCGGCGGCGGCGGCGCGCGCGACACGAGCGCGTCCGTGCACGACACGCACAGCTTGTGCCCGCAGGGCAGAACCGCGAGCTCGGCGGCGGCCGTCGAGCCGTCCACTTCCTCTTGGCACACGGGGCACTCGAACGTCCGCGCATCCGTCGAGGTCGCGTCGCCGCCCGCGCGGCGCGCGGCGCGCCGTGTCTCCTCGCGCGCTTCCTCATCCCCCCTCCGGAGCCGCTCCAGGAACCGCACCTGCGACGCGGCTCGCCGCAGGTCCGCCTCGTACGCGGCGCGGTCGGCGGCGTACTGCGTCTCCAGCGCCTCCAGCTCCCACGCGTGCACCACCGACGCTCTCAGGTGCTCGGGCACCGGATCGGGCAAGCCCCCCAGCGCGACTTCGTCGTCGCGGCGAAGCCGGATGCGCGTCGTCGCCATCGCCAGCTCATCGCGCGCGTGCAGCTCGTCTCGCTGGTGCTTTTGTAAGACGCACGCGTGTCGGAACTCGCGCCGCATCAGCTCCAGGCTCTCGCAGTGTGCGCTGCCCGCGGCGAACAAAGCGGGACGCGCGCTTTTGGAAATTTTGGAAAGCACGAATTTAAGCGCCGTCTCCGCCGAGCTCGGCGCCGAGCGACCGGCGCCGACGTCGGCGCGCGCCACGCGCCCGCGCGCGCCGCCGCGCACGTGCTCGTCCGAAGCCTGCCTGCCGAACACGGCGTCCTCGTACGCGGCGAGCCGCGGCTGCGCGAGGCAGTGGTGGCACATCACGCGATTTTCGAGTCGCTGACGCGGCGTCGGCGCCTCGAAAAAAAAGTTGCGCTTCTCGCCGCCGCCCACCACGCAGGCGCCGCACCGGCCGGCGGCGTCGACGTCCTCCGGTTTCGCGTCGGCGGTGATTCGCGAGAGACGCGCGGCGTCCTCCAGGAACGAAGCGCGCAACTCGGTGAGCCGTGCGAGTTCGCGCTCGAGCGTGAACCGAAACCCGTGCATGTCCGTGAACGCCACGCGCTCGCCCTGCCAACCGCCTTGCAACGCGCCGTCCACCAGGCGATCGAAAAGACTTTCTCGAAAAGAGCCGTCTTTCGGTTTCGCCAAAAGCGCGAGCGCCTCCGCCCACCACGCGCTTCCGGCGGGGCCCTTCGCCGGCGGTGGGCCGCATCGCGCTTTTTCCAGCGCCGACGTCACCGCGGCGGAGGTCTCGCGCAAGCGCTCCGCCGCGGCGCCGACACCGCCGGCGCGCGACGCGAGGTACTTCTGGCGCTCGGTCTCCGCGTCGCGAAGAAGCGAGTCGTCGCGAAGCGCGCGGGAAACGGCGACGTCGACGGGCGCCGTTTGGTGAAGGTCGTTCGCGGAGGCTCGCAACTCCCGCTTCGCCGCCGCCTCAGCACCCGCGGCGTCCAGCGCGAGCCTCAGATTGTGCAGTGCGTGCAGGCGCTGCAGCGCGTCGAGCCGCAGCCCGAGCCCGTCCGCCGCGCCGGAGGCCTCCAGCTTCAAGACTTGCCTGTAGTGCTCGACGGCGGCGCCGAACCGTTTCTCGCAGCACGCGACGCCGGCGGAGGCGTTGAGCGTGAACGCCACGAGCCTCTGCGCCTCCTCCGCCTCAACGCGTTGCTTCTCGATCAAGATCGCGTGGATCTGGGGCATGGACATGATCGCGCCACTGTGGATACCGCCGAGTCCGATCGACGCGTTCGCGTTCGCGTGCGTCCCGTGGATCTCGCGCGCGGCGCCGCCCTTGACGAGCCCGCGGACGCCATGCGCGCCCGCCTGCGGGTGGTTGCACGCCTGGCGCAGCCGCAGCAGAGGCAGCAACACGCGTCTCGACTCGTCGGCGGTGAGCCTGCGGTCGAGGCTTTCGGCGGCGTCGCCACAGTGCGTGTTTACGGTGAGATCCACCGCAGACGTCTCGTCGGTTTCTCCAGCGGGTGCGACATCACGGAACATCGCGTCGTCCTCGTCCTCGTCCTCGTCCTCATCCGTCGGCGCCGCGACGTCATCCGCGGTTCCGTCGTCGCGGCGGCGGTCCGAACGCGCGCCGAGCCGACGACCCGAACCGGGCGCGAACGCCTCCGCGTCGTATGCTCCGGCGGTCGACGCGACGGGTCCGTCGCGGTTCCGCACGCGCGCCGCCGCGGTTTCGGCTCGCGCGCGCGCCGGGTCGACCACCCGGCGCAGCGCTTCGCGCGCCGCGCGCTCGCACACCTCCCTCTGCTTCCGGTACCAGTGCGCCTCGATTCCGGAAGGCCGCATCGCGGTGACCGTCTGGCTCTGCGGCGGGAGCCGGAGCTCGTCAGCCACGTCCGCGCGCGCGTTGCGCCACATGACGCGGCGCAGAACGTCGAGGAAGCGTTCCGCGGTCTCCGCGTGTCCTTTTTCGAACGGCACCTCGACGACGCGGCGCCACCAGTGCGCGTCCGTGAACGGCGATGGGGCGCCCAGAAACGCGAACAGGCCCTGCAGGTCCTCGAGGCCGCGCGAGACGGGCGTGCCGGTGACCGCCCACCTGTGAACGCCGGGCACGAGGCGCGCCATGGCCGCCGCCGCCGCCGTGGACGACTCCACCTCCTGCGCTTCGTCCAGCACCACGCGCCACCAAGTCAAGCGCGTCAGCGGCGTGGGGATGATCTCGTACTTCTTGCGGTGCCTGCTCGCGCGACCAGGTCCCGAGTCGGCTTCCGCCTGGCAGACGCTCGGCGCGTGGTGCAGGTCGCTCCGCAGCGTCTCGTACGTCGTCAGCACGACGTCCGCGCGCGCCAGGTCGAGCGCCGAAACGGGCTCGGCCCGCGCGCTTTGCCTCCGAAAACGCGTCTCGGCGTCCGGGCCGGAGGCGCCCCGCGGCTGCCCCTCGTACGTCACCACCGCGAGCGCGCCCGGCGCGGCGTGCCTCTGGAGCTCGGAACGCCACTGCGCCAGGATGGCGGACGGGCACACCACCAGCGTGGCGCCGCACGGCCCGGACACGAAGCGACCGGCGCGTCGCGCGACGCACCGTCCGCACGTGAACGGCACGTCCTCGGCGCGTTCGCGAGCCTCGCGAGTCGCGCGCGTCGTCGCCGCCGCCGCCTGAAGCCTGTCTAAAAGCTCAGAGACGGAAACGTCGTCGCGCGCGTCGCGTCGTCGCGTTTCTTTTTCGTTTTTTTCTTCCGCCGCGCGTTTCGCGACGGTATCCGGTTCCGTTTTCGTCGGCGCGCGCGGTTCGGTCTCTGCGGTCTTTTCGGTCCCGTCGGCGGGAGTCTCGGCCCTCGCGGAGCCGCTCATGTCTTCGTACGCCGCGCGCGCGTCCCGCTCCGCAGCCTTCGCGAGCGCCTCGGCGCGCGCCGCCTCCGCGACGCGCGCCGCGTGTTTCCTCTCGTCCGCCTTCGCGAAGCCGACGCACCTCGCGTGTGACCACTCCGCGCACGACTCGCAACGCAACCAGAGCCCGTCGTAGTCCACGCCGTCGACGCCGCAGACGCACCCCACGATCTCTTCGTCCGCGTCCACGTCCGCGTCTGCGTCTGATGGAAAACGCGTTTCCGTCTCGTCCCGCGTCGTCGCGAGTTCCGCCGGCGCCGCCGGTTCCGATTTCGGCCTCCGCTCCGAAACCGCCGCTCGGCGGTTTCGGTCCGCCTCGTCGATCTCCGTCTCGCGCGCGTCCGGGCCCGGGCCCTCGTACCTGTGCGCCAGGATGCACATGAGCAGCTCCACGGTCTTCCCCAGCCCCATCTCGTCCGCCAAAATCCCGCCCTTGACGTCCGGCGGCGCCGGAAACGCGACCCGCGAGACCTGCCCGGTGTGCCAGTTCACGAAGCAAGAAGCGCCCGAAGAGAGCTTCGGGTCCGCGACGCGAAGCGGCGACCACAGCGGGTGAAGCGTCGCTTCGCCGGCTTTTTCCTTCTTCGAAGCGTTCGAAGACGACGCGTCGCCGCCGTTTGAACGCGCCATCATCTCGGGGACTTTACTCGCCGCGTCCGCGCCCCCTTTCTCCCGGCGCACCATCCAGTGCACCGCCCTCCGCTGGTACGGCCGCGGGTCCGGCGCGAGCCCCGGGAACGCGCCGGCCGACGCCGGCGCCTCGCGCGGCGGCTTCGCCGCCGCGTACGCCGCGCGCGTCGCCTCGTCGCGCGAGGCGCCGGTCCCGGCGGCGTTTCGTGTTTCGTCATTCGTTCCGTCGCCGTCGGTTCCCGTCGACACGCCCGCGGCGAAGCGCTCGACCGCGTCTGACGGGGGACACAGCCAAGAGCCCAAGACGCGTCGCAGTCGCGCGTGCTTCTTCTTGCGGCTCGCGAGTTCGGGAAACGCGGGCGCGTCCGCGAAGGCGTCGGCGGTGAGACAGACGGCCAGACGGCGCGCCGAGTGTTTTTCGCCGGGGGCTTTTTCCTCCGCCTCCGCCGCGAGTCCCGGCGCCGCAGTCAGTCCCAGCGCGCCTTCTCGCAGCAGCGCGAGAAAACACGCCAGGAGCGTCTCTCCGGACGCGTCGGTGTTCGCCGAGCGCGCGAGCGTCTCCGCGGGAAACGCGTAGCGAAACCACGCCCGCGCTTCGCTGGGCGCGTCGTCGTCGGAGAGAAACGTTTCTTTCCGAGCGACGTTTCTTTCCTCATCGGATCGCGAGATCCGCGCCCACTCGAACGAGCGGTGGTCCATCGAGGCGGGTCGCACGAGCGCGCGCGCGCGCGACGGCCCGGGCAAAACGTCGTCCGTTTCCGGTGCGCCGACAGCCACGCCCTCGAGCGAGGCCACGACGACATCCTCGGGTCGCCGTTCGCGGATGGCCACTTCCACGGGTTCGGCGAGCGCGGGGTGCCGAGTCCCCGAACGGCTTTTTTTACGCGGAGGGGGCGTCGTTACCGCCTCGACGCCGACGCCCTCGTTCCGACGCGGCGGTGCTTTTCGACGAGGCATCGCGGACTCCCGGACCTCCGTCCGACGCGCCGAGCACTGACGCGCCGTCAGAGGAAGCGCTCGAACGAACAGGTCACCGACCGGTCGTGAGATCTGACGACGAAAACAAATTGAGAATATGACGAAATGTCGAAATCGCGCTTCGCCCGTTCGCGTCCGTAGGCACACCTCATCAAATCAGAGTGTTCTTTCAAATCACCCGCCACTTCTCACCGCACCGCGACTCGTCTTCACCGACCGAGGCGGGACAGACGGGAAGGCCGCCTCGTCTATTGTGTTCGCGCCGGCTCGCGCGGTCGCGGTCGCGCGTCTCGCCGGTCACGCGAGGCGTTTCCAGACGCGATCGCGATTCGCGCGGCGAACGATGGAGAACTTCTTCAAGAGGAAGGACCCGCCGAACGGCGCGAGCGGCGTCTCCGCGAGCGCGAACAAGTCCGCGAAGAAAGACTCTTCCGCCGGCGGCGACCTAAATGGCGCGTCCCCTACGTGGACCTCTTTACACGGCTCGTTCATGGCGCGCGTCGACCCCTCGTGCGCCCCGAACGCCAACGTCGCCGCGTTCGATCTGGACGACACGCTGCAGAAGACGCGTTCGGGTCGGCCGGGGTACGCCGTCTCCGAGCTGGACGACTTCGTCTTCTGGTCCCCCGGCGTGGCGGACGCGCTGCGGTCTGTCCACGCGCGCGGCCACGCCGTGGTCATCTTCAGCAACCAGGGCGGCGTCAAAGGCGCGCTGGATGGGAAGCGCGCCGACGTCGTTCGGCGCCGCGTCGACGCGCTGGCGAAACGCCTCGGCGTGCCCCTGCACTTTTTCTGCGGCACGCAGAAAGGCGCCGAGAAGGATCCGCGCGGGTACCGCAAGCCGCAAACCGGCGCGTGGCGGTATTTCGAGACGCGGTGCAACGGCGGCGTCGCGATTGACTTGAACGCGTCGTACTACGTCGGGGACGCCGCGGGGCGACCGCGGGACCATTCCGACAGCGACGCGGCGTTCGCGAGGAACGTCGGCGTGCGTTTCTTCACCCCCGAGGCGTTTTTCTTGGAGAGCGGGTTCGAGGGCGTCCTCGGGCGGCCGACGACCGAGCCTTCGCCGGCGGAGACGCGCGAAGTCGAAGCGGCGACGGCGGCGCTCGACGACGCCGACGCCGACGATTTCCGACGGGAAGGGACGCCGTAGGCGTCACGCGAAGCGACCGAATCATCTCGTGTCGTCTCTAGCACGCACGTCACTCACGCCTCGCTCGCTCGCGCGCGTCACTCTCTGTCGCGCCCCACGCGTCACCCTAACCGGTAACACTGCACGCGCCCCGCCAGCGAAGGCCCCGTACCGGATTCATCCCCGCGCCGATGCCTTTCGCCGCCGCCTCCGCCGCGCGCCGAAGCCGCGTCCACCGACAGACTCTCGAACACCAGCCGTTCGAACCCGGCGATGTCTTCGCGGAACTCGAACCGGAGCGGCGCGCCGCCGCGCGTGTGCGGCACGAGGAAGTCGCCGACGCGAAACGCGGCGCGGCGACGGACGCCGCGCGCCGGCTCCGCCGCGGGAAACGGTCCCGCGTCGGACGAACGCGCTTCTTTTTTTTCGCCGGAGCGCTCGTCGCCCTCCCTTCGCTCCGCGGCGAGAAAATCCCGCGCCGCCTCCGGGACCGGCGGGCCATCGCGCGGCGCTTCCGTCGCCGCGGAGCTTCCGTCGCCGCTCTGCCGCTCGCGCAAAAAACCGAGGAACCCGTGCGCTTGACCACCATCCCGCGCGTGACCGCCGACCGGCGCTCGGTCGCGAACGTCTCCATCCGTCCCGACGAGCGCCGTTCCGTCGCCGTCGGTCCGCCCGAAATCCGCGAACGACGCCGTGACCCGGATGATCCAGTCGCGCCGGCGCGAGCCTCCGGCGCGGTCCGCGGGGGGGGTCACGCGGAACCCAGAGATGAACGGCGGCCCGCCGCCTTGGTTGGGCTCGTCGCGCGGCGGGCCGACGTGCAACGTCGATCCCCCGCGGTGCGCCGACTCGAACGCGCACCGAGCGCGCGTCACCGACGGCGCCGAAACCGCCGCCGCTTCCAGCGCGCGCGCCAGTTCGGGGCGCGCGCGGTCAGGGTCGAGCGCGCTCAGACGCGTCGGATCGAAAAAAAACGAACCGTCGTCGTTTTTCGCGTCGTCGTTTTTCGCGTCGCCGTCTTCGTTCGGTAACGGTTTCGACCCTTTCGTCGCGACGTTCGACGGCGACGACGGCGCGAGCGGCGTCGCGTTGTCGCCGGCGACATCGGGAGGCGTCGGCGGTGCGGCTGCGTCTTTTTCTGAATCCTTCGCGGCGTTCGGCGCGAACGAGACGAGCGGCGGGAACGACGGTTTCGCCGCGAACTTGGCGACGGAAAAGTCGAGGCCGAGCGTCCCCGCGTCCGTCCCCGCGGGAGCGAACGCTTCGAGCCGCACCGTGCGGCACGAGGCCGGCGCGCAGTCGCCGCAGTCCAGGACGAAAACCGCGCCGGCGGCGACGGCGGTGGCGGCCACGGTCCAGCGCGTCGCGCGCGATCCCTTCGCGGAAAAGTCGCCGTCGTCGTCGGAACCGTCTCGGAAACCGTCGTGGTCCGCGGCGCGCAGCGCGAACCTCGTTCCTGCCGGGATTTCCGCGTTCGGGCCCGCCCTGAGCGCCAGCCGACGCGCGCGCGCGCGCGCCGGGAACGCGAACGTCGCCGCCACGCCGGAGACGGACACCAAGCCGCCGCGACCCGCCACGACCCGTCGCGAAAACGAAAACACGGCTTCGTCCAGCGCGGCGAAGGCGTCCTTCGAGGATTCGTTCTCGTTCGTTTCGCTCGTCGCGTCGTTTGTCTCCTCCGCGCGCGATTCCCCGCGGCGAATCGCGCGGATGACGCGGATCGCGCCGCGCGTGTCGAGCGCGGTCGCGGGCCGGATCTGAGCGGACGAGAGCGCGTCGGGCGGAGTGATTCTTCCGCGACCGCGCGCGGACCGTTCCGCGGCGAGACGGTCGAGCTCGGCGACGGCGACGTCGACCGCGTCGGACTCGTCCGTTCCCCCCGCGGAGGGCGAGCCGGGCGTCTCCGGAGAAGCGTCCCGATCCCGCGTCGGGGACGCCGCCTCCGATTCGGGGGACCCGCGAGACCCGCGAGACCCGCGAGACCCGGACCCGAACGGCGGCGGGGCGATGTGCGCGCCGGCTTCCGGACCGGAAGCGTTCGCGGCGTGCGGGTGGGGAAGCGCCGTTTTTCCCGCGTCGAGCCTCTCGAACGTCGCGTCGCCTCCGCTCGGCGCCGCCTGCGGCCCCGTCGCCGAGACTCGGTCCACCATCGCCGAGAGCGAGCCCGCGGACGCGCCGGCGACCACTCCGCCGACAGCGCGCGCGACGTTCGCGCCCTGGCCCATGAGCTGCTCCCAGGGCGTGAGCGACGCGATGGCGCTCAGCGCGCGGGGCGCGGGCGACGCCGCCGCCGCCGCCGCCGCCGCCGCGCGCTCGGACGCCAGCGCCTCGGCCAACGCGCCGACGCGCCGCGCGAGGAGCAGAGGCGTGGGGTCGACGGCGTCGCGGGGGATGCCGAGCCTGCGCAACGCCTCATCGCGCGCGGACGCGCGCACGCCGAGTCGAAGGCGCGTCTGCTCCAGCGCGAGGCGGGTCGCCAGGGACAGAGAAAAAGGCGCGGAGACTCGCGTAGACCTTTTGTCATCCGTCTCCGCCGACGCGTACGCGACGCGCGCCGCGGATTTGTACTCGGCCAGACGCGACTCGGTCGGCGGTCCGCCGTCGGGCGTCTCCGCCGTTCCGTCATCCGTGACGGCGACGTCGACCGCGGTGTCGCCGAGGCGTTCCGGGTTCGATCCCGAGGCGGCGCGCGAGAGCGCGGGCGCGCCGGAACGCGCGCGCGCCGCCGGCTCCGCCGGGACGCCCAAAATCTCCACGTGCGGGAGCGCCATCGGGACCGTCGGCGGAGACTCGCGCCTCCGCCCCCCCGAAACGCCGCGCGCGCGCTCCGTTTTGAACACCAAACGCACCACGCGACGTCCGCTTTCCGCCGAGTCTGAATCCCTTCGCGAGTCTTCCCACGCGCTGCTTCGTCCACAGTGCACCCGCGACACGCGTTCGTCGTCATGACACGCACTCGGAAACTGTGCGCTCGGGCTCGGGTCTTCGTCGCGGAACCGCCACGCGCGCGCGACGTCGCTCGGCGCGCGCGACAAAGCGCCCGTCGCGAAGGACATCGTCGTACCCGGGGGCGATCGGGGCAGCGCGACGTCCCGCGCGATCGGCGCCAGGGCATCCAGGCTCGACCCCGCGAACACGTCCAGTCGCGTCGGGGTGGTGCACTCGGGCGCGCCGCGCGGCGAAGTCAGCACGACGCGGTCGACGGAGCCGGGGACGCCCAGCCACACGACCAACGCGTTTTCCTTCGCCGTCGCGTCTGCGTCTTCGCCGGGCTCGGGGGCGGGGCAGACCCAAAGCGGCGTCGCGGCGGACGCGGTGGCCGCCCCAAGCAGCGCCTCGGGGGGCGCGAGCGGCGCGCCCAACGAGCGCGGCGCCGAGAGCACCAGGGCGCTCGGCGGCCGCGAAAGCACCTTCTGCAGCGGAAAAGTCGGTGGGTTCCGCGGCGTCCTTCCGGAGGCGCCGGCGTCGCGCGCGTCGCCGCCGCGCGCTTCTTCCCCCAGCCGCGCCGCCGCCGCGGCGGCGGCGGAGCGCAAGGAGACGCCGCCTCCTGGCGCGTCCTGCGACGACGTGGACGCCGTTCGGGACAGCGGCGGCGTTCCTGTCACGCGCGCGGCGGCGGCGGCCATCCCCGAGAACCCCTGCGCGAACGATTCGGACGACGAGCCGGAAAACGTTTCGCCGGAGCCGTTCGCGGGTCCCGGACCCAGCGACGCCCCTCGCGTCGGCGACTCGACCCCGGCTTCGCCGCGGGCGCCGTTCGCTTTCGCGGACGTCTTTGTTTTTCCCGTCGAGCGCGCGTTCGCTTCCGAGTCGGCTTCCGAGTCGCCCACCGAAAGGTTCGGTTCCGAGTTCGGTCCCGACCGTCGCGCGTCGTCGAGCGTCAAGGAGGGGAAGTGCGTCTCCCGCCGCGCGCCGAGGAACATCTCGAACTGCTGTTGCCTGTGCGCGTCCTGCGTCAGATTCAAAAATCGCCTCTGCGCGGAGATGGACAGGTTCGACAGGCTGGACGCCGCCGCGTACGCGCCGCCCTGGCCGGGCCCGGCTTTCGTGGGGGCGGTCGAGCTGCCGTCCAGCAGGTGGAAGATGGAGGTGTGAATCGCGCGCGACGCCGTGTACACGGCGCTGTGCAGGTCGCCGTTGGCGAGGAAAATCTCGCACATCGCCGCGAGCGCGCCGGGGTGCATGGCTCGGCGCACGTCGTCCACGCCCAGGCTCATGAGGTTCCACGCCCCCCGCCGGCGGTCCTCCGCGCCGGCGGCGGGGGAAGGCGTCGCGTCGGCGCCGCCGCTCGGATTGGCCGGTACCGACGAGTCCGCGTCGTCTTTGTCGGCGGGCGGGGATGAAGTCCCAGAAAGGCCGTCCGCGTCTCCTCGCGCGGGCGTCTCCGCCAGACCCGAGTCCGCGGGCGTCGGCAGACTCCACTGCGTGGTGCGCGTGTTGTGGTCGATGTAAAAGGTGCGGCCAGTGACCGTGTCGTACCTGCTCTCCCAGCCGGGAGGCAGGACCTGCGGCGGCGCCGGGCCGCTCGCGGAAGCGCCGTCTCGGCGGCCGTACGTCGCGAAAGCCGCGGACGCGTCGCACTCCGTGTCTGTTTGCCCGTGGGCGTCGATTTCGCGCGCGACGTCCAGGCCGAGCAGACGCGCCTGCTCCGCCAGAACCTGCACGGCGGCGAAGTAGCTCGCCAGGTTGGTGCGGTCCAGGCTGTCCGCGCAGTTGTACCGCAGAACCCCGCGCTGGTACGCGGAGGTGACTTTTTTCGCGGTTTCGCGCGTAGGGCGCTTCGCGACCGGTCCTCGGTCCTCGTCGCCCTCCGCGAGCGCGTCGCCCTCCGCGTCGAACGTTCGCGCGCGCGCGGAGGCGCTCGTGTGGTCCGCGGCGGCGCTGCACTGCCCGCGCGCGACGCCGGCGTCGGCGAGGTGCGAGCGCAGCGCGTTCCAGAGCCCCTCAACCGTCTTCGCCTCGCCAAGCGCCTTGATGTTCCCGTGCCAGTCGAAGTTGAGCACGGTGATGCCGCTCAGGCCGGCGCGCCTGCGCACGCCGCGCACAGCCTCGTGGAAGTGCTCGCTGAGCAGAAGCTCGGGCTTGCCCGGGGCGCAGCGCAGTAGGTTCACGCACGTCACCGGAAAGCCGTCCTCCTTGGTGGCGTCCCCCGGCCGGTACACGCGCGCCAGCTCGGAGAAGTACTGGCCCGTGCCTCGGTACGGGTTCTCGTCGGAGACGAAGATCTCGGCGTCGCCTATGCTCTGCTTGATCTCCTGCCGCCACCGGATGGGAACGCTCCCGCGGCGCCAGACGTAGCTGCTCCACCGCGCCGCGTCGCGGGAAACGTCGCGAAGTCGCGAGCTTTTTTCTTCGTCGCCGTCCGCCGTCGAGCGGGTCCCTCCCGCGAGCTTCGACTTCGACGAGCCCGAGCCCGAGCCCGCGCTTCGCGCGTCGCCCACGCGCGGTCTCGTCGCCGTTGTCACATCAGCCGCCTCTGCCGCCTCTGCCTGTTCAGCCTCCCGCACCCACACGATCTGCTCCATCTCCACCTCGTTCCCGGGCGCGGCGGCGTCGTTCAGCCCGCGCGCCAGGTAACGCGTCCCGGGGTGCGCGCTGCTCCTCCGCCCGAACACCGCCACGCGGTACTCGCGGCCCTTCAGGTCGCGCAGCCGCCGGCTCTCCGCCAGGCCCTGCAGCAGCGCGGGGCACACGTGCGGGATGCCGAGCGCGCGCAGGGGCTCGCTGAGCCACCGGTTCCACACCCACTGCGGGTCCGCGCGCGCATGTCCGCCGCCGTCGTCTTTCGCGTCTTCGCCGGCGAGCGCGAAGGGGCGCGTCGCGTCAAACGTCTCGCAGTAAAAGTACAGGTTCTCCATGGGGGTTTCCGTGAGCGTCGTGACTCTGTGCCGCTCTTCCTTGGTCAAACACGCGCTCGGGTCCCGCAAAGGCACTCTGTGCCACTTCGCCTCGGTCACGGTGAGCACCTCGTGCCCGTTGGGCAACACCGCCGCCACGCGTACTTTGCGCGCCACGAGCGCCGCCGCCGTCTCGCCGAACGCGGCGTACCCGAGCAACGCCGCCGAGCGCGTCACCGTCTTGCATAGCCCTCGGTTGCGTAACACGGCGAGCGCCGAGTCCTCGTCCGGGAACACGTCCGCGTTCGGGACGGTGCCGCGCTCCAGCCCGCCGGTCGTGGGGCACACGCTGCGCGCCGGGTCCGCGAGGACGACGCGCGATGTGACGCGCGAGAGCGAGATGCGAAAGCGAGAGACAAAAGTCCGGCAGATGCGAAAGCGTGTCGACGAGGGGACGGGACGGCGGGTCAGCGTCGCCGCGGGTGCCGCGGCGGTTCGCGGGGGCGAGAGACGCGCGGGAGGCCGCGACGAGACGCGCGGGCTCGAGGGGGAGCGCGAGCCGTCCACCGCGTCTTCCTCGAGGCTGTCGCGTTTCACGGGTCGTCCGGGACCACGCCTCGAGTCGAGGGGACGTCTTTCCGCGGGGCGCGGGATCGCGTGGGATCGGAAGAGGTGGGTACGCACCGCACGACGTGCGTGTCGATGCTCCTGGCCGGACTCAACACCAGGTGGAGCTCCGCCCTGTCAGACTCCACCACCGCGACGCTCGAGCGGTGACGCATCGCGCCCTCTCACCGCCGCGAGAGGCTGCTGTGTCGCGCCTCCCAGAAGCGGCGAGGCAAAAAGCAAGCCTTCGGGACGTGAGCGCGAGTGCGCCACTGCGCCACTGCGCGAGTGCGAGATCAAATCGCCTGTTGCCTGTTTGAAAGCAACTGTTTCACGTCGGCAGTGCCCAGAAGGACGCGACGCGAGGCGGCATGGCGCCGCTCCCGTCGCCGCCGAGGCGCGTGGGCGAGGCGCTTTCGGGTGCGTGAACGACCCGCCCGTCCCCACTCGTCGTCGACGCGAACGCGCGTCGCGCGTCTGAGTTTCCCGTTTCCGTCGAGCCCCCGAGATCGTCCGATGTCGCCTCGAACGACGAGAGGAGTGCCCACTCGAAGATCTGCCGCGAACGCCGCGCGAACGCACGACTGACCGCGCCGTGCGACGGTATCCTCGCACCGCTCCTGTCCCATGACCCCGACGACGCGAAACAGGCTTGACCATCGAGGACTCATCGCACCGGGGTGGGCTCGGGTTCGCGAGTTCCGGCGAGGCTGACGCGAGGACGAGAGCCGTGGCGTCCCGGGGCCTTCGAGCGGCGCCGTTCGTCGCCGCGGGCGAAGCTTTGTTGCGCGGGGAGGACGCCGCGACGGGCGCGACGGACGCGGCGCCGCCGCGCGACACTACGCACTACACGACGGCCAGCGTCTCGGGCGAGAGGTCTCTTTACGCGCCGAGCCCGGCGGCGCAGGGCGCTCGCCCCGCCGCCAGCCTGCTGCTCGGCCGACTGGAGTCCAACAGGTACGCCGTGCCGGACGACCTGCTCCCGGCGGACGACCTCGCGCCGGTGGACGAGGAAGAGGCGTTCGACGAAGAAAAGCGGGGTGGTGATGCGAACGAATCGCGCGATGACGACGACAGCGACAACGGCGACGACAACGTTTTCGGGGAAGACCGACACGCGCGTCACGCGTCGCGTCCTGGTCTTTCGCCGCGGCGCGCGCGCGCGATCCGAACCGGGCGGGACAACGCGCTCGTTCCCGCCCGGACGAAAACAAAAACGTTTTTGTCCGCGGGCCCGAGCGCCGAGCACCCTCTGCGCGTGGACCACGACGAGGAGGTGCACCTGGACGGCGCGCGGCTCGTCTGGACGAGCGGCGGGGTGGTTCGGTTCAGGGCGACGTTCGAGGAACCCGCCGAGCAAGCCGCGTGGTGCGCCTTCCCGGACGAGCGCGGCGCGATGGCGTCGCGCGAGCGCCGCCGCGCGCTGCGGCGGGCTCGGCGCCTGCGTCGCGCGCTTCGCGCGGCGGCGAGCGGCGGCGACGGTCGTTCGCGATCGCACAGAGTCGGAGACGGGTCGCGTCGATCGATCGAGCCGGACGATTCGCGTGACCGCGACCGATGGATGATTCCAGACGCTTCCGCGAACGACGCGCGCGCGGACGATTCCGACGGAACCGGTTCGAGCGACGCGTCGAGTGGCGACTTGGAAAGCGCCGACTTGGAAAGCGCGCGCGCGGACACGACCGCCGCGTCTCGCGAGTCGGAACCGCTCGCGAGTCGGAGTCGTTCCGAATTCGAGTGGTTCCGCGGCTGCGCGCACGCGCCGACGCTGTGCGTTCGGCTCCGCGGGTCGCTCTTCACGCACGCGCCGGGCGGCGAGACCCGGACCGCGCCTTTGCCGCGCGACGCGCTCGGCGACTTTTTTCCGTGCGCGCTCGGGTTGCTCGTGCGCACCAGGCGCGGCGTCTTCGCGCTGAGGCACCCGCTGGACGAGCCGGCGCCGGTCGTGAGCGCGCTCGCGGATCTCGACGAAGCGGGCGCGTCCGCGGACGCGCTCGCTTCCGAGACGCGAAGCCCGCAGCGGGAGGGCCCGCCGCCGGGCGTCGCGCCGGTGCCCTCCCCCGCGGAGCGCGTGGCGTGGTCGTCCGCGGACTCGCTGTATTTCCTGACGCACGACCCGACACGGGGGTCGCACGCGCTGTGGCGCGTCGCGCCGGCGCCGGCGGCGCGCCGCGACGCCGCGGACGCGCCGTTCGACGCGGAGACGGACGCGAACGAAGCGCCGCGCGACGGCGCGCGACGGAGCGCGCCGTCCCGCGGAAGCGTCGCGGTCGAGCGCGTGTGGCGCGAGCCCGCGAAATTCGCGACGCGACCGACTTCGTTCGCCGGCGTCGCGCACGACGACGACGCGCGCGCGACGCCGAGGCTCTGCGTCCTCGGATCGGACGGCGTTTTGCGCGGGTACCATCTGCGGCGACGCGAAACGCCGAGTGGCCCGGACCCGTTCGGTCTGAATCCGCCCCGCGTCGCGTTCGCGCACGAACGCGTCGCGACCGCCGCCGCGGTCAAAGCCACGCGCGCGCCTCTGCTGGACGCGGCGTTCGTCACGGACGAGGGCGGGATGGCGCTGGCGTGCGGCGCGCGCGTCGCCATCAAATGGCGCGCGGACACGCCTCTGTTCTGCGCGGAGAGTGAGGGGCGAACGACGAAACGAGGCGTGCATCTGCGCGTCGGCGGCATCACGCGCCTGCACTCGCCGGTGGGCTCGCGCGTCACCGCCGAATTCGCTCCTCCGGACGGAGAGACGCGGAACGCGCGCCTCCGGCTGGCGCTTCCGGGCGCGCCCGTCTCTCCGGCGACGCGGGCGCTCGCCGAGGCGCTCGGCGGCGACGCGTTCGGGCACGACGCGTCCGGCGAAGCGTCGCGCGCCGAGGCCCTGGAGATTGTCCTCTCCGCCGCGGCCGAGGCGGCGTCGCCCGAGGACGAGTTCGACCGTGCGCAGGCGTCGCTCCTGGCGTGGTGCGGGTGCGAGGGCGTCGCGCCCGGGGACGCGCCCGCGCGGGTCCGCGAGGCGGAGACCGTCCGCTGCCGCGACGGCGCGCGGCGGAGAACGGACGTACTGTCGGACGAAGACGACGATGGTCTATTACCATCGGACGACGACGACAACGATGACGACGATGATGACGATGCGTGGGCGTACCTGCTGCGCAGCGAGCGGCACGCGAGCGAGGCGTCGCGGTACCCGTCGATGGCGGCGTCCGCCGCCGCGAGATGGAAACGCGCGAGCGCGGCTTATTCGGCGGTGCCAACGTCCGAACGAACGCCTCGCTCGGAACGCGCGGCACCCCGTTTGTCCGCGGCGCACGTCGCGCGCGCCATGGCTCTGCTGCGCGCGGCGCACGCGGCGTACGAGTCATGCAAGCTCGACGTCCTGCGGCGGCCATGTCTCGTGGACCTCCGCGGCATCTGCGTCCGCGCGGCGACGGCGTGCGCGTCGCAGTTTTCCTCGGCGGACCCGGCGTGCGCGAGCGTCGCCGCCGAGGCGGCGGCGTTCCTGGACCACCACGCCAGGGACGCGTGGTTCGACGACTCGGACGGCGCGTTCGGCGTCGAGACCGCGGACGGCGCGCCCGGTGACGCGGGCGGCGACGGCGACGCCGCGGAACAGCCGGGGATCGACCGCGCGACCGCGCGGCTCGCGGCGTCCGTTCTCGCCCGAGCCGGCGCGTGGGCGGCGAACGCGCCGGGCGGAGTCGCCGCCGCGCCGGACGCGTGCGCGGCGCTCGAGAGCCTTTTTTCGGAATCCGCGGAGGGCGGGGAAGGCGACGAGGGTCCCACCCTAAACGCCGACGCGCACTGTGAACGCGCGTGGCGTTCGCTCGTGCCCCCGCTCGTGCGCGCGGAGATGGTGCCGATCCACCTCGGCGATGGTCGGTCGGTCGAACGCGCCGACGCGGCGCGCGCGGCGCGCGCTACGGGCGTTCAGTCTCGTCGGTCGAACCTCGCGTCCCGCGCGACGGGCGCGGAGGCGTCTTCTCCGGAGACGATGACGGAAACGAAGCCCGGCGCGCGGTCCGCCGGGCCGACGATCCGCTGGGCCGCGCACTGCGTTTCGTTCGCCGCCGGCGCCGCCGCCTGCGCGCGAGCGGCGCGACGCGGTGACTTCGAAACGGCGCGCGCCCTCGCGGCGGCCACCGCGGAGGCGATGGTTTCCGCGGGCTTCGGCCTCGCCGAGCTGGCGCGCGTCCCGAGCGGGCTCGCGCTGCGGCTGCGGGACTGCCTGCGGTGGTGCCGCGAGCGCCCGCCGCCGCACTGGCCGCCGCGGGCGTACGCGCTCGTGGGGCGCGACGACCTCGCCGCCGCCGCCGCCGCCGCCGTCGGCGGCAGTCGCGGCGACGAGGCTCGCGGCTTCTGCGCCGCCACCGGCGCGTCGTGCCTGGCGGCGTCGCCGAG
>MDSV01007344.1_pt1 | contig 38497 bp, 22 predicted proteins | sample 810851 | NCBI WGS metagenome assembly MDSV01 (sample SAMN05326640, study PRJNA326480) | marine metagenome | isolation source: seawater | place: Atlantic Ocean: North East | collected 2012 | reverse complement strand
CGCCGCGTCCGCCGCGTCCGACGCCGCTCCAGAGTCGCGCGTCCCGATCTCCGCCGCCGCGCGCCCGTGCATCTCCGAGTACACCGCCCCCCGCTCCCTGTGCCCCTCCCTGTGCCCCAGCGAGATGGCGCGCGTGGCGGCGTCCAGGGCGTCGTCCAGACGCTCGAGGCGCAAGAGCGCCTGGCACAGCAGCAGGCACGCGCGCGCGTGCGTGGGCTCGAGCTTCACCGCCAGCTCGCACGCGCTCGCGGTCTCCGCGAAGTCGTCGTGGTGGAAGTGGAACGTCGCGTCGCAGAAGTGGCGGTCAGCCTCGTCGCGGCGGAGCTGCTCGCGGCGCGCGGCTTCTCTCCTCGCGAGTTCCCTCCTGGGAATCGAGCCGGGTCTGCGAACCATAGGCTCCGCGGGGAGGCTCGCGCCGCACCCCATGGTCCGCCGCGAATCTCGGCCGTTCCGACGGAAAACGCCGACGCAACGGCTAGGCGAGATTCCCCCCCCCCCAGACAGTGAAGGCTGAGGGCCCTCACCCGAGCACAGCGCGTCCGACGCTCGCGCGATTCACGGCCGCTCCGCGATCTCGCCGCCGCAGCGCACGCGCGTCGCCTCGCCCGCGTCCTCCGCGCGCCGCGTTCTGCCCCGCGGCCGCGCGCCGTGACGCGAAAGAGAAGAAAAGCGACGCGACCGTTTCGCCTCGGAACGACGCAACGACCCATCGACCCTGACATGATGCATCTGATGGCAAAAAAAAAACTCCCGTCGCCGGGCGCTACTTCGTGTCCGCCGCGCCCTTCCTCTTGTACATGTCCTTGAGCGTCCACATGCCCGTGTTCGGCCCGCGCCGGTTCAGCACGGCGAGCTCGGACACCACCTCCTTGAGCCACACCGCGGGCTGCTTCGTCTCCTCCACGAGCTGCTTGAACGTCCACAGGTTCCGCCGCTCGAACAAGCCCATCAGTTTGTTCTCCAGCGCGTCCTTCGCGAGGCGCTCGGCGCGCGGCTTCTTGGCGCCCTCCTCGGTGCCGTCCAGGCGCTTCACGACATTCCGCGCCGTCGGCAGAGGCACCACCCTCTGCACGCCCTTCACATCCCCGACCACGCGAGTCTTCTTCGTCGCCTCCTCCATGCGGCGCAGCGAGACCTGCCGGTACGCCGCGTCCGCCAGGCTCGCCGGGCGCACGTCGAACTTTTCGGACACCACCCCCTCCAGCACGAAATCGTCGGGGGGGAGCACCGCCGCCGCTGCCGCCGCGGACTCGAACCCAGCCGCTCGAGCCGCGGCGTCCCGTGCCGCCGCCGCCGCCGCCGCCGCCGCGGTGTTCTCGCGCACCGCGGAAAAGACGTGCATGGGCCGATCCTCGGAGGTGGTCTGCATGTCGTACCGCGCCGGTATGCCGTGTTCCGCCGCGAGCGCCGCCGTCAGCGTCAGGAAGTGTTTTTGCCGCTTCTCCGGCGGCGCGAACGGGTCCACCGCGATGCGCATGTGCCCCAAAAGCTCGTTGTCGTTTTTGTCTTTGTCCGCGTGCGATTTCTCGTCGCTCTGCATCGCGTCACCATCGTCGTCGTCGTCGCCGAAAAGCTCGTCCGCCCGCTCCAGCGCCGCCGCCGTCGCGCGCCACGCCTTGGTGACAAAGCCGGGCACCTTCACCAGCCAAGCCAGATGCTCGCCCCGCGTGGTATCCAGCGCGCCGGGCCACAGGTACGTGCGAAGCGCGTTGGTCAGCGACTCGGGGAGGTCCGACTCCTTGCACTTCACCGCCTCGCAAACCTGCGCGCGCCAGTGCGCGCGGAGCTGCGGAGGGGTCGTGTTGTCGTCCGCCCAACGCGGGGTTTTGTATTTGCACGTCGCCGCGTTCGCGCGCAGACGCACAGGGTTGAGCCACGACAGGAGCGCGGGGAGCTTCGCGGCGAGCTTGCGCTGGGCGAGGAAGTCGCTCAGAGCGCCGCGGACGTGCTCGGAGCCGGCGGGAGGAGCCTCGACGGCGTCCTTCGCGGGGACGGAGGAGGGAGGTGTCAGCGCGCGCGCGTGGGATCGCGTCGCGCTCGGAACGAGAGAACGGGGCACACGCGATCTGAAAGCTCGCGCTTCGAGGACGTCACCGGACGCACCTCAAGCTCGGGTTTGACCTCCTCCGCTTCATCCTTCACGCGTTTCGGCATCGTCGTGAGAGGGACGCGCGGCGTCTCTGCGCGGGAACCGCGCGCGTCGAGCGATGCACTGCGCAGAGCCTGATGAGGTTTTTTCAAGAGCGGACGTTTTCAAGCTTCGCGCTCGAGCCGACAGCTCGGGCGAGACGGAGACGCGAGAGCGTTTCGGACCGTTGACTCGCGTCTTTTCCTTCTTTCCCTTCTCAGTTCTCACCTTCCGAGAGCCCTCAGGTCGACCCGCGCGCGCTCGAGCGACGACGATGCCGGCCGACCCGCGAAGCGCCGGGGTGACTATCCCCATCGGCCCCGCCATGGGACTCGGCGAGGGCACCGCCACCGCGCGGCCCGTCCCGCAACACTGCGATTTCGTCAACGGGATGCCCGGACCGTTTCCGAAGGACGCCAAGGGGATGTCCCCTCCCGGGCGCGTCCCCGCTCCCACGTACGAGCCTCCCCCTTCGCTTGCGACCGCCGCGCCGTGGGAGAAACACGATCCGAAGTGGGGCGCGGGTGGTGTCGCGAAGGCGGGCCAGAGGGCGAATCCCCCGCCGGGCGCGAAGCCCCCGAAGCAGCCCGCGTGGTTGGCTTTCGACTCCGTGCAGCTGCATTTCGGAGGGTACTTCGAGGACCTGGACGTCACCGCGCGCACGGGCGAGCGACGCGTGCGCCGGTGCGTGATCACGTACCACTTGGAAGACGGGAGCATCGACATTCGGGAACCGCGAGGCTCGAACTCCGGCTTGGAACAAGGACGCATCTTGCACAGGATGCGCGTCTTCAAGCCCGACGGAAGCGGGCCGATGACCCCCGCCGACCTCAACGTCGGCGAGGTTCCCGTCATCTACAAGCGCGAGTACCACGTGTTGGCGTGCGACGAGTTCACGCGCGCGTTCCTCGAACGCGAAGGCGTGGCCGTACCTGCCGAGCTCCCGTTCCCCTCCGCGCGCGACCCGACGCCGCCGAAAGGCCAGTTCGCCTCGGCGCCGTCCATCGTCAAGGCGGAGGCGGCGGCGTTTTCGACGCGCGATGCGAACGTCGTCCTCCCCGCGCCGGCGAACGACCTGACGAGCCAGCCGGCTGTTCCCGGCTCGCTCTCCGCCGCCGCGGAGGCGCTCAAGGAGTCCGCGGGGAGGCAGTTCCTCGAGCTGGACGGCAGGGTGCTCAGGTTCTTCGCCACCGCCGAGAGCGGCGCCGCCGTGAAAAATGGCGACGACACGCGCACCGACGGAACGCCTCGCGCCTACGCGGTGCATTACTTCCTCGCCGACGACACCGTGGAGGTGCTGGAAGTGCTCCCCGCGGGCGTCGATGACTACTCCAAGGTGCTGAAGCGACAGCGGCTCCCAAAACCCTCGGCCGCGGCCGGTGGCGGGTTCGGCGTGGGCATTCGCCCTGCGTCCCAGGACACCATCCGACGCGGCGGCGTCGCTGGCCGCGTGGACTGGCGCGACCTGCGCGTGGGCGGCGAGGTGAACGTCTTCGGTAAGGTCCTGACGCTGCGCGACTGCGACGAGAGCACGAAGCGGTGGTACGTCTCCGAGCTCGGGGTGGACGAAGCGATGTTCGCGCCCGTGCCCGCGCCCGCGCCGCCAGCGCGCGCCTCGAGGGCCGAGCCCCCCCCCAACGTGTCCGGGATCGGCAGCGACGCGGACTCGCTGCAGTACTGCCTTCGCCTCGTCCCTAAGCCGCAGCCGACGAAGGATTTCAACAGCTGGGCCGCGAACAACGGGCAGGTGCTGCGCTTCACGGCGACGTTCGTGAGCGACACGAGAAGGGAGGTGGACGAGATTGACAAAATGCGCGCGTTCGTGGTGTCCTACTTCCTGGAGGATAACACGGTTTCCGTGTACGAGCCGCCGGTGCCCAACTCGGGCTTGCCGGGGGGACCGTTTTTCAAAAGGCAAGCCGCGCGAAAATCGCGCGCCTCCTCGGCGTACCTCCGCGCGCGCGACTGCGTGGTTGGCGCGGTGATCGAGATCTCGGGCAGGTCGCTGCGCCTCAACGGCGCGGACGACGCCACGTTCGCGCTCATGGAGGCGAGGCGAGACACGGAGTTCCCCAAGAGCGACTTCGCGAAGGTGGCCGCCGACGCTGCGGCGGCGGTGCGCGCCGGGGGGGCCGCCGCGCGTGCCGCGCTCCGCCGCGCCGCCGCCGCGGAGGACCTGAAGCTCTTCGGCGGAGGCGCGATGGTCCTCGACCGGAACGCCTTCATCGAGGTGCTCACCTGCGACGCGTTCGGCGCCGCGGTCGCATCCGCGTCACCGAAAGCGTCGCCGCTCGACGCGCAATCGCTCGTCACGCTGTGGCGCGGCTTGCCCAAAAAAACGCTCGACCCCAACCGGACGCGCGCGCCGGGAGCCGCGCGGCGCCGCGCCGCGCCGGACGCCGAGTACGTCGACGTCGAGGCGCTCTTCGCGCTGCTGGCAGTGCCGTGGGAGGAGGGACGAAGCGACGCGCACGCACAGTGAGTAGTGAGTATACATGCGCGAACGTGGACGCTGTGTCGAGATACAGCGCGACGCGTATATGTGTCTCTCGTGTTTCTTCTTCGCTAGTACTATGTAGTACGTACGAAGTATCGCTAACGCGCGTCGCGCGCCAGCGCCGCGTACGCGCGCGCGTCGTCCAGGAGCTCCCGCGCGCGTTCGGGCACGTCCCCCCTCTCGTCGCCCGACTCGCCTTTCGCGTCGAGAACCGCGAGCGCCCACCTCAGTTCGCACGAGCGGCGCGCCTCGAGGACCTGGGCGGCTCGCGCCGCCGCGGAGGCGAGCGACGCCGCGCGGCGACCGAGCCCGTCGCGCCGCGGCGTTTGTTCCGGCGCCGCCGCCTCGCACGCCGCGCGCGCGGCGAGACGGGGCAGCGTCGAACACGCGCGCGCCGCGACGTTCGCGGCGTGCGTGAGGTGTTTCACGAACGAAGGCGAGACTGTCGCGTCTTCACCGCGTCGTCTCGCCGCCGCCGCGTCGCCGCGCGTTTCGTTCGAACCGAAAACGTCGTTCGCGAATCCGTCTGGAGACGTCCGGAGAGGCGCGTCAGGCTCGTCAGGCTCGAAAACGTTCGCGTGAAGGTATCGTTTAGTCGTCACCGTCGCCGCGTCGCGCGCGGCGACGAGCGCGTCCCGCACCTTCTCGACGCGCGCGCGCTCGTTCGCGGGGCTGGACCGGCGGCATCCGAGCACGCCCGGGTGGTGGTACAGGTTGAGCGAGACGTGCGCGAACACGATCGTGACGTACGGCGTCGCCGCGTCCGGAGAGACGAAGCCTTCGTCGTACGCGGCGTCGAGCGCCGAGTGCGCGCACTCGTTGGCGACGTCGGTGCGTCCTCGACGACGCTCCGCGGAGAAGGAGCTTCCGTCGAGCGGCTCCGCGAGACGTCCCGCGAGCGACGGCGGTCGTTCGTACGTCCGTTTTTTTCGACGGTCGACCGAGCGACGGTGGTCGTCGTCGCGGCGGTGGTTCGTCGCGCGGTCGTCATCGTCGTCGTCCGCCGACGACTGAAGAGGCGTCAAGTCGTCGTCTGCCGCGTTGCCGGGATCGTCGCGCCCTCGGCGTCGTCGTCTCGGTTTTTTTTCAATTTCGTCGCGGCGACGACGGCGCCGCTCGTCCCGCCTCCCGCGGCGCGCCCGCTCGAAACGCGAGCTCTGCGTCGGGTTCGGCGTCGGGTGCTCTTTCGGCGTCGCCACCAGCGCGTCGTCGAGCGCGGGGGGACCGACCACGACGTGGCGCGACTGACGCATGTCCAGCGCGTGCGTCGCGCCGTCCACGGTCATCTCGAGCCAGCACGCCGCGGCGGCGGCGGAAAAGACGTCGTTTTCGTCATCCGGAGCCGACCCGAAAACGTCTCCTCGCGATCGCCCGCCGGACGCGTCGTTTTCGGAGCGTTCGTCGCGGAAGCTCGGTCGCCTTTCGTCGCCGACGGGGTTCCCTCGCGCGCCCTCGCGCTCGACGACCGCGCGTCGCACGCGGATGGAGCACGCGAACTGCGCCTGGTCGGGCCACTCGTCGTGCGGCGCGAACGCCATGTGCACGGCGTCCGCCGCGGCCGCGCCGACGACGGGAGTCTCCCGCGCGTCCCTCGGCGAGGGGTGCCCGCAATCGCGATTCTTCGCCTCGTCCGAGACCAGACGCGTTCCTGCGGGTGGGGTGCCGTACTGCTCGCGCTCGGAGAAGTGAACGCTGGCGCATCCGTCGAAAACCACCGCGGGGTCCGCGTTGAAGGGGTGGTGCGCCACGCCGCCTCTCGCGGGCGGGTCCACGGGCGCGCCTCCCAGGTCGGGACGAAGTGCCAGATGTCTGGGAAGTCGCCTCGGGACGCCGTCCACCACCACGGTCACCGCGCCGTCCGCCGCGCTCTGCTCGCCGCGAGGGGGCACACTGCGCTCGGGCGGCGGGAAAAGCCAAGGCTGCGCTGAGAAGAACGCGAATCGGTCCATGGCCGCGACCACGCCGCGCGCGTCGCGCCTCTGGCGCACAGGCGTTTTTCACAGAAAAATCCCCTTGTCAGGCACACCTCACGTGCTGTCACTCTTTGTCGCCAGTCCCCGAGAACGCGACTCCTCCGCCGAAGCCCTTTCTCGCCACTTCGATGAGCGCGTCGGCCGCGGCGCGGGCGGTCGCCCCACCGTGTTCATTCCGCGGGAGATCTCGTACACATGTTTCCGAGCCACGAGTCGCGTCGTGCGCGCGCCGCGGCGTCAGCACGCGCGCGACAGCCTCCGTGGACGTGCTGGATCGCGCGTTCGCGTTCGCCGAGACGTACACGAGGCAGTCCTCGGCGACGTTCTACTTCGCGACGCGCTTGATGCCGCCCGAGCAGAGGCGCAAGGTGTGGGCGATCTACGCGTGGTGCCGCGCGCTGGACGAGACTGTGGACGGCGTGGAGGCTCGCGACGCGGGCTCGGCGAAGGCGGCGGCGGAGCTGGACGCCATCGAGGCGCGTCTTCGCGAGGTGTTCGGGGAGGAGGCGGGGCCGCGGCGGGCGCGGAGGAGGGAGAACGAAGTCGATATCGCGTCGGGGGCGTCCGACCCGATCACGACGGCGTTGGCGGAGACGGTGCGTTCGACGCGAGGCATGTCCGCGGCGCCGTTTCTGGACATGATCGGCGGCATGCGCGACGACCTGCGATCGGAGGTGTCGTTCGACGATTGGCCGTCGCTCCGCTCGTATTGCTACGCCGTCGCCGGGACGGTGGGTCTCATGACGCTCCCCGTGCTGGGCACCGCGGACGGGTACGACGTCGAGGACGCGGTCGAGCCCGGGGTGGACCTGGGGATCGCGCTGCAGCTGTGCAACATCGTGCGCGACGTGGGGGAGGACGCGCGGCGGGGGCGCGTGTATGTGCCGAAAGACGTGCTCGACAAGCACGGGCTGTCTCGCGACGACGTGGTCGCGGCGGACGCGTCGTTCGCGACGTCGTCCCCGGCGTACGCCGCCGCGACCGAGGAGATGATCGCGCTCGCGGAGACGCACTTCGAGTCGGCGAAGGCGGGAACGAAAATGCTGCGCCCCGAGATGCGACTCGCCGTGCTCGCCGCCGCGGAGTCGTACGGCGCGCTGCTCGGCAAAGTGCGGGACGCCAAGTACGACAACGTCTCGAGGAGGGCGTTCACGACGACGCGCGAGAAGCTGTTCGTCCTGCCGCGCGTCGCGAAGCGCGCGTGGTTCGGCGACGGAAACGAAGGATGACGCGGTTTTTCGCCGAGACGACGAGGCTCTTCTCGGTTCGTTTTCGAAATCACCGGTGCCAGTTCGTAGCTGTGGTGCTGTCATCGAACGTAGATGACGAACCGTACCGCGGTAGTCTGCTCGCTCGCTCTAGCGGGTATAACGCCTCTAGCACCCCGTGAGACGCGTTTTCTTCGTGAGTGCCGCGGGGGGCATCTCGACGCGCGCGCTCACGAACTGCCCCGGGCCGACCCACACGCTTTTGGTCTCGACGCGAACCGCACGTTCGGGAGAGCTCGTCCGCGCTGCGCGGCGCGACGCGGACGAGCTCTGTCCTCGCGTCCTCGCGCGACCGCGCGCTTCGTCTTCGTCGTCGCTCCCGGCGTACGCGTCGGACCCGAACAGAGTTCGCCTCCCGAAAGGCTTCTTGTGACAAAGCTCGCGCACGCTGCCTCGCCGAGAGACGTGCGCCAGGCTCCCCCGGCGATGCGCGCTGGCGGGCGCGACGGAGGCGTTTCGGCGGATTCCTCGCGTATCCGAGTCGCCGAGAGACGCGCTCGCCGCGCGGACTTTAGCGCTCGCCGCGCGATCTTCGCGATCCTCGCGAGCGTTTTTTTTTTCGTCGCGAGACGCCCGCGAGACGTCCCGTTTTTCGTCCAGAGACGCCGAACGCCGCGGCGGTCCATCCGCGCTCTGTTCGCGCCGTTCCGCGGGAGGCGCGACCGCGAGCTTCTCCAGCTCCTCGCGCTTCGCCTTAGCTCGCAGCGCCTGGTCGGCTTTGTCGTTCTTCACCTCCCGGCGGCAGACCGCGATCTGCGCCTTGCGTCGAGTCAGGATCCAGTCCAAATCTCTGCGCGCGCGGCGCACGCGAAGCAGCAGCCGGCCTCGTTCCTTCTGCTTGCGCTTCTCCATCCACGACGCGATTGCCGCGTCGGTCTTGTACGCGGTGACCGCGAGCGAGGGCTTCGCCGAGGGGAAGTCGAGGCGCGACGACACGACGCGCGAAGCAGCGAGAGGCTCGACGCGTTCGAACGTGACGCTCGACGCATTCTTCGTCTCGCGCAACAACGCGTCGGCGTCCGTTTTCGCGCGCCGCAGACGCTTTTCGTCAACGTCGAGGCGACGCGCGGCGTGGCCGACCGCCGCCTCGGACGTTTCCGCTTCGGGAAGCGTTTCGGTCGCGCCGCGCGCGGGGAGGAGGCTCAGGCGCCACGCCAGGGACGCCTGGCGCGCGGTCGGGGACGCGACGCAGGCGGCGGCGACGAGCGCGCTCGGCTCGGGGGTCGCCGGCGACCCCGGAAGCCTCTCCGGGTCCGCGCGCGTCGGCGACTCGAGGCGTGTTTCGCGCGCCATCCGAAATGGAGACGCTTCTGTTTCGTCTTCTCAAGTTTTGGCAGTGAGCTCCAGTTTTGGTCGGTCGACGGGGCCAATATTCGTGGAAAAGCTTTGATTTCGTTTCGATTTCGCTCGCTCGTCCGCGCGCGCCCGAGCGCTTCGGGATCCCGATCCCGATCCCGATCCCGATCCCGATCCCGATCCCGATCCCGATCCCGCGCGGTCACACTCGGCTGTACCTGAGCGGCTTGTCCCGCAGGTAATACAGCTTCCCGCGGCGCACCTTTCTGCGCTCCAGCACCTCGAACGCCTTGATGGTGGGCGAGTACGTCGGGAACGTTCGCTCGACCGGGACGTTCGCCACCACCGACCGCAGCGTGAACGAGCTCCCCATCCCCCGGTTCCGTCGCGCGATGCAGATCCCGGTGAACGCGTTGGCGCGGCCGCGGTTCTCCAAGACCGCCACCTTGACTCGAATCACGTCCCCGGGGCGGAACGGCGTGACCGGCGACGCGCGCGCGATCTCGCGCATCTTCTCCTGCTCCAGCGTCTGCATGAGAAACGCGGCTCGCTTCTGCAGCGTCTTGCGCTTGCGCAACGAAGCGGTGGGCGTGAACGCGGACATGCCGCCGCCGCCCTTGCCGAAGTTGGGGTCGTTCTTGGCACCGGCCTCCCACGAGGTGAGCGGGGGCTCGATCCCGCGCGGCGCGGGGGTCAGCTTGTCGCCGTCCTCGTGCGTCTTCATCGATTTCGCGTCGCGCGACGCCATCGGCGCCACCGCGGAGGCGTGGAAGCCGCGCGCGTCTCCGGAGGGACCCGCGCGCGTCTCCGCGAACGACCGGGCGCTCCACGCTCTGTGAGCCGCCGGCGCGGTCGCGGTCGCCGACTCGAGGCCTCTACGCGTCACTCCTCGTGCGTCGCCCACGCGGGACGATCCCGCGATCGCTTCCGCCCCCAGATGGGACAACCGCAGCGACGCCACCCGCGCGGAGAGACGCGCGAACATGCTGGACGAGGGTCCACGCCGCGCCCAGCGACGCTCGCGTCGCGTTCGGTAGCTCGCAGATCTGCCCTGGAGGCACCCCTTACCGCTCTTCTGAGGCTGGATGCCGCACGCGCGTCTGACTCTGCCACGCCGCGACGCCGTGTGTTGAAACACAAACCCTGCGCGTAAACGTACAGCGATCTGGAGTTCACCGTTCACCGTTCACCGATCCGACCCACTCCGGCACTCGTCGACCGAACCGGATCGTTGCCAGACTGTACAACTCAGACGTTCTCGGCTGCGCCGAAAAGAACCCAGCGGCGTCGTTGTCCACCGACACCGCGCCGCGCGACGCCACGCCCGCCATGCGTCCCCCCTGCGTGTCGCGTCCGAGGACACGCTCGACCACTTCCAGTCCCTCTCCTTCCGCGCCCAGCGAACCGCCGGCCGAGCGCGCGGTCCCCGACCACCTGCTCTGCGCCATATGCGTCGAGGCGTTGGAAGACCCCGTGCTGCACCCCTGCGGCAACGCGCACTGCTTCTGCCGCGAGTGCCTCGAGTGCGTGGCGGCGACCGCCGCGGACGCCGCGGACGCGGCGGATCCCGGCGACATCGACATCGCGTGTCCCCTTTGCCGCGCGCCCGGCGCGTTCTCCCAGGTGGTCCCCGCGCGCGCCGTCGCAGAGCAGCTCGAGGCGCGCGCGGCGACGTGCGAGGCGTGCGGCGCGGCGGTGCGCTTGTCGGCGTTCAAGTCGCACACCCGCGAGTGCTCGTCGCGCGGCGAGGCGGAGCGCCGCTCGCGCGCCTCCGCGCGCGAGCGCTGGCACGGGTACGTGCGGGAAACGCTCCGGGCTCGGGAACCCGCCGCTTCGAGTCGTCGCGGTCCCCGGGGCATCGTCGCGCGAAGAGCGCCTTCGCGCGAACGCCGAAGCGTCAACCGAGAGACGTTCGCGTGTCCGCTGTGCGTCGCGGCGGGGGTCGCGGAGACGGACGACCACCCGGGCTGCCACCTCGATCCGATCGCGCTGCTGAGACACCTGGAGACGTACGACCACGGTGGCGACGGTGCCGCGTCGTTCGCCGCGGTGTGCCCCGTGTGCGTCTCGATGCCTTGGGGCGACCCGTCGTTCGTGTGCCGCGACGTGAGGGCGCACATCCGGCTGCGCCACCGTTTCGACGTCGCGCGCTTCGCGGACGTCGAGGCGGACGAAGAGGAGGCCTTGAGGCTCGCGATGCGCAGGTCCGCGGCGGAGGCGGGCGTCGCGGCTGAAGGGGACGCCGACGACGCGGAGGGGGAGGAGGAGTAGAAGAGAGACCGACGAAAAGCGCGCCTCGTCTCGTGGACGTTTCCGTTTCGCGTTCACGTCTCTCAGAGGCTGATTTGATTGATCATGAGGTTCACAAGTCGATCGAGAACCCTCTCGAAGCGGATAAAGCGCCTCGACTCGTCCGACTCTGTCGCAGTGCGCTCTTGCGACTACCCTTGCCCGACACATCCACGATAACATGTCGTTGTCCGTGATGAGCGCCACCTCGCGCGTCGCGCCTCGCGCCGCGCCGCGCCGTGTCGCCGCGAAGCGCGCCTCCGCGCGCCCCGTGGTGGCGCGCGCTGCCGCCGCCGAGAAAACCTCCATCGACTTCGAGGCGCTGGACGCGCAGATGCAGGACCAGACCGTGGTGCAGATCCTGGACCAGGCGCTGGACATGTACGGGGACGACCTGGCGATCGCCTTCTCCGGTGCCGAGGACGTCGCGCTTATCCAGTACGCCAGCATGACCGGCAAGAAGTTCCGCGTCTTCTCGCTCGACACCGGCCGGCTTAACCCCGAGACGTACCAGCTCTTCGACGACGTCGAGAAGCACTTCGGCATCAAGATCGAGTTCACGTTCCCGGACGAGAAGGCCGTCACGGACCTGGTCAACGAGAGGGGCATGTTCTCGTTCTTCGAGGACGGCCACAAGGAGTGCTGCGGCGTGCGCAAGGTGCAGCCGCTTCGGCGCAAGCTCAAGACCCTCAAGGCGTGGGTCACGGGCCAGCGCAAGGACCAGTCTCCGGGGACGCGCATGGCGGTGCCGGCGGTGCAGGTGGACCCCGTGTTCGAGGGCCTCGAGGGCGGGCCGGGCTCGCTCGTCAAGTTCAACCCGCTGACGAACGCGACGTCGCAGGAGGTGTGGGACTTCCTGCGCGTCATGGGCACGCCCGTCAACAAGCTGCACGAGATGGGGTACGTCTCCATCGGCTGCGCGCCCTGCACGCGCGCCGTGCTCCCCGGGCAGCAGGAGCGCGAGGGGCGCTGGTGGTGGGAGGACAGCGCCATGAAGGAGTGCGGGCTGCACAGCGGGAACATGACCGCGGACGAGCAGGCGAAGCAGGACGCGCGCGAGGCGACGGACGAAGACATCTTCGTGGACGGGTCCGTGAGGAAGGTGGAGCGAGACGCGATGACGGACCTTCTCGGCGCCGCCGCGCACCCCAAAACGACGCTCGCCGTGCTGTACGCGCCGTGGTGTCCGTTCTGCCAGGCGATGGTGGGCGGATTCGAGGAGGCCGCCGCGGGGCTTAACGGCAAAGGCGTGGACGTCATCAAGTTCCGCGCGGACGGGGACGAAAAGGAGTGGGCGAAGGAGAACCTCTCGCTGAACTCGTTCCCGACGATCCTGCTCTTCCCGGAGGGGAGGAGCGGGTACGTCAAGCTCGGCTCGGAGCGCCGCGACGCCGACAGCCTGAACATCTTCGTCGAGTCCATCGTCGGTAAGCTCTGAGAGGAGAAACAGCAGGGAGGATGGGCGTGGGAGAGCGACGCGTGCGAGCTCGTCGTCGCGAAAGGAGTGGCGACGCGACGACGTAACGAGACATGACATTTTTTTACGTCGCCGCGCTTCCGTCGCGCTCGCCGCCGTCTCCGCCCGCTCGTCCGGTCCGTCGTCGACTACGTTCGCAGCGGAGGGGACACCAGCGTCACCGCGTCGCCGCGCACGAACAAGTACTTCACCGCGCGTTTCGTTTGCTGTCGTCGGGAGTGGAACGAGGGGGGGACGAGCGTCAGTTCGCCGGGCATCCTCTCGGCTTTTCGCGAACGAAAGCGCGGGCGAAAAAACCTAAACCGATCGATCGCGACCTGTCGACGCGTCCGGAAGGGCCCGCCGGGTGGCGCGGCCCCGAATACGCGACCGAGACGAGGAAAAACGGCTCGCCGTCACGGCTCACCACCGGACCGCACGAACCTTCATGATTTCCTCGTACGTCTCGTCGTCCACCTCGACCGTGGTGATCACCTCCTCCACGTCGCCGAGGATCATGTTCAAGTGCTGATCGTAGGCGTGCAGCTTCCCGCGGATCTCGCGCTCGCCCCTCAACTTGACGTAGATGCGCTCGTCAAGAGACAGCCGGATCAGGTCCAGGGGCTCGCGAACAGTCACGTCGTCGTCCGCCATGACGACCGGGTTTGCTCCGCGCACGGTGTGTGCGCTCGACGCGCGATTCTCCCGCGAAAAGGGCGAAATCGAGGCACGTCAATGAGCAAACAGATCCTCATTTCACAACATCGGAGCGAGCTGGTCCCTTCCAGCCTGCCGACAGCCTCGTCACTCCCGCGGCGCACGAGGTCGGACGTTCTCTCCACGCATGGCGGCGATCATGCCCCCTTCCGTGGGGGACGGCCCGGGGGAAGACCTCGCCGACGTCGGTCGCGGGTCCGCGGCGCTCGCGGGTGGACGGGGGACGCATCCGGGCGCCCATTCCGGATTCGTCTCGTCTTCGTTCGCGTCGTACCGGCACGAGCGCGTCCCCACGCCCACCCCCGCGGTGGGCGCGTACGACCTCAGCGGCTCGATGCTCCGCGACGGGACGGACGCGAACCAGCGGGGCTCGTCCTCGCTCGTGAGCGAGACGCGGAGGCACGTCCGGGATCTTCAGCGCGAGCGCCAGCCTGGCCCCGGCGCGTACGACCCGCACCTCGCGTCGAAAGAAGCCGAGGCGAGGCGTCTGACCACGCGCGCCCGCGCGCGCGCGAACGAGACGCCCGCCGTGCCGCGCTGGAGGGACCCGCTCGCGCCGGACCCGACCCCTGGTCCGGCGCACTACGCGCCGTCGCCGTTGCAGAGCGAGCGCCAGGGGGGGTCGCACAGCGCGTTCCGAAGCGGCGTGGACCGATGGCGCTCGGAGGGCACCGAGGTCGGGCCGTCCCCGGCGGAGTACGTCGATCTTCAGACGCGGTACAACTCGGGGTTCACGGACCCGCGGTACCGCACGGGCTCGGTCGCGCCGGCGTCCAGCTCGCTGGCGAAGCCCACGAAAAAAGAAATCCCGAGGGGCGCCACGGTGGACGTCGCGCCGGGCGTCCGCGCGCCCGCGGCGGTGGCGCGCGCCCCGCGAAGGGCGCCCCCCGACGATTCCGCCGTCGCCGCGACGCGATCGGCGCGGGTCGCGGCGGCGGCGGCGGCGCGTTCGCGTCGCGCGCCGGGTCTGCCGAGGCACGCGCCCACGCCGCGCGGGTACACCAGCGTCGCGATGCGCGGGGACGCGAGGGAGGCGAACGCGTACGCGCGCGGCCCGCGAACGAAAACGAACGCGCGCGCGCGCGCGCCGACCCCGGCGCGGCGAAAAGACGAGACGGGTCCCTCCGCCGCGGCGCCGCTCGATCGTCTCCGCGCCGCCGGAGTCGCGCCCGTCCCGCGCGCGCGCGTCGCGAGGGAACCCACGCCGCGCATGCGCCCCATCACCGGCGACGCGACGATCGTCGAGTTCTACGAGCTCAGCGACCGCGCGTTCGAAACGCCGGGGAGGTGATGAGGGCGACGGATCCGGCTCCCCCGGAGGAATGAAAACTACAAATAGGATACGCTTTCGTCGTACGGCGCGTACTACAGTGAAAAACACGTCGCCTTCGCGCGCGTCGTCTCGCCCCGTCACTCACGACGCGACCGGTTCGTTCTTCCCCCCGTTCGAACCCGGGGGGTTCGCGCTCGCCCGCGCGTTCCCGCTCGTCTCGCGCGTCGCCTCCCCCGCCGCGCGCTCCGACAGCGCGCGCAGCCGCGTCGCGGCGCGCCCGTCGGAGGCGAACCACGCCTCGGTGTCCTCCCCAGGCGGCCCTTCCTGGAACGCTTCCGGCGCGAACGCCTCGGACCCCACCGCCGGCGACGCGGGCTCGCCGGCCTCGTCGCGCCACGGCCACCAGGGCGACAACTTCACGGTGTTCCCGACGATGATGAGCGTGGGCGACTCGAGCCCGCGCTTTTTGACCGCTTCGGGCAAAGCCTCGACCGTCCCGAACACGCGCCGCTCGCGGCGCGTAGTCCCGCGCTCCACCGCCACCGCCGGCATGTCTTCCGGGAACCCGGATTCAATGAGCTTCTCCGCGAGCAGAGGGAGCGTCCCAAGGCCCATGTACACGACGAGCGTGGTGTCCACGTCCGCGGAGGTCACCGCGAACGCCACGGGGTCCGCGACGGCGTTGCCGACGCCCTCCTCCGCCTCCCTGGCGGCGCCCTCGCGAAGGTGCCCGGTGAGCAGCCGCACTGACGTCGCCGCGCCCCTGTGCGTGAGGGGGATCCCGAGCTCGCTCCCGACGCCCGCGGCGGCGGTGATCCCGGGGACGATCTGCACGGCGTACCCCCGGTTCATGAGCGTCTCCATCTCTTCGCCGCCGCGCCCGAACACCAGCGGGTCGCCGCCCTTCAGGCGCACCACCGACGCGCCCTTCTCGGCGAAGCCCAGGAGCATGCGCTCGATCTCATCCTGCGTCCGGGTGTGGAACCCCGCCTGCTTGCCCACGTAAAGCATGTGCGCGCCGTCGTGCACCAGGTCCAGGATCGCGGGCGACACGAGCCGGTCGTACAGCACCACGTCCGCGGTCTGCATGAGGTGGAACGCCTTGAGCGTCAGCAGGCCGGGGTCGCCGGGGCCCGTGCCGACCAGGTACACCTTGCCCGCGTCGGAAAAGGCCGGCCTCTCGGAGGCGGCGGCCGAGCTCGACGCCTTCGCGAGGTACAGCTCGAGCAGGCTGTCCACGTCCTCGGGGCCGGCGGCATCCTCCGAGTAGTACGGCGAGGCGCTCTCGTCGGAAGCGGAGGCCGCGAGGTGTCGCGAAGACCCGCGGCGCGCGGCGCGATGCCCGAGAGCGGCGATCCGCCGGGACGGCGGCAGAGTCGGCCGCGACGAGCGCGCGGACGACGCAGCGCGCGGCGCGGACGCGGACGCGGACGCGATAGAGGACGCGACCGCGACGGGCGCGACGGGCGCGAGCGAACGCATCGTGGATGCACGGGTGCGGCGGGAGGTCCCGGCGCGCCAGGCGTTGTGGACGAGATTCGGCACTTTTCGTGCGTGCCCTTTGGACGCAGTCGTTCGGCCAAGCGTCACTGCTCTTTTTTACACACAAAGCAGACTGAAACCACATACGCACGTACGCGAAAAATCCGCGAAAAAGTCGGCCCGAAAAAGTCGCCGACTCATCGGCAGGGGGCGAAAGGACGGAAAAGGCGAACGAATCTTACCACCGGCGACAAAACGAAGCCGACGGTGAAGCGAAGCCGTCGCGTTTTCGAACCGCCGCCGAGGTACGGGGACAGGACACGCGCGAGTTCGTCCGCGCCATCGCGTCTACACGTCGCGTCTACATATCGCGTCTACGCATCGCTTCTATTCCACGCCCTGCCTCACCTTGTACTCTTCCAGCGTGAGCGTTTTCCCCTTGGGGCGCGCGGGGCGCACGTCCTCCAGCACTCCGCGACCGAGCCCGAGCAAACCGCGTCTCAGCACGGGCACCAGCCCCGGGTGGATGCCCGCGTTGGCCGCGGGGTCGGGCGCCGCCGCGAGCGACGGGTCGACTTTTGACAGCACGACGCGCTTGTGCGCTTCGACGAACCGAACTTCGCGCGCGCTCCGCTCCTCCGCGAAGGACGCGGACTTTCTCTCCGTCGCGCCTTTTTCTTCTCCGTGCTCGGCGTCCGGGCCGCTCGGTTCTTTTCCGAGCGCTTCGGATTTGTCGGATTTGTCGCCATCCTTCTCCTTTTCGCCGTTGATGGTGTAGTACGTCGCCATGCGGGTCGGGCGCCGCGAGAAAGGGTCGTTGGCGCTCTCATCCGGCTTCCCGCTCTTCGCGCGCGCAATCGCCTCGGCGGCGGTTCGCGACAAATTCGCGTCGTTGATCGCGTTGTTGCGTTTGTTAATGTTCGCCATGATGGCCTGCGTGCCCCCCTTGTCCAGCTTCGCCGTGAGCTTACGCACCACCTCGTCCAGCTGCGCAGCAAGCTGCGCCGCCGCGTCGTCGTCGCCCTCTGCCTTGGCGCGCTCGAGGAGACGCCGAAGCACCTCCTTCTGGTTCGCGAGGTTGTGCGTCATGCCGCCCTTCTTCTCCTGGCGCTTCTTCAGCATCAACTGCACGTCTTCGCTGGTGTACCGGTAGTTCTCCGCCGCCTTGATGTTCTCCAGCGCCGCGTCCGCGTCTCGCACGCGCAGCGGCTTCTGCTCATCCTGCCGCATCTGCGCCGTCCACTCGGCGAACTCCTTCGCGGTTGGCTCCTGGTTGGAAACCTCGTTCGCCTTGAACGCGCGCTCGTGCTGGCCAAACTTCAGCACCAACCAGAACGGGGTCTTGACGCCGGGCTTCCCGACCAACTCGTACTCGGCGAGGGGGTAGCTCCCGTGTGTGCCCTCGGCGACTTGCGTGATGAACGCCAGCCGGTACCGCGGCTCGCCCGACTTTTTGTCCAAGCCGATGCCCACGCGCACCATGCATCCCGGCGCGAGCTGCGAGAAATACGGCTCGGCGATCCACTTCTCAAGCGTGGCCCGCTTGAGGAACATCTTGCGGATCTGCGCCTCGGAAGCGGGCACGGCGTCCCCGCCGCCGTCCTCCTCATCGTCGTCAGAGACGTCGCTGTCGTCGTCGCGGCGCCCGCGCGCGGGAGGTCTGCGCTTCTCGCGTTGCGGCAAGATGCCATCAAGGTCCTCGTCCTCCAGGTCCTCATCAGTGCCGTACTCGTCCGAGTCCTCGTCAGAATCCTCCTCCGCCTCTCTGCGTTGCTTCTTGCGCGCAATCTCGGCGAGCGCCTTGGACTTTGACGTGGTGCCTCGCGTGGCCTCCTCCCCAGCGACGCGCTTGGACTTGCGCCCGGCGGCGGCTTCCGCATCCGCCGGCCGGAATTTCTTCTTCCCACCAGCCTCACGCTCTTTCTTCTCGCGCGCCATCGCGATGATGCGCTTGCGGTCGGCGGTCTGCGCGCGCCTGTCGCGGCGGTCCGCGAGAATCTCCTCGCGCTCCAGCTCGGTCATGCCCGCGAGCCGCGCGCGGTCATCGTCGTCGCCCATCAGGTCATCCCCGAACCCGTCCCCGTGGGGGTCGTTCGGGTCCTCGCCGTCCGAGCCCTCGCCGTCGGACTGCGCGAGCGCGGAACGGGGGGGTTGGGAAGGAGACGAGGTCAGTCGAGGCGGTGGCACGCGTGAGACACGCGTCCCGGGCGCCGCGGTGTCAGTTCGGCGCTCGATCGCGGGAGCCGGTGCGGCGGCCGCCGGTGCGCCCGCGCGATCGCTAGGGTAAGCGGTCGGAATTCGGCGCGCTCGCGGGATGCGCGCGATCGCCGTGATCGCGGGGAGAGGGTGGGTCGGCGGGGGACGGGACGCACCAGAACCGCACCCGCCCGGCGCTTACGGCCAAGGCCGGCATCGCCGTGCTCGTCGGAATCCGACATCCCGCGCGAAGCAGCTCAAGAGCGTCGAAACGCGCCGCGAGGAGTGCCGCTCGGCGCGAGATCGCCGCGGCAAGCGCGGCCTCGAAGCGTATTTTACAGGAGAAAATGTCGGCGAGTCTGAAAAGAACCTGTCTTGACATCTCTGTTTGTGCAGGTGTGCGGCGCACTTCCTTTTCGTCGATCGACGATGTCGCGTCTAGTATGCCCCCCCCTCCGCGGCTTCAGCGGCGCGCTCGCACAGCTCACCCACGCACTCCGCGATGTCCGGCGAATGCATGACGAGGTTTGCCAGCCCCGCGGAGACGAGCGCCACGCCGGCACCCAGCGCGTACGCCGCGTACGAAGACGCCGACGATTTCTCGCCGGAGAGGGCCGTTTTTTTCTTCGGCGTCGCTCGCGGCGGCGACGCGTCGTCGCGTCGCGATCCTCCGCCGTTCTCGCCATTCTCCGGTTCCGCCAGGACCACCCCGCGCGCGCCGCCCGCGACGTCGAAGCGCATCACCTCCGCGCACCGCGCGACGACGTCCGCCTCGGTCTCCCCTTCCGCGAGGTAGTCGCACACCGCGAGCCCGCCGCGCCACTCCGCCCACGCGCGGCGCGGAAACGCGAACGTCCACGAGGCGGAGGCGTCCGTTTCGGACGAACCGCCTTCGCCGTCGGCGTCGGCGAGAGACGACGCGTCGCGCGCCGAGCGCTCGAGTGAAGCGAGCGCGCTGCCGCCGCGACCGCGCGTTTCGAGAGTCGGGTCCTCGAGCGCGTCGTCGGCTTCGTCCAGGAACGCGTCCAGCCGCGACCGGAGCGAGCGCGCGACATCGCGCCGCAGATCGGACGCGGCGTCGCCGACGGCGCTTCGCGCGAAGGCGTACGCTCGCGCGGACACGACGCCTTCGAACGTCACTTTCACACGCGCGGATCGTCGCGACGCGAGCCCGTCTTCGGCCGTGAGCTCCGACGACTCCGGCGCGGGACCGAGCGCGTCGAGACACGCGGCGGACTTGGGCGGCGGTAGGAGCTCCGCGCGCAACGCGAAGACGTCGTCTGGCGGGCGCGCGCGCGGCGTCCCTTCCCTCTCTCCGCGGCGCTTCTCGGGAGGAGAGAAGGAAAGGTCGTCGCTTCCGCGACGCGCTCGAGGCACGGCGGAGATGGCGACGTCGTCGTCCCACAGCGCGTTCTCGACGAGCACGTCCGACGCCATGACACGCGCGGTCTCGTGACGCAGCGCCGTCTTGAGAAACGAGCGGAGCGTGCGCTCTTTCGCATCGACGCGCCCGTTTCGCGTCGATTCGCGCGTCGTCGGCGCGACGACGCTCACCTGGGCCGCGTATTCCGTCTCCAGCCGAACGAGCGACGCCGTCGCTTTCCCCTCGCGCGACTCCGCGGGGGGCAAGAGAGCGAACGGCTGCGACGCGTCAGACCGTTTGACGCGGCGCAGAGACGTCTTCTGCATGTCGTCCGCGGAGAGGTAAAGCAGGAACTGCTCGACGACGTTCGCCTCTGTGTCGTTTTCTTTCACCGCCTCCGCCGCCTCCGTCGCGGCGCGCGCCAGGGCGCCCGACGCCGACCGCCACGCCTGCTCCGAGGCGAACGCGTACGCGCCCACGACGTCCAGGCCGCCGGGAAGCATGCGGGTCACCTGTGTGACGTGCTCGAGGATCGAGTCGGCGTCGACGTGTAGGGGGGCGCCAGCGCCGGCGGGTCGCTGAGCCTGGGGTGTGCCGCCACCGGGAGGTGCCCTGTCGCTGTCGCCATCGCCGTCTTCGGCGTTCCAGTCGGGGGACGGCACGAGCGCGAGGATGAAATCGCGCGCGCCAACCTCGCGCTTGCCCACGATGAGCCCGGTCTGGGGAGGCGCGCGGTCCGCGATGAGCTTCGCGTGGACGGACTTCACGACGCCCTCCTCGATGAGCGCGCTGCGCGACGTCATGGCCTCAGGCCCACCGCGCGGAGCGAAGTGGTGAAGTCGGCGAGACGAAGCGAGACTCGGATCGGCCGACGTTTTGCCGGGTCCCGAGATTCGCAATGGGCACGTCCCAGAAAAGCACCGCTGTAACACCTATCCTGCCACAACTCGTCGCGCAGGGCAGGATGTCAGCGCTCGAGACGGAGAGTGCTCGTCTCCTCGCGCCCGAGGATGACGGGAAGATGAGCTGGCGCACCAAGAGCGCGTCGTGGCGAACCGTCGGCGCGGGGGTGATGGTGCGGACCTGACCGCGGACGACGCGTGAAACATCGACCACGTCTACATCGACCTCTCGCTTGTAACCAACGAAAATCGCCACCCCGTCTACTGACCCCACCATCCCCACCGTCTCAGACCATCGCCCTTCTCGCTGCTGGCGCGGCGCTGTCGCGCGCCGGGAGCGCGCGCGCCGCCCTCGGTGACGTCGGCAGCAGCGATTTCGCCTACCTCGACGCCGTGGGAGGCTCGGCTGCCTCCTCGGCGTCCGCGTCCGCGTCCGAAGCGGCGTCCTCGGCGCTCGCATCCGTCTCGTCGCGGTTCTCCAGCGACGCGTGGTACTCCTCGGACCGCGGGGCGCCGTCCACCGTGCCCTCGTCCGCGTCGCCCTACGCCGCCGCGAGGGCGGCGAGGGCCGCGCCCGCGACCAACGACTTCGCGTACCTCGAGGCGAAGACATCCGAGGGCGGCGATCAGAAGGATGACGTAAACGCCGTCGTCTCCGTCGACGCTGTCGACGCGAAACGGGAATCGACGCTCGGGCAGTCCGACGCGACGGCCGCCGTGACCGGGGACGCGCTCGGGAACGACGCGACCGGAACCCCGAGCCCCGCCGGGGACGGGTCGGACGAGCTCCCAATCCCTGGGACGCCGCTCGTGCCGCCGCGGGACCCGCCGAAGGACCCGAAACTTCCCAGGAGCGACACGTCTTTTTCGGACAACTTCACCCTCGACGCGGAGCCCGCTTCCGTCAACACCGCCGCCTCCGCGGCCGCGGAGACCGCGCGCGCCGCTGCGCTCGTCGCGTTCGACGTCGAGTCGGCGTCAGCGCGCGCCGCCGGCGGCGGTTTCGTGTACGCCGGCGGGAAGGGCCGCTGCCCGTCGCCGTCTCCTTCCTCCGCCGGATCCAAAAAAATCGGCGCGGGCGCCGGCCCCCTTCGCGCGTTCACCGAGGAACTCGGCGCGGACCTGTTCTTCATCGGGGACAGCACGGATAAGCTCCTGCTCATCTCCGGGTGCTCGGCGCTCCTGCCCGAGGGCGAGCGGTGCGACCCCGCGATGGCGCGCGTCGGCATCCCCGCGACGACGCAGCTCCCGCACAACATGCGCCCGTTCATCGCGGAGGCGCGCGACGTCTCGCTGGGGTACTCCATGCTCGGGGACGCGCCGAGGCCGTTCCAGACGCGCGACGAGACCGGGTGCTGCGCGTACGCGAGCGCACGAGCCGAGGCTTCGAACGAACACGAAACCGAAAACGACGCGACGTGCTGCATGACGTCCTCGGAAGCGCGCACGGCGTCGGCGTGTGTCGCCGGGGCGGGCGCCGCCGGCGCGCTTCACGTGTTCGGCCCGGGCTCCGGCCCTTACGACGCCGTGAGCGCGCGGGAAGACGTCAGCGCGTACGAGGGGTACGACCTTTTCCGGTCCACCCCCGCGCGCGTCAAGACCGCGCTGGCCAGCTTCGTGAAGTGGGCCGCGCTGCGCCGGCGGTTCGCGGAAGAGGGGGCGTTGGCCGAGAACGGCGCGGCGGCGACGGCGCTTCGGGACGAGGAGTCGATCGGGACCGTCGCGGCTCCCGCGACGATCGCGGCGCTCGTGCCCTCGCGCCCCCTGGTGGTGGTGGTCAACTCCAACTTCTGGCCGCAGAAGTTCTGGAGCAAGCAAGCTCCGACGTCGCCCGGGGCGACCGCGCCGGCGGACGAGACCCCGGAGCAGGGCGCGGCGCGCGTGCGCGCGGCGCGCGGCGCCGACTTGGAAAAGTACGCCGCCGACTTACGCGCGCTCGTCTCGGCGGTTGGCGAGCAGATCACGGCTCTGTCGCCCGCGGGCGGGTGCGTCGTGCTGCGCACGCAGCACGACATGCTGGGGTCGGACGACCCGGTGCGGAACGCGCGGCGCGTCGAGGGCAACGCGCGGACGCGCGCGATCAACGCGGCGATCGAGACTGTCGGCGCGGAGTTGAACGTGCCGGTGTTTCCGTGGGCGCGCATCTTCAACGAACGCCTCGAGCAGAACGTGTTCGACGGGTGGTGCCACCAGTGGGGGGACGCCTCGGTGTACATGCAGAGGCGGTTCAACAGCTGGGCCAAGACCCACCTCCCGGCGACGTGCTTGGCGGGGAGCGACGGCGGTGCGGGGGCGTGATCGAGGCGTCGCGTGGTAAAGTAGCTCTAGCTTAGCAGAGGGTGTCTGTCGTCAGAAGTGAACATCTTCGAAAAGCGCCCGAGATCTCTCGACGATTCCGCCTCGCGCGCTTTTCCGACCGACATTGCGGCCAGGAAAGGCGCTCCGAAGCGTGAAAGGTCACGCGGAGTCGGACCGACTTCGCGCAGTCCGAGGCGCGCCGACCCGACCGGCGGGGCCTCGCTCGCCATGGCGGATGTCCGATACGCGTCGCGGGACGATGTCGGGAAATCGGCGAACGGCCCGGTGAGCGGTATCGAACCCACCGAGGACGTCCCAGTCCCCTCCTGGCCGATGCTCGTCGCGCTGCGAAAGGTTTCCCTGGTCGTGTGGAAAAACCTGCAGCTCCGAGGAAACAGGCCGGTGGCGACCATCCTGGAGGTGGTGTTCCCGCTCATCGCGTTCGTGGCGTTGAGCGTGATGACACCGAGAAACGAGTACTTCGACGCGTCGTATTTCCCCGGGGTGCCGTGGATGCCCCCCGCGTGCGTGTTGCAGTACGACGTCCCCGTCCCGAGCGCGTTGCTGGCCGATGGCGTGAGCGCCGAGACTGCGCAGGCGCTGGCGCCCGAGCTGTGCCCGGGCGCGGGCCACCTCGCCGGGCCGCACGTCACGGTGCTCTTCGCGCCGGACACCGAGGCGACACGCGCGCTGATGCGCGCCGCGTGCGAGCTCAGGTACGCCCCGCCGGGTATTGAGCGCGTCGCCTACGGCTTCACCACGCTCGCCGGAGCCGAAGAGACTTTTTTGCGCGAAGACGACGAAGACGAGGAAGAAGCCCCCGAAGCGTCGTCTTCGAGACGGCGTCGTCGTCACCTCCTCTTCGGCCCGAGCGACCCGCCTCCCGGCCCGCCGTCGCCACCCGCGCCGCCGGCGCCGCCCGCGTGGCCCGCGTGCTCGCCCGAGGGGTACGCGGACGAGGAACGGATGGCGCGCGCGGCGGCGGCGGGGGCGGGCGGCGGCGGCGCGGCGGCGACGGCGGTGGCGTTCGCGACGCGCGAGGGCGACGGCGCGGTGGTCGGCTACGAGATTCGCACGAGCGCGGACGACGCGGGAACGACGCGGGCGCTGGAGATGCAGGAACGTCTCGGGGACGTCTTCGCGTCCCTCGCGGGAACCGGAGACGCGCGCGCCGTTTCCGCGGACCTGGCGACGGCAGATGGCGCGCCGACCGCGACGGCGTTCCGACGGTTCCCCCTCCCGCCCGTCTACCCGACGAGCACGTACGCGTTCGTCGCCAAGTTCCTGCCCCTCGCGGTGGCGGCCACGTGGACGTACACGCTGCTCGTGTGCGCGGGAAACGTGGCGTACGAGCGCGAGACCGGCTTGGAAGCCTCCATGCGCGCGTTCGGGCTCCCGCTGTGGACGCACTGGGCGGGCCACGGCGTCGCGTGCGCCATACTCCTCGGCGCGGCGGCTTTGTTTTGCGGCGCCACGGTGACGTCTTTTGGGGCGGCGCTCTTCACGACCAACCAGTCCGGGAGTTTCGTGTTCCTGCTCCTGGGGCTCACCGTGTGCGCCGCGATCGCCATGTGCTTCGTGGTGGCGACGCTCGCCACGGACGCCTCAGTCGCCGCCGCGGGCGCCGCCGTCACGTGGCTGGTATCGTACCTCCCCTACGCGTACGTCTCGCGTCCGGATGTCGCGGGAGGTCTCGGCGCCTTCCCCACGGCGCTGCTGTGCTTTCTGCCGAGCAGCGCGCAGGGGCTGGGCTTCGCCGCGATGGCGCAGTGGGAGGCGGAGGGCGTCGGGACCGGCTGGGGAAACCTCTGGCGCGCGCCGCCCGCGAACTCGGCGGGGGACATCGGCGTGCCTCTCGGCGCGGCGCTCCTGATGTTAGCGCTGGATTTTATCGGGCTCGCGGCGCTGGCGCTCGCCGTCGACGCCGCGCGCTTCGCCGAGAAAAGAGGCGGGGCGGACCGCCGCGAAGTCGCCGGCGACGCCGCCGGCGGCGGCTTCGCTTCCTCTGGCATCGTCGCCGAGAATCTGCGGGTGGAGTACCCCGGCGCGGGCGGCGCCCCCCCGAAGCTCGCGCTGCGCGGCTTAAGTTTGCGATGCCCGAAGGATGAAATCACGGTTCTGCTCGGACACAACGGCGCGGGCAAGTCAAGCGCCATCTCGCGACTGGTCGGGTCCGCGCCTCCCACCTCCGGCCGCGCCGCCGTCGGCGGCCACGACGCCGTCTCCGCGCGCGCGCGGCGCGAGCTGGGCTTTTGCCCCCAGCACGACGCGCTGTGGGACGACCTCACCGTGCAGGACCACCTCGACTTCGCGTTAAGGCTGCGCGGGACGTGGGACAAAAAGGCGCTCGAGGCGAAGCGGAACGCGCTGTTGCGGGATGTCGAGCTCCGCGCGAAGAAACGCACGCGCGCGGGCGCGCTGAGCGGCGGGATGCGCCGTCGGCTCAGCGTCGCGCTCGCGTTCGCGGGGGACCCGGCGCACGTCGTGCTGGACGAGCCCACCGCGGGCGTCGACCCCCGCGCGCGCAGGCAGATCCAGGCGCTGCTGTTGAAAAAGGCCAAAGGCAAAGCCGTGCTGGTCACGACGCACCACCTGGACGAAGCCGAGCGCCTCGGCACAAGGGTCGCGATCCTGCACGGAGGCGCGCTGGTGTGCCACGGGTCGGCGCGAGAGCTGAAGGAGAGGCACGACGTCGGGTACAGACTGGTGGTGAGTCTCCGCCGCGACGCGACGGCGGCGGAGAGGAAAGAATCGCTCGCGGCGAGCCTTTTGTCAACGTTCGCGGCGGCGACAAAAAAGAGCGCCGCGGTTTCGGGATCCGCGGCGATGCGCAAAACGGGTCGCGTCGCGCGCGAAGGCGCGGAGGCTGCCGGCGAGATTTCGTTCACGTGGCCGGCGTCCCTGGCGGCGTGCCTGCCGGGCGCGCTCCGCGAGCTGGCGCGCGAGAAGGAAGCGCTGGGCGTCGCCGGGTACGGTCTGGCGGCGCCGTCCCTGGACGGCGTGTTCAAAGCCGTGCAGAAGGAAAACGAAGACGAAGACGAAGACGAAGACGAAGCGCTCTCTTTCAAGGACGACGCGCGGAACGACGTCGAAGCCGCGGCGCGCGTGGACGACGCCGCGGAGGAGGATCACGTTTCCGTCCTCCCCGGGAAGGACGCGCGTTCGCCGCGAGTCGGCGGCGCGTCGTCGCACCGCTCGCGCCCGAAGCCTCGCTTCTCGGCGTCCGTCGTCGCCGTTTTCCTCGCGTCGCTCCGCGCGTTCCGCCGCGACCGCGCTCGGATGGTCGCGACGTTCGTCGCGCCGACGCTGCTGCTTCTGGCGGCATCCGCGATGGCGCCGTTCCGCCCGACGCCGTCGACGTACGGCGCGTCCTTCCACGTCCCCGTCGCTGTTCATCTCGGAACCGAACCTAAACCCCCGCGCGCGTTTCTCGCCGACTGCGGCGTCGCGCCGTTCGGCGCCGCGAACGCGAGCGCGCTCGAGCCCGCCTTCGGGGCGTCCCGAGGCGCGTTCGAGACGGTCGCCGTCGAGCCGATGCGTCACGCGAGCGGCGGTTTCGGCGCGAATGACGTTTCCGATTCGGACGATTCGGACGATTCGTCGTCCGAGCGTTGCTTTCCGGAAGGCGCGCTCTGGCGCGCGTTCGAAGAACGCGTCCCGTCGGGCGTACGCCCGCGCCGCACGCGCGACATCGCCGGCGTCGCGGCGGGCGCGGGCGGCGTCGCGCGCGCGGCAACCGTGTGGTGGTCCTCGGCGCGCGTCAGGCGCGCCGCGACCGCCGCGGTGGCGCGAACGCGCGCGCGCGAGAGGTTCGCGGCGGCGTTTGGCGGCGTCTCGAATCGAACCGCCGCGGAAATCGGCGTCGCCTCCGCCGCGGCGGACGCCGCCGATCTCAACGCTTCGTTTCGGCCGTGGCCGAAAACGGACCACCAGACGCGCCGCGCGACGTTGGCTTCGACGCCCGGCCCCGCCGCCGCTGCCGCCGCCGTCGTCCTCGCGGTCTCCGTGCCCCCCTGCTTGGCTGCCGCCGCGGCGGCGAAGCAACGCGCCTCGGGCTTGCGGCGCGTGCTTCTCGTCGCCGGCGCGCCGAAACTCGCGCACTGGCTGGGCACGGCCATGGCGGACGTCGCAGCGACGGTTCCCGCGACGTTCGCGCACGCCGTCGCGTTTTGCGCGGCCGGGGGCGAAGGGATTTTAGGCGAGGGCTGGGCTCGGGCTCCGGAGGCGTTTTTTCTGTTCTACGCGCACGCGTTCGCGGCGCTCGCGTGCGCGCACGTCGTGGCGCTCGCTGTCGGCGAGGCCGGCGCGCACAAGGCGTTCCCCTCGTGCCTCCTGTTCGGCGCGTTGCCGGCGACGGCGCTGGTCGGTTTGACGTACGCGCTGGACGCGCTCGGCGACAGCGACGGCGCCGACGCCGCCGTCGCGCTCGCGCGGGTCTTCCCCGGGTTCGCCGTCGCGCAGGGCACGCTCGAGCTCGCGCTGGCCGGCGCGCTCGCGCGCGACGCGCTGGTGGCGGTGGAGCGCGGGAAGGCGTTCGAGTGGGCGAAAGACACGAGCGGCGACGGGCGAACGGGAACCCTGATGGCCGCGTACGCGCCCCGGGGCGGCGGCGTCTCGGGGCTCGCCGCCGCCGCGCTCGTCGTCGGCGCGGCGGCGACGGCGCTCGCGTTTTTCCTGGACGGCGCCTCCGTGACCGCGCGCGCCTTCTTCGAGCGGTGCGTCTCGAGCGAGGTGGACGTGCGCCGGGCCATCGAGGCGGAGGGCGAGCGGGACGCCGACGTCGTCGCCGAGGAGACCCGGCTGAAGGCGATGTGGCACGCAGACGACGCGCGTCTCGGAAACGGACAAAGAGAAAAAAGCGCCGCTTTTCTCGCGTCGGACGCCGAAGCCGGCGTGGCGCGCCCCCCGGAACGCGACGCGCTTCGCGTGTTCGGGTTGCGCAAGTCGTACCTCGGCGGCGCGTCTGCCAGGCCCGCGGTGCGCGACCTGTGGCTCGGGGTCAAGGCCGGGGAGTGTTTCGGCTTGCTCGGGATCAACGGGTGCGGCAAGACCACCACGTTCAGGATGGCCGCGGGGGACCTGCCCCCCACCGCGGGCCGCGTGGCCGTCGGCCACCCCGACGCACGCGAGACGATTGCCGCGCGCGACGCGAAATCTCGCGCCGTCGGGTACTGCCCCCAAAAAGACGCCATCGTGGGTTCGTTGACGGTCACCGAGCACATGCGCCTCGTCGCGGCGGCGCGAGGCGAGCGCGTGAACGCCGACGCGTTCGTGCAGAGCGCGGTGCGCGCCGCCGGCCTGCGCGCCTTCGCCGACGTTCGCGCCGGGTCGCTCTCCGGCGGCAACAAGCGCAAGCTGTGCCTGGCGATGGCGCTGCTCGGGCTCAGGCGCGACGGCCTGGCTCTGCTGGACGAGCCCACCGCTGGGGTGGACCCGAAAGCCAGGGAAACCATCACGGAGGCGATTCGCGACGCGGCGAAGAAGAGAAGGTGCGCGTGCGTGGTGACGTCGCACGCCGTCGAAGACGTCGCCGCGTTGTGCGACCGCGTCGGCGTGATGGTGGATGGCGCGATGCGCTGTTTGGGGGCGCCGCAACACCTGTGCGGCGCGCACGGAAAGCACCTCACGCTCACCGTGCATCGCCGAAGACCCGAAACCGTCGAGACAGACGAAACCGAAACCGAAACCACGCGAAGAATGCACACCGAAATCGACGCGCTCGACGCGTTCGTGCGCGCCGCGGCGCCCGGCGCGTCGCGGGTCGACGCCGATTTCGGCGCGTCTTCCGCCTCCGAAGAAACTTCCGCCTCGGCGGCGAAGGCGTCGGTGTCAGCCGCCGCTCGCGCGTTCGGGTTCGTCGAGGGCGCCTCGAAAGAGGACGACGAGGCGCTCGCGGAGGCGAAGCGGGTCGCGCAGCGAAGCTTCGCCGCGGCGTCCGCCGCCTCTTCCAGCGCCGCGTCGCGGACGTGGGAGCTGCCCGCGTCGACGGATCTGCCGAGCGTCCTGGAAGCGCTGGAGCGGAGACGCGGGCAGTTCCCGTCGCAGATCGAGGGGTACGCCGTCGGGCAGGCGAGCCTGGAGGACGTGTTTCTGGACTTCGCCTCGCGCGGATCGGCGCAGAGCGACGCGCAGATGATGGCTATGGAGGACGCGCTCCTCGCGCACAGGCTGGCGCTGTCCAAGAAACGCGCAGAGGCGTAGGCGCGAGGGAGCGCGGCGGCGGCCCGGAGCGGAGCGTCGGCGCCGGGTATCGCTCGGCGGAGAGAAGCTCGGCTGTGAAAAAGTGAAACACGCGACATCACAGGTCTGGCCGTTTTCTCGAATAATGCGTCCTGTGTTTTGAAACTCGCCACGAGTGTGGCGACACTACCCCGAGCACGCGCTCGGCGCCGCGTCGGAGGAGGCACGATGCCGCCTCGGTCGACGAAGCAGCCCCCCGCGTCCGCGGCGAGGGCCAAGAGGGCGGGGCGGGGCGTCGCGGCGAAGTCGCCGACGAAGTCGACCCCCGCGAAGCAGTACCGCCAGATCGACGGCGTGCGCTACGACGACAAAGCCTTGCGCGTGGCGGACGACGCGGTGAAGGCGCGGGGCAAGATCGCGCTGAGCGACGCGCGGAGAGTGTTCGAGTCCGTGCTCGATGGTCCGGGGATCACGCGCGCGGAGGTGGACACCCTGGCGTTCGTCGCGAACGGCGGGGAGAACGGCGCGCGATACCGCGTCGTGCCGTCGGCCAAGGCTTTCCTGCTCGGGAAGGCGAACGAGGAGGACGCGGAGGCCGCCGCGCCGACGGTGAAGAAGAGGAAACGCGACCGCGCGACGACCGGCGAGCGCACGCCGGAATCCGCGGTGGCGGCGACGACGACGAAAAAAAGAAGCGGCGCTCGCCGGGACCCGCGTCCGTCGGAGACGCCGCGGACGCGCGCGACGAATGAGCCGCGGAGCGCGACGAAGCGGAGCCGAGACGCCGAGGACGACGCCGAGGACGACGCCGAGGACGTCGCCGAGACGGTAAAAAAGAAGCGGCCGAGACGGACGACCCTAGCCGCATCGGCCAAAACACAAAACGAAAACGCCGCTGAAGCGGGCGACGCGCTCGTGTCCGTCGAGAGCGGCGAGCGCGACGCGCGGGCCCGAGATCGGTCGGTGCGCTTCGCGGATCTCGCCGTTTCACTGAAAACGCAGAAAAACGCTTCGCCTCTGGTTTCGTCGTCTCCGCCGCCGGCGTCGCCGAACGCGTGGCTCAGGCGCGGAGCGCTCTCCGCGGAGCCCTCGCTGGAGGCTGGTGCGCGTGCGCGCGCGGCGAGCGGCGGGGACGTCCCGGCGCGCGAGCGCGTCTCCGCGGCGGGCGCGCGTACGCGTACCGGTTTCGCGAACCGGTCCCCGCGCGCGGAGGAACGACGCGCGGACGAGGCGCGCGCCTCGCCGCGCGTCGTCGAGGCGGTGCTGCTCGTCCTCGAGCGCCCCGTCTCCGCGCGACTCGCCGTGGCCTCGGTGGTGGGCGCGTTCGCGGTCGCGGTTGCGGCGCGGTTCGCGGCGTCTGTCTTTTTCGGCGTCGGCGGCGACGCCGGATCCGTCCATCGCGCGGAGCGGCTCGCCGCGGCGGCGCGCTGGGCGGCGGTCGAGTCGGCGGTTGAGCGATTGGCGGACGCGCTCGCCGCGAAGCGCGCGGCGAGGTGACGCGAGCGTCGCGCGAGAGCAAGCGAGCCAGAGTCTTTTTTAGATAGATGTGTCCGTCAGAAGTCGAGCGCGTTCGGCGCGTCGGCGGGCCCGCCGCCGCACGACGGGGTCGTCGCCGCCTTCTTCTCTTTTTTCCCGTCGGCTCCGCTCGCGGCGTCCTCCGGCGCGAGGCGCAGCGGGCGCACGGCCATCCGCCGCCGCCGCACCTGCAGCGCGTACGCGCGGTCCATGCGCGTCAGCGGCGACGGGGCCACCGCGCCCGGCCCGGGGAACGCGAGCTTCCGCACGCGCAGGAGCGCGACGCACAGGTTGGGGTCGGGCAACAGCGCCTCGACGGCGTGCGCGTCCGTTTCCGTCGCGCGCCTCTCTGGTAACGTCTCGAGCTCGATCGCCGCGTCCGCGGCGTGCGCGAGCGCAGCCGCCGCGGCGGGGGACACAGAAGACAGGGGGTATGTCACCACCGCGCAGACACGCTTCCACTTCTGCGTCGCGAGCGCGGTTCCGCCGCCGCCGCCGCCGCGCAGCAGCCCGCGCAACGCGCGGAGGAAGCGCGCCAGCCGCGCCGCCGCCGCCTCGGACGCCGCGCTCGACGCGTCCCGCGGGAAGACGTCCGGGATCTGAAGCGCGACGCGGCCGACCGGGGCGGAATCCTCGTCCGCACCCGACTCGAGAAGCGCGGCATCGCACCGCTCGACCATCCGGACGCACTCCGCCAACGCACGCCGCTCCCAGTCGTCGTCGTCGCGCGCTTCGTCGGGCGTCGCCGCCGCCGCGCGCGCGGCGTCGGCGAGCGAGCGCGGACGCCGCGCGTCGCGCCCTCGCTCGAACGGCGCGCACCGCAGGTCGGCGGTTCGCGCGGTTTCCGACCCCACCTCGCGCGTCAGGTCGAACGCGTGGCACATGGAGGGCAGGCGGCGCACGCCTCCCGCGTGCTTCGACGTTTCGGACCCGCGCGGGGTCATGGTTTCGGGACCCTCCGAGTTTAGGGTTCCGCCGGTGGCAGAGACGCCGGCGGCGAGGCCGCCGACACCCCGCGCGCCGACCCGCGAGTCGTCCAGAGCCTTGCCCTGCCGCAAGTAGCGGCGGTACTGCCAGGCGATGCGTAACCCGTCGTCGTCGCTCCCCTCTTTTCGGGTTTCTTTTCTTTTGGATTTCGACGCGTCGTCGTCGTCGTCGTCGTCAAAAGCCCGGCGGACCGTCTGCCTCGGGAGCGTCGCGGCGCGGCTCCGCCCGGAAGCGCCGCTCGTCCTTCGGGAAACCTCGCTCGGAGGCATCCACAGCGCGGCGTGGTTCGAGGCGACGCCCTCCGCGAGGAAGTAACGCACGAGCGTGCTGGCGTTGCCGCAGTCCCTGCGCCCCGAGTCGTCGTGCGCGTCCGCGCCTATCAGGACCACGGACCCGAGTGGCACGCCGCCGCCGAACAGGTCGTCCGCGTCGGACAAACCGAAGGACACGAGCGTCTGGCCATACAGGCCGGGTCGCGTGCTTCCAGGGACGGGGCGCGAGGGCTCGGCGTTGTACTCGTCCGCGCGGTGACGAGCGGTACCCTTCGGTGACGAGGGGCGCTCGTCGCGAGGGGCGCGTGCCGCGGGCGTGGCCGGCGCCGCGGCCGTCGCCGGATTCGCGGGAGACGCGGTGTCCCCCGCCCTCGCGGTGCCCTCGCCGGCGGTGACGAACCCGGGATGTCGCGGTGCCGTCGCCGCCGCCGGCGCGGTCGCGCCGTCGGTGGGCGGGGCCGCCGCCGCCTCGTCCGCGGGTTTCTTCCGGAACCGGCGCCCGCGCCCGAGGCGCTGGAACGAGCTCTCCATCGCGGCCGCGGGGGCGACGCGCGAGCCCACGCGTGGCGCGCGCGGAGTGACGCGCCCGCGGTCCCTCGGACATCCCGAGACCACGCGTGGCTCCCGAATAAACGAGACGGTTTCGAACGCGACGCGTTTCGCGTCGTATACGTGCAACTCTAATACTCAGTACTCGAACCCGCGACCGTTCGTGCTCGTGAACGGCCTCGCGCGCGATCTCGACCGGTCGGCTCGGTTCCGGCGCGCCGGCGTCTTCGCCGATCTCGCCTTCGCCAGCGCTGCCGCCGCGCCGGGTTTAGGCTCGCCGCGCGCGTCGCGTCGTCGTTTGTCATCCGCGCCAGTCTCGCTCCGCGCCTCGCGCGTCGCGCGCTCGCGCGCGCCGCGTTCGCGGACGAGCGCGGCGACCGTGGCGCGCGTGTCGTCGAGCTCGCGCTCGCGCGCGCGGAGCGTCGACGCCAGCCGCGCGACCGTGGCCTCCATCGCCGCCACCGCGGCGCGCGTCTCCTCGCGCGTCTCCTCGGCGTTTTTTTCCGATTCGCGCGAGGGGCGCGCGGCGGACGCGTTCTCGTCCGTCTCGGAGCCCGCCTCCGACGTCGCTCGCGGAGCGTCATCCTCTCGCTTCCAATCGTCCGCCAGGCCCCGCCGCAGCGACGCGGACGTCTCCGCCACCTGCCTCCGCGCCAGCGCGGTCGCCGCGTTCGCCGACTCCAGTCGCGCGCGCAACGCCTCGTTCGTCCGCGTCAGAGCCGCGAAGCGCTCAGCCGCCGCGGCGCGCTCGCGCGTCGCCGAATGGAGCGCGGCGGCGAGCTTGGCGCGTAACGACTCCGTCTCCGACTCCGATTCCGTACGCGAACGAACGGTTTCGCGTTCTTTGTCGCGCGCTTCTTCGCCATCAGTCACGCGCGACTGATCGACCCTCGCTCCGTCGTCGGTTTCGTCGTCGTCGTCGTCGTCGTCGTCGTGTATTTCGTCCTTCGTCGTCGCGTTCGATCGAGCGACGTCGTCGCGTCGTCCCGCGTCGAAAAAGCGCGCCGATACTCCATCCGCGGGCGCTCCCGAAACGTCCTCCGCGCGAACGTCTTGGTCGTCACGCGCTTCGTCGTATTCGTCGTCGTCGTCGTTCGGTGCCTCCGCGAACGTCCGCAGCGCCTCGCGGAGCCTCGCCGCCGACTCGATCGCCTCGTCTCGCTCGCGGCGCGCGAGGCGCGCCTCCTCCTCCGCGCGCGCGGTGCGTCGCTCCGAAGCCGCGAGAGCCGCGCGCAGATCCTCGGACATGAAGAATCTCGCGCGCTCGGTTGACCGTTTCGAGGGACGCTCCGTTCCGGAGAAGGGGGCGGCCACGAAGCGAACCGGCTCGTGAGACGGGCGGACGAGCGCGCGCGGTGCGTCGCGCGTCGAGCCTGTGCCGCGCGCGCCCGCGCGTGTGGCGACCCGCGGCTGACGACGAGCCGGCGGGGCGCCTCAGAGTCGAGAAACGTTCGATACCGACAGAAAAGGAACGGACTTTGCAGCTTGACCGATGTGGTCGGTCGATTTCCACGATCGACAGGACGAAGCCGGTCGAAAGTTTCATTCCCCAGGTGAAAAAATGTCACACCCGGAAGAGTCTTTTTCCTGTTGTCGCTTCTCGGGATCTTCGGGACGATCGGACGCTCCGCGATCCTGCTGGCCACAACTCACCGCGCCGAACGCACGGTCGATCTCGTCAACGCCCTTTTCGCGAACATGGCTGACGACAAGAAAGAGCCCGAGGAGGAAGAGGAGCTCCTCGACTACGAGGAAGAGGAAGAGGCTCCCGCCGACGCCGGCGCCAAGGGTGGCGATGCCGCTGTCAAGAAGGGCTACGTCGGCATCCACTCCACCGGCTTCCGCGACTTCCTGCTCAAGCCCGAGCTCCTGCGCGCGATCGTCGATTGCGGTTTCGAGCACCCCTCCGAAGGTGCGCGAGGCGTTCGCCCCGCAGACGTGCGGCCTGGGCGGTCGCGCCGTCTGCTTGCTCATTTTCTGAATTTTGGCGCGCAATTCGACGCCGCGACGAAACCCGCGGCTCACGCAGGCGGGCCGACACGCATCCTCCCGAGACGCGATCGCGAGTGCCCTATCGCGTCGAAGCGGCTGTCGCGGGGCGGCGACATCGAGTCCGCCGGCGGCATATCCCTCTCACCGGCCGTACCGCGACGCTGACGTTTCCCCTCCTTGATCTCGCGTCTGACGATGACGATCCCGGCGTCGACCCTCGTGACGATCGATGCGATTTCCCCGATTTCCGCGCTCGCAGTGCAACACGAGTGCATCCCCCAGGCTATTTTGGGAATGGACGTGATTTGCCAGGCCAAGTCCGGCATGGGCAAGACCGCGGTGTTCGTGCTGGCGGTCCTTCAGCAGCTCGAGCCGGTGCCCGGCGAGATTGGCGCGCTCATTCTGTGCCACACGCGCGAGCTGGCGTACCAGATCTGCCACGAGTTCGACCGCTTCGCCGCGTACCTGCCCGCGGTGAACGTTTCCGTGATCTTCGGCGGCGTGAACATCAAGCAGCAGAAGGAACAGCTGAAGGAGAAGCCCCCCTCCGTGATCGTGGCGACGCCCGGGCGGTGCAAGGCGCTCGCCAAGGAGGGCGACATCTCGCTCAAGCAGTGCGGTCACTTCATCCTGGACGAGTGCGACAAGATGCTCGAGCAGCTGGACATGCGCGCGGACGTGCAGGAGATCTTCAAGATGACCCCGCACGACAAGCAGGTGATGATGTTCTCCGCGACGCTCTCGAAGGAGATCCGGCCGGTGTGCAAGAAGTTCATGAACGACCCGATGGAGATTTACGTGGACGACGAGACCAAGCTCACGCTGCACGGCCTCGTGCAGCACTACATCAAGCTGACGGAGGCGGAGAAGAACCGCAAGCTCAACGACCTGCTCGACGCGCTGATGTTCAACCAGGTTGTTATTTTCGTCAAGAGCGTGCAGAGGTGCACGTACCTAGACAAGCTCCTGACGGAGTGCAACTTCCCGAGCATATCGATCCACCGCGGGATGTCGCAGGAGGAGCGCCTGGCGCGGTACAAGTCCTTCAAGGAGGGCCACAAGCGCATCTTGGTCGCCACGGATCTGGTTGCCCGGGGCATCGACATCGAGCGCGTGAACATCGTGATCAACTACGACATGCCCGACGGCGCAGACACGTACCTGCACCGCGTGGGACGAGCCGGGCGCTTCGGCACCAAGGGCCTCGCCATCACCTTCATCGGCTCCGACGAGGACTCCGCCGTGCTCGACGCCGTGCACGAGCGGTTCGAGGTGGAGATCAAGGAGCTGCCGGAGCAGATCGACACGAGCACGTACATGCCCGCGTGAGCGCGTCAGAGTCGGAGGCGTCGGTCAGTCTTTCGCGCGCGACGTTCACACGTGAGGCACGCTATCGAGAAAAGAGAGACGCGTGGCGGGAGAGAGAACCGCGAACGACCGGCCTCGCGTCGCGACGGGGCGGCGCCGTCGCGCGAAACGACGTCGTTAATACACGCAAACGTGTTTTCACTTCGTGCTTCGTTACGTTCCCCATCTGACCTCGATCCGTGTGGTACCACACCTCAGTCGCGCACGCGCTGTTCTCGAACCGAACGCGTCGCGCGAAGCGCGGTTCATCCCGTGGATCGTCGAAGATGGCGAGTGGAACGTCCATGTCCATCCCCTCGCTGGCGCCTAACCTCTCGAATCGCGCGCGACTCGAACGCCCCGGGCCCTCCCGAGGATGCGCGTCGTCTCGGGCCGCTCGGGGCTGTATGTCGGGGCGGCCAACGAAAGGGGTCCCCTCTGTCCCGGGCGCGCCGTTCGCGCCCGCGCGCGCCCCGCGTCAGACCGCATGCTTCGCGTCGTCCACCGAACGCGCGAACATCGCGGAGAAGTTCTTGTCCGGCGGAGGTCTGAGGAAGATGGTCCTATCTGACGAGGAGCAGAAGCAGTTACTCGGCGCGGTGGCCAGGCACCTGCGCGTCCTGCAAGAGATCCCCGATTTCTTGCCGCATCTGCACGTGGACGCGGACGCTGTGGAGGTGCGCGCCTCGACTGTGTGCGACGGGCGCGGCGTGTTCGCGACGCGCGCCATCCCCGCTCACACGCTGGTGACGCTGTACCCCGCGTCCAACGAGGTTTCTTTGTGCGCGAACCGTGCGCGAGGCGTCACGCACTCGTGGCGCGCCGACGATTACGAAAAACCGGAACCTTCGTACGCCATGTGCAACGGCAACGCGTACTTCGGCGATAACGCGCTGCGAATAGAAGCGAATCCTCTAAAAATCCAGAGGGGATTCCTAGGGCACCTCGTGAACGACGCGGCGATGCCCCCTCACGATGCGAGCGACATCGCGTACGCACAGGCGTACCTCGTGACGACCACCAACGAGACCAATTGCCACGCCGTGCCTTTCCCATCCGGCGCGGTTGCGGTGGCCACAAGCCGCGCCGTCGAGAAGGACGAGGAGCTGCTGATGAGCTACACGTTCGGGTTTGACGCAGCGTTCATGCGGGGCATGAGCGCGAACCCCGAGTTGCGGAAGCAGATGCTCACCAACGCGTTCGCGGCGGACATGAAAGTCGCCAGCGTCAAGATGGAGCAGCTCACCGCGGAATCGCTCAAGAGGCACGCCGCCGCCGAGATTTTGTCGCGGGAGCTGTTGGTCGACGCCGCGGAGGAGGCGTGAGCGCGCGACGCGACGAAGGAGCGAGGTTTCCACCTGATAGACCTATAGGCGTTCACGACGCGCGGACGTCTGCGATGTGCGGTGCTCATAGTGAGGTCACGCGTCGTGTCACGTCTTTCTTCACTTCTTCACTCCTATTTTCGCTAAAACCACGACGACGACGTCAACGCGAATTGACACATCCGCCACAACCTCGCGCGCGAAAGGTCGGTCGCGCGACGCGGATACCGTGGCATGGTTCGCTAGAGGACGCTCGCGGCATGGAAGGTCGTCCGGAGGAGCTCTTCGAGCTCCTCGAGCAGCTCGGCAAGGGTTCATTCGGGAGCGTGTACAAGGCTCGACACCGCCCGTCGGGCACGATCGTCGCCGTGAAGGTGATTCCGCTCACCGGGGAGGACGAGGAAGGCCTCGAGGACATGCGGCGGGAGATCGCTCTGCTGCAGGAGTGCGTCCATCCCAACGTCGTGCGGTACTTCGGCTCGTTCATGGGGGACGACTACCTGTGGATCGTCATGGAGCACTGCGGGGGCGGGTCGGTTCGGGACGTGCTGGACGCGACCAAGTCCCCGCTGACCGAGCCGCAGATCGCCTACGTCTGCGGCGAGGCGCTGAAGGGCCTCGTCTACCTGCACTCCGTGTACAAGCTGCACCGCGACATCAAGTGCAGCAACATCCTGCTCACGGACGACGGGTTCGTGAAGCTCGCGGACTTCGGCGTCGCCGCGCGCCTGACCCGCACGATGAGCAAGCGCGACACGTTCACGGGGACGCCTCACTGGATGGCGCCGGAGGTGATTCAGGAGTCGCGGTACGACGGCAAGGTGGACGTCTGGGCGCTGGGCGTGAGCGCGATGGAGATGGCGGAGGTGAACCCGCCGAGGCACGACGTGCACCCCATGCGCGTCATCTTCATGATCACCGCGGAGCCAAGTCCCGCGCTGCAGGAGAACGAGGGCGGATGGAGCGACGCCTTCCGCGACTTCACGCGGCGGTGCCTGCTCAAGGACGCGCGCCGCCGCCCCGACGCCGCCGAGCTGCTGCCGCACGGGTTCCTGCAGAGCGGCGCGGGCAGCGGCGCGAGCCTCGCGCCGCTCGTCGATGCCGCCAAGGCGCGCGCGGCGAGGAAGCGCGAGAAGGCGGAGGCGAAGCGGGGTGAGCAGCAGGAGAGGGTGTTTGGGTCCGCGGGGGGGGG
>MDSV01023445.1_pt1 | contig 38514 bp, 31 predicted proteins | sample 810851 | NCBI WGS metagenome assembly MDSV01 (sample SAMN05326640, study PRJNA326480) | marine metagenome | isolation source: seawater | place: Atlantic Ocean: North East | collected 2012 | reverse complement strand
GCTAAAAGATTAATGATTAAATATATATAAAAAAATAAAAAAAAAATAAAAATTTTATTTTTAAAGATAAAAAAATTTTTTTTTCTTACAGAATTAAATAAAAAAATAAGTATAAGAATATTAATAATTATTTCAGCAATCAATGGGCCTATGACTAGTGCAGCAGGGAACAATGATAAAAGTAACAAAGAAAAATCAATATTAAATTTTGAATTTATCATTTTTATTTTTTAAAAAACTGAATTATTCTATTTTTAATCTTAAAATATAAAAATTTAAATATTTTAAGAGGATTGTTTAAATTTAGAAATTTAATAATTTTTAGGTTTTGTCGACAAATTTCAATGATACTATTGTTTGATTTACCTCCATACCTCATTTTAACTAAAGTTCTATTTAAATACTCATTAGAAATTTCATGCGTTTGAAGCATTCTGTGCATCAATTCCACGTCAGCTGAATTACCAATTTCATTTTTGTATAAACCAAATTCTTCATAAAATTTTTTTCTAATAAAAAAAGCTGGGTGTGGTGGTGACCAACCTTTATTAAAAAGACCAGATTTAAAATTACAACTTTTCCAGTATCTCAATGTTTTAGTTAGATCATTTTTTTTTACATATATCAAATCACCATAAACAATATCAGTATTATGTTTATTGAATTTATCGACTACTTCCATCAAAGAGTTACTGTCAAAAAATATATCGTCGGAATGTAAAATTGAAATTATTTCTCCTTCTGCTAACTTAATACCTTTATTTATAGCATCATAAATACCTTTATCTTTTTCAGATAATATTTTTCTTCTGTGATCAGAATTTTTTTTGACTATTTCTAAAGAATTATCAACAGATTTATTATCTATTATTATATGTTCCCAATTTATATATGATTGGTTTTGAATAGATTGAATATTAGATTTTATTGTTTGGGCACTATTAAAAGTTGGAGTAATAATTGTAACTTTATTTTTCAAATTTTTTATTTTTTCTATCAATTTACCCTTTTAAAAAAATAAGATAATTGTATTTTTTTTGTATTTTGTATTCATCTTTTGTTTTGTTTACACAAATTTTTTCAAAATCATGACATTGCCAATTTTTGGACCTATAAACTTCAAAACCATTAAAATCATTAACTTTAACAATATTTTTATAATCAATCGGTCGTATATGTGGATTAATCAAATTTTTAAATGATAAATTAGAATTATTTTTAAACGATAGTAGAATTAAAAGTACAAATAGAGAAGATTTTGCAGTTAGAAAAGATATGTTTTTTAAAAATTTAAAGTGATAAACTACAACTGATAATAGGAAACAGCTAAAAGTTACTATTGATCCCCATCCAAATCTTGTCTCTGGAGCACTAAACCACACAAAAAAATTTGGTAAAATTAGAATTAAAAATATTAAATAATTATATTTATTTTTTGAATAAAATTTATCAAATAATTTTAAGTAACTAAAAAGCATTATAAAAAATAAAGATGTAAAAGTAATTAGAGATGAAATAATTAAAAAAGCATTATTTAATGCATAATCTTTTAGCCAGGGCACAAACCAATTAAAAGAGTAAATTGTATGTTGAAAATCCATGTACATCAATCTATCCCTTGTATCACGAGCAAATCCCTTTACTACTTTAGAGTAAGTTTCAATTTCCTCTAATCCAGGAGACCAAGGTAAATTAAAACACGTAAAATTTATCAAGAAAATGAAACAACCAGAAATTATTAAATTTTTAATTATCCAAAAAAAAATAAATAAAATCATTATTAAATTTAATTTATCTTTTAATAAATTTAACAAATTATTTTTATAAAACTTTATAAAAGAAAACAGAGGTAGTATTGCTACCGCAGAATACGATAATTTAATCGTCATACAAATAATAGAACTTAAAGCAAGTAACCTAAGATATTCAATATTTTCATTTTCATAAAATTTTAAGAATAAATAAAAAGATAATATAAAAAAAACCATGCCAACTGTATCAACTTCTGTGTTATTTAAATGGTTTAAAATTACTCCATTCAAAAATGGGTGAAGGAAACTGAATAGTAAAATAAAAGATATGCTTAAACTTAAAAAAATATAACTAATTTTTTTTTCAGTTTCAAATAATTGATAAATTAAAATTGAGAATGGAATTAAATTAAATGTATAAATCGAATTAAAATTTTTATACTTAAATTGAAGTAAGGAAATTATATTAAACCACAAAGAGTTTGAACCAAATCGAATTTCTAAATTTGAAAGACCGAATACAATTTTTTCACTATTTAACCACTTTATTATTTGAAGATGGTACATAGGGGTATCAACATTAAATCCATTTTTATAAATTATAAATGTGAATAAGAAGAGAATTATAAAATGAAAAATAAACCTAACTTTAATTTTTTGTTTAATGGTTCCTTTTATAAAAAAAAAGGAGCCAATAAGAATTATTATATATAAAAAATATTTTAGTGGAAAAAAAAAGTTTAAAAATAATGAAATAAATATTATGAAAAATAAACCATAAAGAATATCATGATTATATATTTCAACTTCTTTTTGGTATATAAAATTTTTAAAAGCAAAACTAAAACCTGTTAATACTAAAATTAAAAAAACATTAATAAATGTAGATATAATCATTCGACATTTTTTTGTGGTATTTTAGTTGATTTTCCATCTAAAATCCTTCTACCTCTTTCAGAGTCGATATTTACCCAACACCTAATATTTTTTCTAGTGTCAAAAAAATTCTTTAAAGCTCCCTTTGTAAATTGAAATTCTAAAGATGCAGAAATCGCATGTTTAGGGGCACAAATGTCATCATTTTTATATTCAAACTTTAGGAAATCGTAGCTTATTACCCATGAAATTAAATTAAGTAAAATTAATATCAAAACCAAATTTTTATTAAATTCCCTAATCAATATTAAATTTATAAAAATAATAGCTGGTTGAAGATATGATTTTTCTGCTGGTATATATAAAAAAAGAATAAAATTTGAAATGGTTAAAAATAATAAAAGTTTTAAGTCAAAAAACTTTTTTGCATTTAGTTTTGTAATAAAAAATATAATTAAAATAAGTTGTATTAAACCAAAAGTCATTATTGTTTTATAAGAAAATCTAGCGATTAATCCAAAAAAGCCTTGATCAGTTGGACGAGCTGCAGATATCCAGTCTAAGGAAAAACTGCTATCAAACCAAATTGGTAAATAAAATAAACCACCTACTATAAATGTATTTAGAAATATTAATAATTTTTTTTTAAAATCAATATTTTCTTTAAAACTATAAAAAAAAATAAATATCAATACAAATATAGTAAAATTTATTCTACATCCAATAGCAAAACCAAACCCCAAGATTGATAATTCAAAAATTTTTTTCGAGAAAAAATATGTACCTATAGAAAAGAAAAAAAAAGCCCAAGAATAATCCATTGGTTCTAAATTTTCAAAAAATAAAATTGAACTAGAAAGAGACAACAGTAAAAATAATTTTAATTTACTTAGATTTATTTTTTTATGAAATGAAGAGTAGAAAAAAAATAAGCCTAATAAATTAAAAAGATAAGTAAAAGAGTTTGCTGCAAAACTACCAAAAAAATAAGATAAAAATCCTATACCAATTTCTGGGATCGGATAACTTGTGAATCTTGATGAAATAAATGTACCATCCATAAGTCTAGCTTCAAAAACATAAATCATTGGAAGTGTATCTTCATCTGAGCCGTAGCCCCCTATAAAACACAAATAAAAACCGTATAAAATAATTACTAAAAGTAAAGTGCTGATTAAATTTTTTTCTAAAATTTTTGCGTTCAACTAGATATCTTTAATATTTTTATAATTTTTAATTAAATCTTTATAAGTTTCAAGGATTGCTTGCTCAAAAGTTATTTTGGGTTTCCATCCATAACTTTTAGCGAGACTTGTATTTAATACTTTGCTCTTAACACCATCATATTTTGAAATATTATTAAATCTTATCTTGATTTTCAAATTCAATATTTTAACAATCTTTTCTGCAATTTCTTTAATTGTATATTCATGTGATGTTCCAATATTTATTATTGAATGATTAATTTTTTTGTTAATAAAATAAATTATAGCATTTGCCAAATCATCTACATAAATTATTTCTCTTTTTGGTTTTCCTGTGCCCCATAAATCTATAAATTTTTTTTTATTAATATTTGCTTGATATATTTTTCTTAGAATTGCTGGAATAAAATGTGAATTTTCAAGATTATAATTATCTCCAGGACCAAATGTGTTTGTTGGCATTAAAGAAATATAGTTTCTTTTGTACTGTTTGTTGTAACTTTCACACATTTTAATTCCTGCAATTTTTGCTATTCCATATGGCTCATTTGTACTCTCAAGTTTTCCTGACAAAAGATATTCTTCTTTAATTGGGGTTTTGCAGTTCTTTGGATAAACACAGCTTGAACCTAAAAAAATAAGATTTCTAATGTTATTTAAATGACATCCATGAATTACATTTATTTGAATTTGTAAATTTTCTCTTATAAAATCTGCTCTAAATGTGTTGTTAGCCTTTATTCCACCAACTTTTGCAGCTGATAAAATAACGATTTTAGGCTTATGCTTTCTTAAAAAACTTTCAACTTTTTTTTGGTCAAATAAATCAAGTTTACGCCTTTTAGCTACAATAATATTTTTAAATTTATTTTCTTTTAATTTTCTTAAAATTGCAGAACCAACAAGACCATTATGACCAGCTAAGAAAATTTTATCATTTTTTTTAATCATCTTTAGATAAGATTTTTAAATCTTCTTGTACCATTTCTTTAGCAAGCTCTTCTATTGTAACTTTTGGTTTCCACTTTAGTAATTTTTTTGCTTTAGATGGATTACCAAGTAAAGTATCTACTTCTGCAGGTCTGTAATATTTTTTGCTACATTCAATTATTGGTTTATCATTTTCATCATAAGCTTTTTCATTAATGTCTTTTCCTTTCCATCTAATTTTCATTTTAAGCTCTTTTGCAACTAAATTAATAAAATGTTTAACAGAATATTGTTTGCCAGTTGCAATTACATAATCATCTGGTTTTTTTTGCTGAAGTATTAACCATTGAGCTTTAACATAATCTCTTGCGTGACCCCAATCACGTTTTGCGTTAATATTTCCTAATACTAATTTTTTTTGTATCCCCAGCTTTATTTTTACTAAGCCTAATGTAATTTTTCTTGTAACAAATGTTTCTCCTCGCCTTGGACTTTCGTGGTTAAAAAGAATTCCATTACATGCAAACATTTTATATGACTCTCTATAATTAATGGTCATCCAATGAGAAAAAACTTTAGATACACCGTAAGGACTTCTTGGATAAAATGGAGTGTTTTCTGTTTGAGGAATTTCAGCAACTTTTCCAAACATTTCTGAAGTACCAGCTTGATAAAATTTAACTTTTTTTGATAATCCAGATGATTTAATCGCCTCTAAAATATTAAGACAACCTAATGCATCTACATTTGCAGTATAATTTGGGATAACAAAAGAAACAGCTACATGCGATTGAGCAGCCAAATTATAAATCTCATCTGGTTTAATTAGATTTAATAATCTATTAATTGAAACAGCATCAGTTAAATCACCATAATGGAGAAAAAAAGATTTATTATTGTTTTCGTAAATATGGTCAACTCTCTCTGTATTTAAAGATGATGATTTACGTTTAACCCCATGAACTTTATATTTTTTCTTTAGTAAAAATTCAGCAAGATAAGATCCGTCTTGACCTGTAATACCAAAAATAATAGCTTTTTTCATAGGAATTATATAATTATCTATAACTTAAAACTTAAAAATCTCAAACTTACAAGATTTTCTTTCGTCATAAAGAAATTTTCCTTCATATGCGGTTGTTAGTTAAAAATTTTTTCATTAAAAATAACCCCATTATAGTTATTAAAATTGATGTTAATAACATATATGTGTTTTGAGGCATATAACCAAAATGTATTAATCTATAAGCTAATACCTGACTTAACATTGAGCATAATATTGGATTTTTAAAAACTATAAAAATAAACTTTTCAAAAGTTAAAAATAAAATTGAAATTAAAAAAATTATAAAAAAAACAAAATTTTTTGATCCAGTATAATATAGGAAAGCAATTATTCCAGGTGTTGTAATTCCATACTGCTTAGCTTTGTTTTCTGTCTTAATTCTTTTTTGTACATTTCTCTCATAAAATGGAATTTTATTTTTATCAAATTGCTCATTAAAAGATTGTTTAAAAAAATTAAAACTTTTTCCTTCGAAAGACTCTACAGAAATTAAAGCATCAATTCCAACCCATCTAGTTTTTGAAAGTAGTAAGAACTCATCAAAGGCTTTTTTATTTGTATCATATTTTTTTGTTTCTATAGTTTTATTAAAATAAACATTTGCTCTTAAATAATTGACACTTATTACACATAAATAAAAAAAACACATTATGCTTAATAGATATATCAAAAAAAACTTTAAATTAAGTTTCAGCTTATAAAGTTTATTTGACTTATAGAGTCCTATAAAAATTGCAAAAAGATTAAATATCATTCCTCTACTTAAAAATGATAAATTAGTTATAAACGTTTCTACAATTGACATAGTAGAAACTAAGTAAATCTTTGATTTATTTTGAAACGAGAAAATAAATATAAATGCAATAAATGTACTAAAACCGAATAATAAAAGCCACTTATAAATAGCTGATATAGTAAAGTGAACACTATAAGTTTGTAATACTCCTCTTTGATAAATACTAAGATGAAAATTTGTATAAGTAATAATTAAGTAAGTAATTATAAAAATCAAAAGTATGAATATGAAAAATTTGATATTTAAATTATTAATATTTTTTTTTAAATTTTTTTTAATATTATAAAAATTATTAAGGAGTGTATTTTTAATTAAACATGCTAGTAAAAAACCCGCTAAACCATAACATATCACTATAAGAGAATTATCAAAAACTTGAATTTGGTCTTCTTTACTCAATTTCATAAATGAGTTTGCGCCTTCTTTCAACTCGTAATCAAAAAAAATGATAATTATTAATGATTTATACCAAAATCCTAACCACAACAATCCACCAAAAAATATCTCAAAAAAATAAGTTTTTTTTGAAAAAACAAAAAAAAATATTAAGTTTGATAATAAACCAAATAATAAAAAAATTAATTTATTTCCCTCATAAAAATAACTTCCACTTGTTATTGTTATTAAAATACAAATGTAAAAAAAAAATCTTATATATTTTAATATTAAATTATTATTTTTTACTAAATGAGACATACAATTTTATTTACCAGTATTATTATATCTAGAAAAAATTCCATAAATCACTAGTCCAATTACGGATGCAAGAAAGAATGTGAGTGAAACATAATAGATTGAATTAAAGTAATATAAGAAAGGTAATAACACAGTAATTGAACTTCCATAAACTGTATCAAGCCAAAATGTTTTTTCTCTTAATCCTAAATTTGATTGAATATTTATTTGTCTTAGATACATTGCATAAGTCATTATGAAAGAGCCAATAAGTGAAAAAGATAAAGTAAGCATTACAAAATTATTCAAAGAAGAAAATAAAGGCATTTCTATAAAATAAATATTAAGTATTGAAAAAATACCAAAGAGTATTGTTACAATAAATATTAATAATATAATTAATGTTAGTTTAGAATTTAATTTAATATTCTGTCTAACAAATGTTGGTCCAATAGAAGAGTTAAAAATAGTTGCAGGAAATGATCCAGCTGAGAAACACGCAAAAAAAACTGCAGCGATTTCTTTTGGGTATAAAATAAAAATTAAATATCTCCAAACAAAACTGCTAAAGATAATTGAAAACGAGGAAAAAAAAGCAACTGATCGAACGTTTTCTAAAATTAAATTGAAACTATATTTTATATTATTTGCAGATATATTTTGGGTTTCAATAATTATTACAAAAATTATAATAAATAAGTAAATACTAAAAATTAAACTTACTGAATATAAATCAAGTAACAGCAAACTTAAAAATAGTGCAATAGAGAGTAAAATATTTAACAAATTTACAACAATTATTTTTAAAGTTTTTTTTTTTATTTCATAGGATGTAAGGATTAATTCGAATATCCATTGTGCTAAAATAGTTATAGAAATTATTTTTAATAATTGAATGCCCTGCTCTGAATTAGTTAAAAAAGATATTAAATCAGAAAGAACTATAATTGCAGTTGCTACTATTGCTAATACTGAGCGAAAAAATATTTTATCAATGAGAAAATTTGTATCATTTTTTGCTATTGCTTGTGATCTTATGTTGTTTGAAAATATTTGAGTTACAGTTAGCCATAAGCTATTTATTAAGGCTACTTCAGCACCTAGGATTGAATTTCCAATCACAACTAAAAGCACCATTGTAAATGTTGGTATCATTAAATTTAGAATATATACCAATGATATATTTAAGATTGAATACTTTCTAATTTTATCAGCTATGTAATAAAAATAATTAAATGAGGTATCTTGTTGTCTTAAATTTGAATTATCATATATTTCAAAATATTTATCACCTATGATTTCAATTGAAAAATTTTTTTCAATAAACTGTTTGAGTTGTTTTCCTTTTATTTTTCTCTCAGCCAACGACCAATTTGAAACTTCAATAATTTTTTTTGAAATTTCATTTATATTAGGTCTAACTGAAACTCCTTCATTAGTAGTAAACTGATCAATTTGTATGTCCTCACTAACAATACTTGGCAACTCCATACTTGCTGACTCTAATACAGATAGGCTTAAAACCTCACTTTTAGAAAGTAAAATATTGGCCCAGGATGAATTTAAAACTTTTTGTTTTTCAGTCCCAAAAATAGGTTCTTTAATTTCAATATTTTTGTAATCTTTTATTTTTTTTTTTAATTTTGAAAGATATTTTTCATCATCATGTATGCCATATATATGAAGCTTCCATGACTCATCAAGTTTAGATTTTTTAAATGAGTCAATCATTAGCTCTAAATTTTTAATAGGATGTATTCTTCCGAAGAAAACAAATGTTTTATTTATCTCCTCGGGTTCTTTTATGCTTAAATTAAAAGGTATTGGATTAGGAATGAATTTTATTTTAGATCTTTTAAAATAATTTTTAATAGAAAGCGTCTCTTGATTAGTGATTGAAATAAATTTAGCTTTTAAACCTAAAACTAATTTATAAAAAAAAATAACAAAATTCTTAAAGATATAATTAATAAAACCCTTATTTTTAAGAGCTGCTTTTAATAACATGCCATGTGGATGAATATAAAAATTTTTTCCATTTATAATACAATAACAAATTGACAAAAAATTAATCCATCTCCATAAGCCATGAACATGCACAACATCTGTATTCTTAATATTAAAAGAAATTATTTGATTAGCTTTAAAAAAATTTTTAAATAAATTTAAATCTAAAACCTTTACGTTGCTTTGTTCTTTAAAAATTTCTCTTTGTAAATTTGTAGTGAGTATTGTATGTTTTGCATCAATTTTTTTTTCAATAAATTCTGTTAAAAAAAAAATTAACGATGAAATACTATAATTTTTCTTTGATAATTCTTCTGTTACATGTAACACGTGCTTCATATAATAATTAAAATAACATGATCGATAACAAAATTAAATATGTTAATAAATTTTATAATAATAGTGGTTGGAAGAAAAAAAATGAAAATACACTAGATGCAACTTTATTTGAAGATTTAAGATTAAATGCAAGAGAATATGTTTCGAAGTGCCGGAAAAAATTGCAAAAATATATCCCAAAGAAAGGAATTCATATTTTAGACTTTGCGTCTGGGCCTATTCAATATCCTGAATATTTAGGATATTCAAAAAATTTTAAATTTAGACATTGCGTAGATTTTTCAAAATTAGCAATTAAAACTGCCAGATCAAAACTTGGGCATAAAGGTAAATATTATTGTGATGATTTTTTTAAAATTAAATTAAAAAAAAATTATTTTGATTGTATATTAAGTTTACACACAATTTATCATATTGATAAAGAATTACAGGCTAAAGCTGTAAAAAAATTAATTGATGTTTCAAAAAAAGGTGCCCCAATTATCATTGTATATAGCAATCCTAATACTTTAGTAAATAGAGTAAAAAAATTAATTTTGAAAAAAAAAGTAAAGAAAAATAAAACGAATTTATATTTTTTTTGCCATCCTATAAAGTGGTGGTCTCAATTTGAGAATAAAAGTGAGATAAAGATAAAACCTTGGAGATCCTTTTCTTCAGATCATCAAAAAATTATTTTTCCAAATAATATTATTGGTAAATTGATGTTTAAAATTTTATTTATAATAGAAGAAAGGTTTCAAAATTTTTTTGTAAATAATTTTCAGTACTACACTGTAATTATTAAAAAAAAATAGTATTATTTTAAAAAAATGATCAAATAAAAGTAAATAGTCAGTTGAACTATAAGATAAATATAAGTAAACCCAAAATAAAAACCTAAGATTGATGGTATCACTATTAAGGACTGAATAATTAAATTTGTTTTAATTAAACTAAATTTATTAACCATTATATGATGTAAATGATTTCTGTCTGGAGTGAAAGGATTTTTACCTTTAATTATTCTTAATATAAATAATCTTATTAAGTCTATTCCCGGAATAATCATGAATAATACTATATGATCAGCTTTAACATTTTCCACCTGATTATATAATTTTACAAAAAAATATCCGAATATAAAGGCTAGTAGATATGATCCACTGTCACCTAAAAATGATTTATTCTTATGATTAAGAAAAATAAAAGTGATTAAACCAATTAAGATGAATAGAAAGAAAGAAGTAAAATAATTATTTATTAAAAAGAAAAAACTTATGTAAATTGAGTAGCATCCAACTTGATAATTTATACCATCAAACATATTAAAAGCGTTAATAAAAAGTAAAAAACATAATACAGTCCAAAATATCGAAAAAATAAAATTTAAAGAGTATGCATTTTCTATAAAAGAAATTTCAATTACTCTAATGATTAAATCATCTGAGAAAAGTATTATCGGAAGTAATATTATAGAAATAAATACGAACCTTTTGTTTGCTGAAAGGTTATACTTATCATCAACAAAACCAATTAAAAAAAAAATCAAGATTGAAATTAACAAAATTAATAAATCAAAATCGGATTTAAAATTAAATGATTTTTCGAAGTTTAATTGGTCCATGAGGATCAAAGCTAAAGCCAAAATCGAATTAAATAAGATAATAATCCCACCTATTAAAGGAATATTTATTTTATGAAATTTTCTTATATCGTCAGGTCTGTCATAGACTTTTAAGAATTTTGCTAAATTATTATTAAAAATATAAATTAAAATATTTAAAGTAATTACTAATGAAAACAGAAACATAAAAATTCTAATCTTTTATACATTTAGGAAAATCTCTTGTTTTGAATTTAAATATATAGCCATCATAATTTCTTCCTCTATTAAATGGATTTCTTGCCTCAAATTTTCCGACATTTCTTTTATAGTGCATGAGTTTACCAACACAATTTTTGAATTCAAATAACCTTGGTTTTCCATTCGAATATCCAAATGTTAGTAGGAAATTGGGATTTTTATCATAAATCTCCTTAACAAATACATCACTTCTATTATTTTCAAAATCTACAAACGATATAAAATCCATTGAAATATAATTAGCATTACCAAGAGAAATAGACCTGTGCATTGAAAAAGCTACGTCCTCTTTTTTCAATTTTGTATTAGCCCATTTAAATAGCCCATATCCATTAGCATTTTGGCTCAATACTTTATCTTTAAAATCAGAAGTCAAGCTACCTAAAGAAAGAGAGTATATCCCAAAAATAATTCCTGAAATTACAGCAAAAGCTTGGGCTCTACATAAATATTCAAAAACTTTTAATCTATAAGTAAGTCCGTATTTAGCGCAAATTAACAATATCCAGAATAATGGTTCAAGAAAATTTCTTCCCATAGGCTGCCCATAAAAATAATTTAGCAAAACATAGGTAAAGGTTATAATGATTGCAATTTGGGATTTCTTATTTTTAAAATTTACAAAAAATAAATAAAAAACTGCAATTCCAATAGAATTTGTAAATTGATTTAATTTGTTTGTAAAAATAATTTCAATTAGGTTTTTTTCTCTTCCATATCGAACTAGATATTGTCTAAATTCCTCAAGTCCAATAATATTTGTTGGTAATGGTGAGTAAAAATACTGGAAAATATTACCACCAAAATTATTCAGTTTCCAAAAAATAATTGGAAAGTAAAAAACAAAAAATGCAATAATAAAGCTAATAAAAAAATAAAAGAAATTTTTATCTTTAAATGCATTATAAACAATAATTAAGCCAATCAAAAATGAGCTTAGTACAAAATTAAATTTTGCAGTTACAGACACAATTAACACCAATATTGAAATTAATATTCTCCAATTTTTTTCTTCTACTGTCATAGATTTTATATTTTCAAAAAAATACAAGGTAAAAATAACAGCTGTAGAACAAACGTGAAATAATTGTGGTTTAGATGTAGAGGATAAAAATAAAATTACTGGGGAGGTTAATACTAATAAAAAAAAATAGTAATTATTTTTTTTTTTAATTTTTTTAAATATTCCAAAAATACTTATTAATCCAGAAAATTGAATTAAATTTCCAAATTGCTCCGAACCAAAAAATAATCCAAGTGCAATTAATATTTCTCCTGATCCAGATAAAAGCGAGTGGAAATGAGTTATGTCTGTAGTATATTTGCCAGTCTCTAAAAGTTTTTCTGCTACTACGAAATGATATCCCAAAGAGTCGCCATGTGTATTAGGTGATAATGAGAGTAAAAAAAATAAAAATAGTGTGATGAGAACTATATTTTGGTCTGAAATTTTAAATTTTGTTATTATATTGTCTAATTTAAATTTATTCTTAATCTTAATGACAACACAGATTATTCCTAGAGTAAATATTCCTGTGCTTAGATAAGGTATCAAATTAATATAATTAATAAAAAGTATAACAGGATAGAAAATAAATAAAAATAAATTTACGGAAATAAAAATTTTCTGATATTTAATTTCACTTATTTGATTAAAAATATTATTGATGACTTTTATTTTAAAAATTAAGTCACCAATTTGATAAAATCCCAGTAAAAGAATTATAGAATAAATAATTTGTAAAAATTGGAACTTATTTGCCAGATCTGCTAAAATCATTATAAATTTTTATCTATATAAAAGAAAATTTTCCATTACCAAAATATCCATTTTTGTTCTTAAGAAACAATTAATAGCTTCACTTGGATTGCAAACAATTGGTTCATTTTCGTTAAAAGAAGTATTAAGTAAAATTGGAACCTGTGTAATGTTATAAAATTCTTTGATTAATTTATAAAAATTTACATTGTATTTTTCAGATACAGTTTGCAATCTACCACTGCCATCAATATGAGTTACTGCTGGAATAATTTTTTTTTTATCCTCCTTTACCTGAAAAACTTTTGACATAAATGGAACATCATCTTCTACTTCAAACCAATTTTTTACGCTTGTATCAATTATAGCAGGAGCAAATGGTCTAAAATTCTCTCTTCTTTTAATTTTTAAGTTTAAAATTTCTCTTATATTTTGATTTCTTGGATCAGCTAATATTGATCTATTCCCTAAAGCACGTGGTCCCCATTCCATTTTACCATTAAAAAAACCAACAATTTTTCCTTTTGACAGTTGCTTTGCTAAATTTAAACTAAGTTCATTAAAATTATTATAATGATTAATTGAAACTTTTTCCTCTTTCAACTTACTTTTATTGTCTAAAATTATTTTATTTATTTCCGATTCTGAAAAGGAGGGACCTAAATATGGATTATCATCAAATTTTACTAATTTGTTTTTTAAATTATTAATTAAATAAGCTCCTGAGCCTAGAGAGCCTCCAGCATCTCCAGGAGCAGGCGGAATATAAATTTTTTTGTAATCTGTTTTTTCTGATAAAATTCCATTTGCAACAGAATTCATTGCTGAGCCACCAGAAATACATAAATTTTTATTATTATTTTTATCGTAAAGATCTTTTGCTATATTTAACATTATCTCTTCAAATATTTTTTGAACAGAAGCTGCAATATTTTTATGGTACTGTGTCAAATTTTCGTTATTTTTTCTATGAGGCCCTAATAATTTTTCCATTTCATGAGAAAAAACTTTCCCAATTTTTGGTTCACCATTTAACCATGTCATATCTACGTTACCTAAATGGTGTAAAAAGTACTTTAAATTTAACTTGAACAATTTTTTTTTATCATAAATTATAATTTCTCTCATTTTATCTAGATACAAAGGCTTACCATATGGCGCTAAACCCATTATCTTATACTCATCACCATAGTTCATAAAACCAAGATATTGTGTCATTGCTGTATAAAATAATCCTAATGAATGAGGAAAAAGGACCTCATTAAATTTGATAATTTTTTTACCATCAAAATATCCAGTAACAGTACTCACAAAGTCTCCAAAGCCATCAACTGATATAAAATTTGTATTATCCATATTAGAAAAAAAAACTGAACTCGATATGTGAGAAGTATGATGATCTATATTATGAATTTTAGAGTTTATTTTTTTTCCAAAGTATTTTTCTAGCTCATCTTTTATAGAATTAATTTTTTTTAAATTTGTAAATCTATTTTTTATAAAATTAAAATTAAATAATTTTGTTGATGCATATAAAATTTTTTTAAAAATTTTTTGCTTAGGATTTCTGTTGATTGTTATGTGATCGACTTGATCAATAGATATTCCAGCTTCTTTTAAACAAAATTTAATAGAATTAATTGGGAAGCCAGCTGCATGTTTAATTCTTGTAAATCTCTCTTCTTCTGCTGCTCCTAAGATAATATTATCCTTAAATATGCAAGCAGATGCATCCCCATGATAAGCATTAATCCCAAGTAAAATCATTTAATATTTCATAATTTTTGATATTTAATTTTTAAAATATACTTAACGAATTTATCAGGTAAGCACAATTTTGTTGTAGTCTTTATAATCACAAAAAGCTTCATATAAATTAGAAAAAGAATTTTAAAATAAGACTTATTTTCAAAAAAAATTTTTATATTTTCAGATAATACTTTCTGTCTAAACTTATCTGACATGCCTCCTGCTTTAACTCTTGAAATAAAATTGTCAAATTTTACATATTTAATATTATTTAAATAACAATTTAAAAAAAAATTAAAATCAGAGGCGTAATGGAACTTCGTGTTGAATAATTTTTTTTTTATTACGTCGGAATTCACTATTGAAGATTGATGGCAAAACGGCATTAAAATTGTATTTTTTCTGAAATAATTGCCCTTTAATTGATAATTATCATATTTGTCAACTAAAATTGTGTTTCCAAAAATAATTTTGTTATCATTTTTATATTTTGCACAAAAGCTAGATAGTTTTTTGGTAACATTTTTATTATAAAAAATATCACCAGAATTCATAAATATTATCCAACTTCCTTTTGCTAATTTTATACCTTTATTCATAGCATCGTAAATACCTTTATCTTTTTGGATAAGTATTTTAAAAATTTTTTTTTTATATTTTAAAATTTCATCTATTGTACCATCAATGCTTTTTCCATCGATTACTATAATCTCTATATTTTTTTTATTTTGATTTAAGCAAGATTTTAAGGTCCTTAAAAAATCTTTTTTCGTATTCAAAGATACAATAATTACTGATAAGAATTTTCTTTTCATAAAATTAATATAAGTATTTGTTTTTAATATTTGTTAAATACATTTTTTTAATGTTTGAAAATTGTTTTTCAGATAATTTTATCTTTGAATAAATTATTTTTTCAATATTCTTAAATTGTGAGACTGTTCTACAACCAAAGATGACTTTTTTTGAAAATTCACTTTTTTTTAAAAATAAAACTGAAAGTTCAGTTATATTGTAATTATAATTTTTTTTAATTTCATCAATTGAATTATAAATTTTACTCAACCTATTTGTATTAAGCCATTGGCTTCTATGGTCATTTTTTAAGAATATTTTTTTTTTTTTTCCTAATAATCCAGATGCTAATGGTGATCTTATATAAATATTTGATTGAGACCTGTAAAACTTATCAAAATATAATTTTTGATAAATTAAATTATAATCAATTTGAAATATTTTAAATCTATTTAAAAATTTTTTTGAATATTTGTAATCTTTACTTATGCTGATTCCATAATTATTAATTTTTTTTTGTATTTTCAAATTCTCTAAAAATTCAAGTATTTTTTTTGAATTTTTTATATTTCTTGGATTATGAAGAAAAAGGATATTTATAGATTTTCTTTTGAGTCTATTTAAACTATCTGAAAAACTTTTTTTTATAAAATTCAAATTAAATGATTTTTGTTTTTTATCATTATTTCCAATTTTAGTATTAATTAAAACTTTTTTATTATGTAAAACTTTACCTAAAATTATTTCAGATTTTCCTTTTCCATAATTTGGTGCAGTATCAAATTCATTGTAACCTTTAGATAAAAAATATTTAATTAACTTTTTTGCTTCTTTAACATTGTATTTGCCATAGTCTCCACTTATTGGCCAGGTACCCAATACAATTTTCATTTACTAAAATTATGGATATTAAGCTTAATTTTTCGTTTAAATCTATTTATAAAGTTTTCATATTTAGAATAGTTATATCTATTAGGGTTATATTTTTTATTAAAATTATTTTTTTCACAATCATTCCAAATTTTTTTATTACCAGAGATTGCTAAATAAAAAGCATTTCTTTGTCCTGTTATTTTTTTAATAGGATTTACATCGTGAAAGGCAAAATTATTTTGAACTGAGGCTATAACTCTATTTGCGATAGGTTTGTAACTTTCAAAAATTTCGAGTTTATTGTTTTTTTTTTCATATATTCTGTGCTCACCACCTTCTAAAAAATTATATCCACCTAAAAATATCAAAATTGAAATTAATCTTTGTGGATTATCAATATGTGGTCCGCTACCGCCATTAAATAACCCATAATTTTTTTTTCCATATCCCACGTCTAATCGAGGGTAAAAAAAAAGGTTATCAGTTTTATTTTCAAAATTATTAATCCCAAAAACTTCTGATAGTTCGTATGGCTTAGGGTTAAAATTGATTTTTTTTTGAAAATTAACTTTTAAAGAACCATTATTAAATTCTTCAATTAAATCCTCCTTAAATAAATTTATAAAAAAGTTAAAGAACTCTTTACTGTGAACCCATTTATGAAAAGAATTAAAACATTCAGATTTATTTAAAAAATTTTCGTAAACTTTATTTCCTGATGTAGTGTCACCATCCATTCTTCCGACTGTAGTTTTAGCATTTTCAAATTCATCAAACGCTGGATAAAAACTTTTTAATTCATTAATAAAACTATTTTCAAAAAAATTATCGATTACAATATATGAGAATGGATATTTTTTTTTTGTCAGATTAAATTTTGTATTAATAAACATACTATATATTTTTTTGTAATTTTATTTTCAAATTAGTCAATTTTTTTTGTAAAAAATTTGAAAATTTATTTTGATTATTATTCCATGATGTTAAAGATAAAATTGGAGTATATGTTACTTGCAACATTAACCTTAAAGAGTTTTCTGATTTAATATAACCGCCTTTATGATAAACTCTAGATGTATCTATATAAAGAATATCTCCCAAATTTCCCATAAAATATTTAATTTTTCTTTTATCTCTTAAGTAATTTATGACTTTTTCGTTCTCTGTTCTAAATTTATTCCAAATAGAAATATTCTTATTGTTAATTTTTTTTTTATCTAATTTAAATTTTTGAAAAGAAGAAATGTCCTCGTTTGAGATAAAATAAAACATGCCATTTTCAAAAGAAACTGAAGTTAAAGGAGCAAATATTTTAAGCTGTTCAGATAAACTGTCACTGTCTCTGTGCCACATTTTCGAACCTTCTTGTTCGGTAGTTCTACTATTATAAAAATTAAAATTTATTAGAATATTTCTTAATTTACATTTTGTTCCCAATAATGAAGAAGCTATATCAATTTGTTTTTTTGAAGAATAATATTGTTCTAAACTATGTTTGTCTTTTGAGTTAATAAGATCAAAAATATTATAATTAAAACTATTTTTATTCATTTCTATAATTTTGTCTCTTAACAAATTTAAATCTATATCTTTGTAAATATTTTTTAATAAATTGGTCAAAAAATCTCTATGGGTGTCCTTGGTTTTACTTATTTTATAACCTTTTTTTTTAAAATCATAATCAATCATTATTTCCGATGAAATAGGATGTAATATTTTATTGGGAGCATGCAATAAGTTGTTATACAATTTATATAAAAACATAATCTTCATTATATATGAAAATCATAATAAAAAAGTATGAAAAATGAAATTGTATTTTTAGTGTCTGCTGACATAACGAGTGTGATTAGAAGTTTAAATAATGATAAATTTTTAATAAAAGAAATAAGTAAAAAAAATAAAAAAATTAAAATTATAGATTTATCAAAATATTCAAAAATAAATAATAGAAACTATATAAAAAAACTAAACAATAATTTTGGTAATATTTTTAAATTAAAAATAATAAAAAATTTAAAAGATTTATGCAAACTTAAACAAGACAAAAAAATAGTTTTTATAAATCTTATTCCAATAGAATTTAATCATTTTATAGTGTGGAGAATTATTAAAAAATACAATTTATTTAATGTATTTGTTCAAAACGATCAATTCAGAAGATTAAGAGAGCAAGAAACTTCTAATAAAAAAATTAAAAAAAATTTTTTAAAAACTTTTTTTAATTTTTATTATTTTTTCAGAATATTGGTAATAATAAATTATTTACCTAAAATAAATATAGTTTTTGTTGCAACAAAGGAAATTAAAGAACAATTTGAAAAAAGTATTTTTAAAAATTTAGATAAATTTTTTAAAATAAGTTTATTTTCTTTTTTCAAAAAAATAAAAATTGTAAACATAAAATTTTACGAACCAAAACCTAAATTTAAATCAAATTATATTTGTTATATTGATACTGCGCCATTTGATCATCCTGCTTTAAAATATTTTTCAAACGAAAAAATAAATCAAAAGGATAGAAGAGTTTATTATAAAAATTTAATTTATTTTTTAAAGAAAATTCAAAAACATTTAAAAAAAAAAGTAATAATTTGCATACATCCAAAATATAACCTGAAATATAAGAGAAGTGATTTTGAAAATTTAAAGTGTGAAATATATAAAACTGAAAAATATATCAATGAATCTAGTATAGTTTTATTTACCTCTACCTCTATGGTTGTAAAAGCAATGATATTGAAAAAAAAGATTATACAAATAAATTCTTCTATGCTCCCGAACTACTTCAAAAGTGAAAACCTGCATTGGAATAGTTTATTCGAGTTTTCAGACCTTTTAATTGACAATAAAGCCAAACTAGATAAAGAACATTTAAATTATGTGATCAAAAATGCGAGTAATAAAGTAAAAAACTATAATAAAATTTTAAATAAAATAATCCATGTTCATAGTTTGACTGGATCAGAGCAGATAGTAAAAACTTTAGAAAACGAAAAAATATGAAAAATTGTATAATTATACCTGCTAGATTAAATTCTAAAAGGATTCCTGGGAAACCCCTGCTTAATTTAAACGGAAAACCATTAATAATTAAAACCATAGAAAAATTAAAAAAGAAAATTAAATTAGAACATATTTATGTTTGTACAGATGATAGAAAAGTTGCAGAGTTGGTAGATAAAAAAATTAAAAATAAATCAATAATAGTCAAAAAGTATTGCTTAAATGGAACTGAGAGGTGCTCTTTAGCACTTAAAAAAATTAAAAAAAAATACGAATATGTAACAATAGTATCATGTGATATGCCTTTTATAGAGGCAGATGTTATTAAAAATATTGAGAAAAAATTTAAAATAAATAAAAATAATACAGATGGAGTCACTGTACATTGTAAAATTAATGACAAGAGAATCCTTAAAGAAACAAATATTGCTAAAATTACTGTAAGTAAAAGTAATAGAATACTTTACATTACTCGTGCAGGAATCCCTTACTCAAAAAAATTTGTTAAAAATAAGTTTTTTAGTCATCATGGTATCATGATGTTAAAATGGAATGTCCTAAAAAAATATATAAAGCTTCAAAGCACTAGTTTACAGATTTTAGAGGATAATGAATGGCTTAAGTTAATAGAAAATGATTATATTTTAAGATCGTATGAGTATAAGAAACTTAAACCCGAAATTAATACAAAGAGCGATATTAAAAAATACTTTCCTATAAAAGTAAAATAATTTTTTAAATTTATTATTCTACAAACAAGCTATTTATTTTCTTTTCTTTTAAATCAAAATTTAATTCATTTTTCCTAAGAACAGGTAATTTAGGACTCCTGTTGCTAGGGACTACTGAAAATAAGTATACTAAAACTAATCTTTTCTCATTTTTTGGATGCAAGCCCCTATGTATACCAAATGTATTTGCTATAAAAGTTTTTCCTTTTTTTCCATTGATTGTTAAAATTTTATCTTTTGTGAAGTTTTTATAAATTAGTTGATCTGAAAATCTCTCTCTTTTATAAAGTTTATTGACCTTGTGCGAGCCAACAATATATTCATGTGGTCCATTGAATTGATCTACGTTGGAAAGATAAACAAAAACTTTTAAAAAATTCATCGACTCGTAATCTCTGTGAAATAACTGTGGTCCAGCTATCTCTTTAGATGGAAAAGACCACCAAGCCCATACCCAATCTAATTTAAAACTACAACCAAAGTAACTTTTTAAAATATTTAATAGATTTTGATTATTTGCAGCCTTTAAAATATGTTTCGATTTGACCAGTGTATTTGTATCTATATATCCAGTTTTTGCATCAGTTGGTGGTTTACTCAAATAAAATTTTTCATGATTTGTATATATTGGTTCTAATAAATGATCATTTGATAGATAATCTATTGTTTCTTTTAACTCAATGTCGTTAAAAATATTATTTATCTCTAAGTATCCATTAATATTTAATTCTTTAGTTTTTTTTTCTAAATCAATTGATGTGTTAAATTCATATTTTTTGTATAAAAAAACTTTTTCTAACTTTTGAAACAGAATTCTTGTCTTGGGTAACAAAAATATTCTTTGATATGATTTGTAAGTTAGTCTAAATAGCTTAACAAAAAAAACATAAATTTTAATTAAATTAACATGATTTCTTTTATAAATTTGCTGTTTAAGGTTAAATTCTAATGGCTCTGCTGAGTAAAGAATTTTTTTTAGAAAATTCATATAAAAATCTATAAACTCATTTTGTGAAAAAAAAAATACTTTTATTAAATCCTAACAAATGGGGAAGAGGAATTACTGCTATTTGGGTAGCTAGTCACAGCTCTGTATTAAAAAGGTCTGGTTTTGATGTACAATTATTTGATGCAACATTTTATGAAAATTGGTCAGATTTTGAAATTAAAATAAATACAGAGAATAAACAGTTTAAAAAAACTGATTATTTAAAAAGAATAGAATTTAATAAATCAGATATTCATGAAGATTTAAAAAAAACTGTAGAACAATTTAATCCTGATATTATTTTTTGGTCAGCACTAAGTTCTCATATTCATGGTGAGGGTGAGTATATAAATATTGAGTACGGGCATGACTTAGTTTCAGGTATCAAAAATTACAAAGGTTTAAGAATTTGCGGAGGTATTCAAGCAACAGCTAACCCTGAAATTACACAGACTAAATATAAAAATATTGACTTTTTAATAACTGGAGAATCAGAATTAGTCTTAAATAATATTGCAAAATGTTATCCAGATTTAAATGAAATAAAAAAATTAAAGGGAATAAGCTTCCATGATAAAATTCAACAAAAGTATATTAAGACTCCAAGACAAGATATAATTAAAGATTTAGATTTGGTCTCTCCTTATGATTACTCCCTATTTGATGAACAAGTTTTTTTAAGACCTTATAATGGAAAGGTTTTAAAAGCTATAGATTACGAAATTTCAAGGGGATGTATTTATACCTGTTCATATTGTGTAGAGACAATAATTCAAAGATATTATGGGTTTAAAGAAAATAATAAAAATGGAACTCTACTTAATTTTAAAAATTATTTAAGAAATAAATCTGCAAAAGTGATTTTTAATGAAATAACGAAACTAAATAGTGATCTTGGAATTGAATTATTCAGATGCCAAGATACAAATTTTCTAACAATTGATAAAAGTACACTCATAGAGCTCGCCGAACTAATATATGACTCAAATCTAGATATTAAACTTTATATTGAAACTAGAGCGGAAGGCATAAATATTAAAACACTTGAGTTATTAAAAAAACTTAAGGTCGATGGTGTGGGTATGGGTGTTGAACTTTCGGACCAAAATTTTAGAGAAACGAGTCTTAATAGATTTGTTAACCAAGAAAAAATTGAAAATGCGTTTAAACTTTTGAGAGACAATAAAATTAACACAACAGCATATAATATTATTGGTTTGCCAAATCAGACTGAAGAGTCAATAATTGAGACTATCAAATTTAACAAAAAAATTAACCCAAACGTTTGCTCTGTTGCCTTTTACTCAAAGTACGATGGCACAGATCTTACACATAAAGCTCTAAATAATTTTGATAAATCTCCAAGGGGCATGGATGCTCAGATAAGATCTAAAATAATTAATCATGACATTTCAAATAATCTATTAAATTTTTATAAAGATAACTTTAATTATTTGGTTAAAACTGATTTAAAAAATATTGAAAACTTAAAGAAATCTTATAACTATTAGAATTCAATATCAAAAACATGAAAAAATTTTTAAAAAAAAAAATTAAAAATTTTCTTGGAATTAGTAAGCTAGAGGAAATAAATGATAAGAATATTTTTTTGAATGGAAAAAATCTTATCAATAATAATCTTATAAATTTTTCCGACCAGATAGAAAAACATGAGGTCAAAATATTTTCACAATCTGGGGAGGATGGAATAATTCAATTTATATTGTCAAAAATCAGATCAAAAAATAGAAGTTTTGTTGAATTTGGTTGTGAAAATTATGTGGAGTCAAATACGAGATACTTAATGTTTAATGATAATTGGAAAGGACTTATAATCGACTCTGATAAAGAAAATATAAAAGAAATTAAAGAAAGCTATTACTTTTGGAAGTTCGAACTGACAGCAATTTGTAGTTTTATAAGCAAAGAAAATATTAGAGAAATAATTAACAAGAATGGATTTGCAAAAAATTTGGGAATATTATCAATAGATATAGATGGCAATGATTATTGGATACTAAAAGAAATTAAAGATTTGTCACCAGATATTATTATCTGTGAATATAACAGTCTTCTTGGAAGTGAAAAAGCAATTACACTAAAATATAACAAAAATTATCGAAGGGAAATTAATTCAATAAATAAAATTAACTATGGTGTGTCTATTCAAGCTATTCATAAAATTTTAAAGAATGAATATATTTTGGTTTATGGAAACTCATTTGGAAACAATGTTTTTTATGTAAATAAAAAATATAAAGGACTAATCAAAGAAAAAACAGTTGAGGAGTGCTATAAAGAAATTTCTTTCAATGAGTTAATTAACATAAATAATGCACCAAGAGAATTCGATAAAAAAAAAAAATTAATTGATTTATCAAAGTTTGAAGATGTCTGAAAACCTTACAAAATTTTTAGAAGACTCTAGCATAAACTATGAAGAAAATAAGTTAGGTAAGGAGATTACGTATGTTAAAACTGGAGGTAATATAAAATTTTTAGTAAGGCCAAATAGTCAAGAACAATTTATTTCTTTAATAAAATATCTAATTAAAAATCAATTAAATTTTTATCTTTTAGGTAAAACAACAAATACCTTAATGGATGACAATAAAAATTATGAATGCATAATACAAACTAATTTTTTAAAAAACTTTACAGTAACAGACTCTGAAATTGAAGTTGAAAGTGGTCTATCTATGCCAAAACTAGCTCACATAGCTTTGGCGAGAAATATCCAAGGATTTGAGTTAATTGAGGGAATACCTGGATCTGTTGGAGGTGGTATATTTATGAATGCAAGCAGTGGATATGGCAGTGTTAAATGTGGTATTACAGACAATTTAATATCAGTAAAATATATAAATAAGAAAGGTGAAATTGTAATAAAAAAAAAAGAAGATCTAAATTTTTCATTTAGAAAATCAATTTTTCATGATGAAACTGGTTTTATAATATCTGCAAAATTCAAATATTCTAAGGGAGAAAGAGAAGAAATTTTTAAAAAAATGAGATCTTTTAAAACAGTTAGGCTTAAAATATTAGAATATAATAAACCAAATTTAGGAAGTAACTTTTGCACATATGATATCTACAATGAAATAGCAAAAAATAATTTTTTTTACGGCGTAATTTATAAATTATTTAGAGTATTTAGATTATATAAATTTTTTTCAAATAAAACACTTAATTTATTTACAAAATATTATTTTAAATGGAAAACAGATTTACCTTATTCTGACAAAACTTTAAATTCTTTTAAAAAATATCCTCACAATAATTCAGAGGATTTAAAAAAATACATCGAAACTATACAAAAAATTACAAATAATAAATTAAGATTAGAAATAAGATTAATTTAAATTTTATCTAAAAATTTATTACTATTATCAATCAAAGAATTAATTTTTGAATTAAAATCATTCTGAAAAGTATTTTCTTTTTTTAAAACCTTAAATGTATTTTCATTTTGAAAAAAATGATTTTTAAGGCTTAAATGTTCAAGAATATTGTAGACTTTATTAAAACTCCAGTAATCCCAAAAATAAATAAAATTTTTTCTATATTTGATAGAAAAAATTGTTCCATGGAAAGATGATGTAAACACATATTTAGACGAAAATAGATAATCCACCCATTCGGTTGGGGATATTGCTAAAACTACATCACACCATTTGTTGCTTGACTGAGGTGTGAACGTTTTCAGATTATTTTGTTTACAATATTTAATAATACTTTTAGAGGTATTAGTATCAAAATAACCATAAACAAAAACATAATTTCTGAGAAAGTCTATTTTTTTTTCCTTAAAATCCCACATAAAAGTTGGATCCAGAACAACTTCAGAAGATATTCCTATTTCATCTAAAATTTTTTTTGAATGAAAATCTCTGATTGATATTGAGCTAAAATTTTTTAAATTCTTTTTAATTCTAACTTTAAAATCGGCTATATCATTTGTTGCACCAAAAGAAGTTGCATAAGACACTTTCTCTTTACAATTCCAATTTTCTCCAAAGAAAGTAAAATCCTTTCCTCTATAAGGATTGTTATAATTCCACATCTCATCACTTCCAACTACTATCTTATCAAAATAAAAACTAGATATTTTTTTTTTTGAATGTAATAATTTTGTTGGTTGATGATTTAAAGGTCTCATAAAACCTCTAATTTTTCCGTATAACGAAACTGAATTTTGAATTTTTTTTAAATCAAACTTAAAAAAAAAATCTTTAAACTCCTTCAAATGATATTTAAATCCTCTGTAATTCAGAATATAGACATTATTTTTTTTTGATAAAATATTATAAAGGGAATGAGTTTGCAAAACACTCCCATAGTTTATAGATTTATGTTCAGTTAATATCGCAATCTTATTTTTTTTCATATTTTTTTATAAATTTTCTCAATTTCATACAATGATTTTTTTCTCTGTAATCTGACATATAATTTATTTTTAGATAACAATTTATTTTCATTTAAATAGGTTTTCTGATTTAAAAACTTTGCAATTTTTTTTGCAAGATCTTTTGGATCATTTTTTGAAAAATATATAGATCCTTGATTTTTTTGTTCAATATGTCCTCTAATATTTGATAAAAATATAAATTTACTAAGACTTCTTGCTTCTTCATTGAGCGTACTCCATCCTTCATAGTGTGATGGGTTTATCATCGCTATACAACATGATTGTAAATTTATTTTTTTTTGTTCATTGATATTTGACAAAATTTTTACTTCCTTATTAATATCAAGTTCATTAATTTTTTTTTTTAATTTATTAAAATAATCCAACGACCTATAATCTTTTTTATTACCCGAAAAAATAAACTGGATTTTTATTTTTTTTTTTTTTAATTCCTTAATCGCTTCTAATAAGACCATATGATTTTTGTGGACCCAAAATTGGGATGGAAAATATATAAATTTTTTTTTTGTATTAATTTTATTTTTATTTTTAGATAATTCTAATACCATTTTTAGCGGAATGATATTTTTTTGTAATTTATAATATTTTTTAAATTCTTTTTTAATTTGATTTGAACTTACAAATATCTTGTCACTATTTTTAATTTCATTATAAATGTATTTTTCTCTTTCTTGTAAAGTGATTTTTGAAAAAAAATTAGGATAAACCTTATTCTGTAAATCTGGTATCCAGCCAATTACTTTTATATTTGTATTTTTAAAAAGTCGCCTATGAGATAAAATATCAATTTTATTTTTTAAAAGAAAAAAATATAAAAAAATATTTCTTTTAAAAATAAAATTTATTAATTTCACGATAAAAAAATAAAAAGAATTTTTTTTTAGAAAATTAACTTCAATAATTTTATTATTTTTTGATATTCTGTCTTTTACAAAATTTCTGTCATCAGTGAAAATCATCAAATCCAATGAAGGACTATTATTTATTAGTTCAAGCAAATTTTTAAAGTATGATATTCCCCCTCCCCAATTAATGAGTTCGTGCTTACATATTAAAAACGCGATTCTTGATTTTTTCATGATTATTTTGTAAATAGCACTCTTTAGATATAAATTAATCAAAAAAAAGATCATACTTTGAAATTTGCAGTAAATTTACCTCGGATAGGAAAACTAGAAAGAAAATATGTCAACGATACTATAGACTCTAATTGGTTATCGAGTAATGGTTATCACACAAAAATATTTGAAAAAAAAATTTCAAAATATTTAAATAGAAAATATGCAATTGCAGTTCAAAGTGGAACAGCTGCAATTCATGCTGCATTGAAAGCTTGTGATATTACATCTAAAGATGCTGTTATTACTCCAAATTATTCATGCATATCCAATCTATCTTGTATTAATCAATTAAATGCTAAAAAGATAATTGTCGAAATCGAGAATGAAACTTTAGGTTTAGATTTCAAAGAACTTAAGATTGCATGGAAAAAATATAAACCAAAAGTAGTTCAAATAGTTCATGTTTATGGTCATCCGGCTAGAGACACGTTAAAAATTTTAAATTTCTGTAAAAATAAAAAAATAAAAGTTATTGAAGACGCCAGTGAATCTTTGGGTGCAAAAATAGGTAAAGATAAAGTCGGGAGTTTTGGAGACATAAGTGTTTTTTCAGTTAGATCTGAAAAAATGATCGGATGCGGAGAAGGTGGTGTTATCTTAACAGACAGCAAAAGATTATTTGAAAAATTAAAACTTATATGTTCAAGACATGCTCCTTTTAGAGACAAGAATGATCCATATTGGAAAAAATACTATATTAGTGGAGAAGGATATAATTATTTGATGCCTCATTTACTAGGAGCTGTTTCAAGAGCACAAATAGAAAAGTTTGAAAAAGAAATACTTAATAAAAAAATTAATGTTGGAAAAGTATATAGAAAAATTTTTAGAGGATCTGATCAATATCAATTTGTTCCAAAACTGATAAAAAATACAAAACCTGTTTTTTGGCTAAATGCTATATACTTAAAAAATCTTTCAAAGAGTAAAATAAGAAACCTAGGGTATTATCTTCAAAAGAAAAATATTGAAGTTAGGTCAGGTTTTTGGCCTTTAAACCAGCTAAATTTTTTTAAATCTTTTTATGTAAATTCACAGAAAGAATCTGTAACTGATAAAATATTTGAAAAAATACTAGTATTACCATCTAACTCTAATTTAAAAGAAAAAGATATTAAATTTATTAAAAAACAGATTGATTTTTTTTTAAAGAAAAATTTATAATTTTTCTATTTTATTATTATAAATTTTTAATGTTATGTCAGATATTTTTTTAACAGTTTCGTCATGTGTCGCTATCAAAATTGTAACGTTTTCTTTTAGTTTTTTAATTTGATTTAAAACTTTAATTTCACTTTCTTCATCTAATGAACTAGTTGGTTCATCTAAAATTAAAATATTTGGCTTATTGTACAATGCTCTTGCTATTCCAAGCCTTTGTCTCTCACCTCCAGATAATTTGGTTCCAAATTCGCCGACTCTATAATTAATACCTTCACTCAAATTATTTACAAATTCAGAAAGACCAGATTTTTCAACACTATCTATAATTTTGTTGTCATCTATATCTTCATCTCTTATTCCAAAAGCAATATTTTTTCTAATTGTGTCATCTGTGAAATATACAAATTGTGGCACATATCCAATTTTTGACATCCACACATCTTTGTAATCAAAAATATTATATTTATTGTCTAAGAGAATTTTTCCTTGATCTGGAGAAATTAAAGTCATGATTATTTCTAAAAATGTGCTTTTGCCTGATCCACTTTTTCCAATAATACAAACTATATCTCTTTTATTAACACTAAAATTGAAATTTTTAAAAATATATTTTTTTTTATCAAATGAAAAACCTACGTCTATAAAATTTATAGATTTATCAAATTCGATATTATCATTTTTTACTGAATTATTCGTTCTTAAATAGTTTTTATCAAATTCCTCGCTAACAAGCTTTAATGCTGGATTTCCAAATTTAATTCTTTGCAATGATGATGTTATTTTATTAAAACTTGGCAGAATTCTAAATGCTACAAAAGAAAAAACGGCTATTTTTTGAATCACAATTTCTGGTGAATTTGTTGCAGAAAAAATTAATAGTATAAATATAATAAAAATTGCAACACTAAATATTTCAAATATATTTTTTGGTACTGAAGAAAAGAATAAATATTTTTTATTTATAGATGCATAATTAAAATTAAAATTTCTAAATAAATTTAAAAAAAATTTTTCTTTTTGATAAAGTTTGGTTTCTTTGATACTGTTAAATCCTTCCTGAAGAGTTTTTATCTTTAATTGGAGATTTAGTTGTCTACTTTCACCCCAAAACTTAAGTTTTTTATTTAAAAACAAAAAATATAAAAACATTACAAAAATCATAACCACCGAAACTATTAAAGTAAGTTTGGTATCAAAAATAATTAAAAATATAAATATAGATGAAATTAATATTAATTCAGAGAGTAATAATATACACGGCATTAAGTAATTGTTAGCTACTTCCGATACTTCGTTTGTAATATTTGAGATTAGTATTGAAGAATTTGATCTTTTTAATTCTAGAAAATCTAAAAAAATATATTTTTTAAATAATAAATCTGAATACTTTTTTTGAAAATTTGTAACAAATAAAAATTGTCTGTGTGTTATATACAATACTAATGAATTTTTTATTACTATTATTAAAAAAAAATAAATCAATACAAGAGACATGATTTCTTTTTTCTCATCTGCCTCAAAAAATAAGATATTAACTAATGTCTTTGGTATGTATTTATCAATATTTCCGTCAAAAAGTATTGTTATAATTGGAATAATCAAACCAATACTAATTAATTCTAACAAAGTAATTATGATTGAGAAAAAACTTAATTTATAAAATTCTATTTTTTCATCTAGGTCAAAAAAATTTAATAGTTTTTTTATTTGCCCAATCATTTTAATTTATTAATATCGTACATTGAATAATTATCATGAGTTAAAAAATTTAGATACTTCTGATAAATATCTGTATCTTCCACTTTTTTGATATTTTTTAATTTTTTAAAAATTTTTTCAAGAAACCTATATTCAAAATTTTTTTGAAAACCTACCAATTCTGAGGGATGAAATTCTGGCAATTCATCAAAAAAATCATTCTTATTTTTATCTAATGCATGTGTCAAAAAAAATAAAACTAAAGATTTCTCAATCTGAGAGTCATTTAAAGGCGATAATTTGTCAATATTTTTTAAAAAATTTTCATATTGAAAATAATTTTTTGCTTCATTAGAAGTTTTACAATAACTATAAGGGCTATTGTTGCATGAAATTGAAGGAATACCAAAACAAGCATATTCTATGCCAGCAGTTCCATGACCTGTAACTATACAATCTGCATTTTCCTTAATGAATTTTGGACTTAAAGACTCTGGAAACAGTTTTACGTTATTATATTTTAGGTCTGGAATTTCATCTATAGCTCTAAGAGAAATATCTTTAATTGGCAACATTGTGAATTCAGTAGGATGTTTTTTTACCAGAACATTTACATTAGGATTTTGAGACAGAATATTTAAAGTTTCTTTTAGCCAGATAAAATTATCTGTAAATAATTTTCTTCTAATTTCAAATACACCGTCATAAACATTATGAGAAAAAACAATTACAAATTTTTTTTTATTATCTAGTTTTAGTTTATCACAAAGCTCATCTTTTGATAATGTATAATGTTTATTAGAAAAAACATATTTTGCATCTAAAAATTCATTTTCAGTAAATTCAGACAGAAACTTTTTATCTAAAATATTTTTGGCTTTTTGTATATAATTTGCACGCTTAGAAAAAGCATATAGATAAAATTTTTTATTGATATATGTTCTTGGAATTGTTCTTTGACTAAATCTTTTATATTTTCTTACTGAAGAAATATTTACAGGTCCTACAAAAAGATAGCAAATACATTCTCTCTTTAAAATATATTGAAATAAATTAGCTCTAGGACTGAACTGATTTTCCTTTCCAGCAAAACTATCAATTTTTTTATTATTAAAAAGATAATTTATTTTGATAGAGATTAATAAGGTTTTAAAAATATAAAACTTAAACTTTTTTAAATCATCAACACTTCCAGATAAATTAAATCTTAAGTAGTCGTCATAAGCAATATTTGAAATTTCAATATTCTCATAACTATAACTGAGGTCACTGGTTGAGTTTACTCTATTAATTTTATTAAACTCTTTTAAAATTATAGTAAATTTCCTAAAAATTATAAAAATAGAAAAAAAAAATGAATTCAAGTGCACAACATGATCTATCCCAAAAGATTTATAAAAAGAATTTTTTATGAATGAAAAATTTTTATCTAAAACAATTATTGGAAATTGTTTTATTTTTTGTATCTTTTTTGCATGCGTTAACAAAGTATAACAATAAAGACTGCTGTCATCATAAGCATCAGTGATTATATATTTATCAGAAGATTTAAATTTAAAACGTATTTTCCATAAATCGTTTATAAATTTCAAATCTTTATTAAATTTTTTTCTAAATTTAAAATACTCAAAAGCTGAAGTAAAAAAAACTTTTAGACTTTGGAATAAATTTGAAACAATTATGTAAATTAAATATTTAATTAAAACTATTATATTCATTTAAAATTAATCTATAAAAACCTTTTTCTACATTGTTTTACTAAAATTATTTGTTTTTTTACAGTTTCCCAACCTCTAAATTTTTTCATTTTAGTGATTCATTAATTGATTGTGCTAATATTTTAAAGTAGTGAATGTTTTACATTAAATGATTAATTTTAAAAAATTAAAAAAACCTTTTATAATCGCAGAAATAGGTATAAATCATGAAGGGAATTTTAAAACTGCAAAGAAATTAATTTTCGAAGCAAAAAAAGCTGGGGCTGATGCTGTAAAATTTCAAATATTTAAGCCTTACACGCTTGCAAATAAAAAATCAAAAAAAAGTAATCTTCAAAAGAAAAGTACAAGCGAAAAAAACCCTTTATATAAAATTTGGCAAAAGATGGAATTAAAATTTCTTGAATTGAAAAAATTAAGAAATTACTCAAAAAAACTAAAGATTTATTTCATTTGTTCTGTATTCGACATTGAAAGTTTATCAATGATTAGAAAATTAAAGATTGATGCTATAAAAATTGCTTCATCAGATATTACTGACGAATATATGCAAAATTATTTATCAAAAGAAAAAAAGCCAATTATATTGTCCACTGGTATGTCAGAAAAAAAAGAAATTGAAAAATGTATTAAAAATTTAAAATCAAAAAATTTAGCAATTTTACACTGTGTTTCTCTGTATCCTTGTAATTTTAAAAAGGCAAACCTAAATAGAATTATTTCACTAAGAAAAAATTTTAAACATCCAATTGGCTATTCAGACCATTGCATTGGACCAATTGCATCTATTTTATCAATAAATCTTGGGGCAAAAATCGTAGAAAAACATTTCACATTAAACAAAAATAAAATTGGTTTAGATCATAAACTCTCTGCGGATCCAAACGATTTAAAAATAATTTGTGATTTTGCAAAAAATTATAAGTTTTTTTTTGGAGTAGAAAAAATTAATCCATCTAATTATGAAAAATCTTTTAGAAAACTTTTTAGAAAAGGTATATATTTTAGAAAAGACATACCAAGAGGAAAAAAAATTGATGAAAAGGACATTATTGTTAGAAGACCTATGAATAAAATTAATCCAGCGGATTATAAGAAGATAATTAATAAAATTGCTAAAAAAGATTTCCTAGAAGGTGATGAAGTCAGAAAAAGTTTTTTAAGTTAAATATTAAATTGAGAATAATATATGAAAAAATTAATCTAACAAATTGTAATACTTATAAGTGAATAATTTTTTTATTTTTTTCATTTTTATATATACCTCTTGTATCAAATATTAATTTTGCATCTTTATTAATTTTTTTATATTGAAACTTTGTGTGATCAGTCAGTATAATAACACAGTCATATTTTTTATAATTTTTAACCTTTATAGTTTTAAATGATTGATTCTTAATTGTGAATTCATCTATATATGGGTCACACACATCAACAATAAATCTTTTTTTATTTCTAAGTTTATCAAAAATTTTTAAACTTGGAGATTCCCTGTAGTCATTTATATTTTTTTTATATGCAATTCCCATGATTAAACACTTTAAATTTTTGTTTTTGGGTACATTTTGCATAATATTTCTGATAATCCAGTTTGTAACATTATTATTAACAATTGTGCTCAGATTGATGAATTTCGTCTCTTGTCCTTTTTTTTTTGCAAGCCAAGTCATAAATACTGGATCTACAGGGATGCAATGCCCTCCGACGCCAGGTCCCGGAACAAATTTTCTAAAACCAAATGGTTTAGATGCTGCAGCATCAACGACATCATGTATATTCAGTTTCAATTTATGTGTAATCATCTTCATTTCATTAACTAATGCAATGTTTACAGAACGAAAAACATTTTCAAATATTTTTGCGGTTTCTGCTATTTCAATAGATTTACATACATAAATTTTTTCAAATATATTTTTATATAAACTTGAAACTTTTCTATTACATTCTTTAGTAAAACCCGATACGAGCTTAGTTATTTTTTTATACTCTAATTTTTGGCTATATTTATCTTTTCCTGGGTCAATTCGTTCAGGAGAGTATCCTACAAAAAAATTTTTTCCGATATTAAATTTTTTATTTAATTTCTTTTCAAATATTTCTTTTGTAGCTCCAGGAAAAACACTGCTTTCTAGTATCAATGTCTGATTTTTTTTCAAGAATTTAAAAATTTTTATAAAAGCAGAATTAATGTAAGTCATATCTGGATAATTTTTTTTCAGAGGTGTAGGTAAACATAAAATGATATAATCACATTTTGTAATATTACTTATTTGACTCATTGAAAAAATATTTTTTTTATTAACTTTCTTAAGTTCACTATTTGATATATCTGAAATATAAGACAAATTTTTTTTTATTAAATTTACCTTATCAAGACTCAAGTCAAACCCAAGGACATCATATTTTTTATTAACTAATAGAAATAAAGGAAGGCCAACATAACCAAGTCCAATAATAGCTACTTTTTTTTTTAACTTCATGTTTACTAATTAAGTCTTTCAAACTTAGTATGGCAGACTGGCCCATCTAAATTATCATCTATATTTTTTACTTTATTTTCAAAATCTGATATTTCTTTAAATATTCTATCTAGAACATCAAAATATCTATCCAAAACTTTCTTGTCATGCTTTACTGATACAAAAATTGCGTTTGTAACTAAAAAATTTTTTTTTAACATCTCTTGTGTAATATATGTTTTGTACTTGAGCCAATCATTTGAAATTATGCTAAAACTTGACAAAGCCGGTATACCAGTGACTTGTATATTGAGTTTATTTCTCTCTGCTAAAATTTTCCATTTTTTTTGTATATTCTCACCTATTTTTGTTATTAGACGCCAAGATTTTGTTTTTTCCATTATCTCTAAAGTTTTATTTGCTGCTACTGGTCCAGATCTTTCTGTCCAAAAAGTACTACTTATGAAACTAGTTTGCGCACATTCCATAATCTCTCTTTTTCCTATTATTGCAGTAATACCATAACCATTTCCAAGAGCCTTGCCAAACCATGCCATGTCAGGATTTACTCCATAAACTTTATGAAGTCCTCCAAAACTTTGTCTAAAACCTGAGGAACATTCATCAAACATAAGAATTATTTTCTTTTTATTGCATAAACTTCTTATATTTTGCAAAAAATTATTTTTTGGCATTTGATTTCTTGATACTTCCATCTTTATTGCACCAATATCGTTCTTTTCTACAATTTTTTTCAATTGATCAAAATTATTATAAGTGAATGGAATCGCAGTTCCTTTTAATTCTTTTGGAACACCATTGGGCTCTAAGCCTGGTAACAAATAAGGTTTTAAATTATCTGAATTTTTAATGTTTGCTGAAAGATACCAATCATGCCAACCATGATAGCCACAGAATGCTATTTTACTTTTCCCAGTTGCAGCTCTAGCTATTCTAATAGAAATAGCGCTAGCTTCACCTCCGGTTCTTGCTAGCCTAGCCATATCTGACCAAGGATGCATCTCAATTAGTTTTTCACATAATTCGACTTCTTCAGGACAATTTAAAGTGCTTATATTACTTTTGTTGATTGCTTTTTTGACTGCATTATCTACATCTGAATTAGCATAACCTAAAATATTAGAACCAATTCCCATAAGCGAAATATCATTATATTTTTTTCCATCTAGATCCCATACTTGACAACCTTTTGCTTTACTAAAATATGCTGGCCATTGTTTAGGGTGAAATAATTCAGGCCTTTTGGAAAGTAACATATTTCCACCAGGAATAATTTGTTTTGCTCTTTTCCACATTTTTTTTGTTTTTGACATTTTTGCGCCTTCGTTTCTTAGTATAATACTGTTTGTTGTAAATTTTTTTCTATTTTTTTTAATTACTTTTAAAACCTCTTTCCAGCTAAAATAAATATTCGGTTTAAAATTGTTACAAATTAAATTTATCACTCTTAAATCACGCTCTTCATCAAGAGACCACCTAAGATTAGATAAATTTTCTTTGTACTTTATATTGTGTTTTTTAAATTTTTTCGAATTTTTAATAAACGTTGTTACATGTTCTTTATCATAACTATTTTTAGCATTACTGTATGCAGTTTTTAAAGTTTTAAAATCGAAAATTTCTATATCTAAACCATCTGGAAAAGTAGCAGGATCAGTATTACTTAAATAATTAACTTTTTTCTCATTAAAAACTTTAATAAAATCATCTACTAAACTTGGATCTATAATAATACTATCACCAGTGATTCTAACAATTACATCGGCTTTATATTTAATAGCTGTTTCAAAATATCTCTTTAGTACATTATTCTCGCTACCAGCGTAATATTCTATTTTTTTCTTCTTTAAAAAATTTTTTAATTTAAAATTTTTATTCTGATTTGATGTAGCTATTACAATTTGATTTAAAAGTTTAGATTTTTTCAATCTTTTAAGTAATAACTCAATTGCTACAACTCCATTAATACTTTTCAAAATTTTACCTGGGTATCTAATAGAATTAGTTCTGGCTTGAACTATTGCAACAATTTTTTTTTTTACCATCTTGATGGATTTATTAAATCAATTTCTTTACTTGCATCAATTTTTTTCAAATTAAATTTTATAAAATTACATTTTGAAATCAAATATTTAAATTGTTTTGAAGAGTCTACACCTAAAATCACCTTATCAATATAAGGATTTGATAAAGCATATTGTAAACATATTTCTATTTTTGATTTTTTCATTTGTTTTGAAATCTTATCAAGATTAATAAAATATTTATTATATTTAATAAATTTTTTTGGTATTTTATTAATTGACATTGTTAACAATCCTTGCAGAAAAACTGATCGTGCATGTATTTCTATATTAAGTTTTTTTAATTTTTCTAAAGCTTTAAGTTTTATCGTTCTTTGATCAAAAATATTAAATGGTAATAAAACAAGATCAATTTTAAATTTTTTAAGAATATTATTTAATTCCTTTACAGTATAAATAGAGACTCCAATTTTTTTTATAAATCCTTTTCTCTTTGCTATTTCTAATCTTTTAAAAATTTTAGCACCATTTTGTCCAAGTAAATACTCTGTGTTATGTACATGCATACAATAAACTGATTTTACTTTGAGTTTATTTAAAGAATTCATAATCGCCCTATCAACCCACTTTGAAATATTTGTACCAGGTTTAGTTGCTGGTAACTTTGATATTAGGTTAAATTTTTTGAAATCAATGTTTCCAATTCTCTCTTCACAATTTCCATATGCATGGGCTGTATCGATAAAATTAATATTATTTTTCTCTGCTATATTCTTTATTTTAATAATTTCTTTACTTGGAAGTTTTCCTTTTTTATTAGCTATTCCATATTTAAAACCCCACTGAAGAGTTCCAATTCCAATTTTGTTTTTTAGTTTATCTATTTTATTTATATTTTTTTCTCTAAGTAGTTCTTTAATACCACTCTCTAAGCTAATTTTAGGCACATACCCTATGTCATTTTTAATCTTTGATAGATTGGGAATTCTTTTAAATATTTCTCTTTCTTTAGTTCTGTCACTATCTTTATAAGATATTTTCTTTATTTTAATATTTTTTTTTTTCTGAAAGTTTACATATTTTTTTTGCTAAGTTTAATATTGAAATAGGTTCATTGTTATTACCTATGTTGTATGTAGTATTTGCCTTCCCCTTTTTAACAACACCTATTAAGCCTTTTGTTGCATCTTCAAGATTGCAAAAACTTCTTATCTGATTACCATTTCCATAAATTTGTAAATTTTTTCCTTGACTGACTCTTTTTATAAATTTTGATATCACAAAATTGCTTTTTTGACCTAGTCCATAGACATTAAAAAATCTAATTATATTGTAATTTATTTTTTTTTTTTTCGCGAAACCTTCAATATATTTTTCAGCTACGATCTTACTAGTAGCGTATATTGATTTATTCTTTAATTCAGCATCTTCATTAATTGGAAAAATTCTTTGATCACCGTAAACTTCTGAAGAAGATGAAAAAATAAATTTTTGAATTTTATTTTTAATTGAATGTATTAATATTTTTTTTACCCCTAGAATATTATTATCTAGACAATCTACTATGTTTTCATCTGTATTTTTAACTCCAAGTGATGCTGCTAAATGTATTACAATATTGCAACCTTTTATAGCGTGTCTTATGACTTTGTCATCAAAGATACTTCCTTGAAAGAATTGAAATTTTTTTTCAAAATAAACTTCTGGCTTATTTATGTCTAAACAATTTACATAATAACCATCTAATAATAAATTCTTTATTATAGATGTACCTATAAATCCAGAGCCACCTGTCACTAATATTTTTTTCATTTAATTAAATAAATAATTGTTAAAGAGTTTTATAAATTTTAGTTGATTTTTTTTTGAAAGACCTGGAAAAATTGGAATTGAAACTTCTTGTTTAAAGAAATTTTCAGTAATAGGGAATAATTTTTTTTTAAAACTAAAGTTTTTTTTGTAAAAATCATAATGGTATAGAGGAATATAATTAATCTGAAGTCTTATTCCCTTTTTTAAAAAAAAATTTAACATTTTATCTCTTTTAATTTTTAATTTTTTAAAATCAATCAGTAATGGATATAAATGGTATGCATGTGTATTTTTAAAACTACTTTTGGGAATAATTAAATTTTTATTTTTAGAAAAATATTCATCATAAATTGATGCAATTTCTGACCTTCTGCGCATGAAAAAATTAATTTTCTTAAGTTGACTTATTCCTAGAGAAGATTGAAAATCAGTTATTCTGTAGTTATAGCCAAGATCAATTTGATTATTCTTCCAATGAAATCCTTTTTTGGAATGAGGTATGATTCCATGACTTCTTAAAATCTTGACTTTTTTGAAAATTTTTGTGTCATTGGTTATTACAGAACCCCCTTCTCCCGTAGTAATATTTTTTAAAGATTGAAAGCTTTGAGATACAACATCAGCATATTTTGCAGCATACCCTTTATCTCCAAGGTATTTAGCTCCTAATGCGTGG
>MDSV01030151.1_pt1 | contig 38533 bp, 27 predicted proteins | sample 810851 | NCBI WGS metagenome assembly MDSV01 (sample SAMN05326640, study PRJNA326480) | marine metagenome | isolation source: seawater | place: Atlantic Ocean: North East | collected 2012 | reverse complement strand
TCTATATACAACATTAATGAACAGATTTTTGTATTTGGAGGTCTTTCACTTAATTATTTACTAAGTGCAAAAGCTAAATTTAGTGGAGATATGGATGGGATGGATGACCAAGATTTAGAAAACGTGGCTAGTTTAGACTATGGCCTAGAATTTGGTTTAGACTATTTTTTTGAAGAAAATATGGGCCTCAGATTTGGGTATTACTTAGGTCTAGCAGATATTAATGAAGAAACCACTGAAGGATATGAATCATATAATAAAGGTATTAAAGTATCATTCTTATATGGACTGTAATACTTTTTATTTATTACAATCAAAGAAAAAGGCGACCTCAAATGGTCGCCTTTTTTCTTTTTCATATAATTTTGTTCATTGTTTGTTTTAGAATGTCAAAATAGATTTTAGTATATCTTAAAAAATAATTATCCTGATCTAGCGAATGAATCAAAACCTGAAATTTTATTTAAAACTTTTTTTTAAAATAGCTCTCACAACGATTATAGTTGATTTATCCTATTGTAAAGAATTAATCATGAATGATAGGGATTATTCATTTATGATATCATACCGGAATCTTGGATTGGGATATTTTGAAGAAGAAAGATATACTGATGCGGTAGATGAGTTTCAAAAGATAGTAGAGATTAATCCAAAAGAACCATTAGGTTATGCCAATCTCGGAATAAGCTATATGCAAATGAATGGTGAATTGGAGCTTGCAGAAAAGTCGATGATTGAAGCTCTAAAACTTGCTCCAGATAATCCAGACATTTCTTTTTTGCTAGCAAAAATATATGAATTAACTAATAGAGATTCTTTAGCGATTAGTACCCTTCGTGGAATAATTCAAACTCACCCGGAACATGTCGTCTCTCTTTATCAATTAGGAATATACTTTTCAAGAGGAATACAGTCTAAAAATAAAAATGAGGCAAGAACTCATTTTAAAAAAATCAGCTCCATATTACCTAGTAATATACCAGCTACCTTAAAATTGGTTGAATTACTTTTAGATAACAATAATAGTAGTAATGCACTTTTTCTTTTACAAACACTCCAACAAACTTTACCAAAATTATCTGAAGACTCTCTAAATCTATTAAAAAAAATCTTGGAATTACTTCATAATGAAAAAACTTTAGAGACAAAGACACCACTGATTATGTTTCATAATCTTATGAAACCTACCGATTTATACAAAACTGATCTTAAAAAATTAAGAGGAACAAAAGGGCCTATTTCAGGAACTCCTTTATATCGTTTTTTAAATACAAAAAGAAAATCCACAAATAATGATAGAAAAGACCTTAACGATATTCAATATCAAGATATATCTGAGAAAGTTGGATTAGGAGCACTAAATAAAAAGTTTAAAACAAAAAATCCAAGCACATCTGATTATCCCATTACGGCAATTGGAGATTATGACATGGATGGAGATTACGACCTCTACACATCATTCTGGTCAGAGAATGAAAATAGGAATCACCAGTTTTTATTAGAAAACAATAATGGTATTTATACTAAAACAATTTTCTTACCTCAAAATCAAGAATCTACGGGAAAAGATCTTTCTGCAAGTTTTATTGATATCAACAATGATGGTTATTTAGACCTCTTAATCTGTAATTCATCAAAGAACAGACTCTATAATAATCAAGGAGGATTAGATTTTTCCTTAAATACCAATGTTACTAATATTAATCAAGCGGCTGCAAGTAAAGCCCTCTTCTTTGATTTTGACCTAGAAGGAGACCTAGATTTTTTTCTTATAACAAAAAATGGTAATCAATTATTTAGAAACAATGCAGATGATACTTATATAGAAACAGGGGTTAAATCTGGTATAACTCCAAATCTATATAAAACAATCGATGCTGTTTTTTCTGATTTTGATGACGATGGTGATTCTGATATCCTTTTAATTGGTGAAAAGGGTAGAAATATTTATTATGATAATCTCCGACAAGGATATTTTAAGAATATTATTGATAAAACTAATTTTATTACACCTGAACAACCAGGTGTAATAAAAACAGGCGATTACAATAATGATGGCATGATAGATTTGTTTATTACAGATAGTAAAAACAAGGAACATAAATTTTTTAAAAATATTGGGAATAAAAATTTTATTCAGGATACAGATTGGAATAATTCTTATGCAAAAAATAATACTCAAATAGATGGATTTGATGCTGAATTGTTTGATTCAAATAATGATGGTTACTTAGATCTTCTTGTATCTATAAATAAAAACAACAATCAACATGCTCTTGCAATATTATACAATAATCAAAAAGGGCAGTTCAATGAACCTTCAATAATATATTCTAAGCTCAATGGTCCTCTAAGAAAAGCGAAGACTATAGACTATGACAATGATGGTGATCTAGATATTTTTCTTTCGGATTCTTATAATCAGCTTTATTTATTTAGAAACAATGATGGCAATTTAAATAATTATTTAAAAGTTCAACTTACTGGTTTACGCGCGGGAAGTAGTAAAAATAATTATTTTGGTATTGGATCAAAAGTGGAACTCAAGGCTGGTGACCTCTATCAATTAAAATATGTAACTGAGCCAGTCATCCACTTTGGTATTGGAGAAAGAGATAGTGCAGATATTATAAGAGTTGTCTGGAGTAATGGCGTTCCACAAAACCATTTTAAACCACAAAAAAATCAAACGATTGTCGAGACACAGGTTCTTAAAGGTTCTTGCCCTTATCTATTTGGATGGACAGGAAATAAATACGAATTTATTACTGATGTACTTTGGCCAAGTGCATTAGGTATGCCCCTGGGTATTATGGCAGGTGAACCCTTATTCGCATTTCCTAATTCAACAGATGAATATTTGAAAATCCAGGATACCAAATTAAAGGTTAAAGAAAACAAATATTATTTGCAATTCACTACAGAATTATGGGAAACACCATATCTAGATAATGTCAAACTTCTTGTAATCGATCATCCTAAAAATGTTGATGTTTTCATTAACGAAACATTTATTCCTCCTCCCTATCCAGAGTTTCGGATTCATAGCGTTACTAAAAAATATTTACCCTCTAATGCAAAAGATGAACGAGAAAATGACCAGCTAGATAAAATAAAATTCAAAGATAATTTATATGTCGCGAATTTCTCCTCAGATTTATATCAAGGTGTAACCGAATTACATGATCTGACTCTAGAATTCGATAATCTCCCACTTGCTGATTCTTTATTTTTATTCCTTCAAGGTTGGTTATTCCCTACTGACGCCAGTATTAATGTTCTTCTATCTCAAACAGAAACGCTTAGCTCAATATTTCCATACCTTCAGGTTCCAGATGAAAATGGGGAATGGGTAACCATTATTAAAAATTTAGGTTTTCCTAAAGGAAAAAATAAAACCATGATTATTGATATGACAAATAAATTTATTTCCGATGATTATCGAATTCGTATTCGAACTAATATGCAGATATATTGGGATCATATCTTTATCGCTAAAAATACATATAGAAACAATATACAATCGACCGAGCTGTCTCCTACATCAGCAGACTTACATTATCGAGGTTTTTCAGATATATCCAAAATAGACTATAGTAGCCCTCATATACCTGATTATTATTCTATTAGCAAAGGTCAAAAATGGCGTGATCTTATAGGTGATTATACTAGATATGGAGATGTCCTATCTTTATTAATACAGTCTGATAATAAATATGTTATCATGAATTCAGGGGATGAGATAACATTAACATTTAATGCGCTTAATCTTCCCAATATTCCTAAAAATTGGTCTAGAGACTTTTTTTTCTATAATGATGGTTGGTTAAAAGATGGAGACCTTAATACAAATCGTGGACAAACAGTAGAGCCTCTTCCTTTTCATGGTATGGAATCCTATCCAGATGCCGCTAATGGTAAATATCCATCTGATAGTGAATTTAATTCCTATAGAAAAGAATACAATACTCGTAAAATTAATGATGAAAAATTCAAAGGATTTCTTCGCAGGTCCATAAAAGAAATAAGAGAAGATCAAGCAGAGTAATAATTTTATGTCATTCAATTCAAATCAACATGTTTAAGCATATCGCAATAATTATTTTAATCATAATCCACCACAAAAATTTAATCTTTGCTGGAGAGGGAAATAGTGAGATTTACCTAGAGGATAAAAGTAAGAATTCTGGAATTGATTTTATTCATTATGCACCTAGACCTAGGTGGTGCGAAATAGGGCCTTCTGTTGTTGGCGCCGCAACAAATGAAGGATTAAGTCTTGTATTTGAAGAAGAGCAAGAATTCTGGAAGTCGAATAATAGACTTTTGACCATGGATGAGTTTGCCAATGTTCATTTAATTAAAATGAATGGTTCAGGTGGCGCTTGGCTTGACTACGACATTGATGGAGACTGGGATTTATATCTTGTGAATTGTCAAGGAGATGAAAAAAAAATAACAAATGCTCTTTATGAAAATCAAGGAAATGGTACTTTTGTCAAAAAATTTGATACAGGTGCAGAAGATGACGGTGAAGGAATGTCTGTATCTATAGCTGATTATGACAATGATGGATATCCTGATATATTTGTAACAAATTATGGAAATTTTAAGCTCTACCACAATAATAGAGATAACACATTCATGGATGTTACCTCAACTGCCTTTCCTGATGGAATTAAAGACTGGTGGTATGGTGGATCTAGTTGGGGCGACTATGACCTAGATGGATATCTAGATTTATATGTAGCGGGATACGTGGACTTTTCTCGTAGACCTCAATATACAAGCCTCAGGTTTCCTATGGATTTTGGAGGACTTCCTAATACACTTTATAAAAATAATGGAAATGGTACTTTTACAGATGTAACACCTCAACTTGATATTTTAACCGATGCCTCTAGAAAATCTATGCAAGTTGTTTTTCATGATTTCAATGAGGATGGATTTCCTGATCTTTTTGTAGCAAATGATACTGATGCAAACGGATTTTATTTAAATCGTGGTGATGGAACATTTAAAATATTCTCTGGTCCTAGTGGCTTAAGCACAACAGATGGAAGTATGGGGATAGCGCTAGGAGACATGAATAGCGATGGTTTATTGGATATCGTTTATACTAATTATGCTGCTGAGGTAAATACCCTTGCATTTCTTATTGATAATAAAAGTAGTAATGATGGGAAATTACGTAATGCTGTATTTGAGCAAAGTTTTGATTCTCCTATGGTTCAAAAACTATCTTGGCCAAATATAAGTTGGGGACCAGGTTTATTTGATCTTGATAATGATGGTGATCTTGATTTGTTTTTTGCAAATGGACATTTGAACTCTGTTAGTGGTGATAATAGACAATCTAATTTGTTGTTTGAAAATAATGGAAAGGGAAACTTTAAAGATATATCTCTATCCTCTGGTATCTTGAAATCAGGTAAACGAATTCATAGAGGATCAATATTTGGAGATTATGATAATGATGGAAAAGTAGATATGTACATTACGGTAAATGGTCAACAAATTGAAGATGGAAAAGGGAATACTATTTTTGATCAATACCAAGGAAAAGGTGTTCTGTTTAGAAATGCGTCTATTTCAAATAATAATTGGATAAAAATACGTTTAGAAGGAGTGGAATCAAATCGAGATGCTTTTGGTGCTTCTGTAATATTATACGTAAATGGAAACCAGCATAAACAATCACTTATTTCAGGTCAGGGTTATTTCTCAAGTAATGCAAAAGAACTTTATTTTGGTCTAGGAAAAGTAGAATTAATCGATAAAATAGAAATACTATGGCCTAATGGAATCAAACAATCCTTCAAAAATATCAAAACAAATCAAACCATCTATATTCTTGAAGGTGAAGAACTATTCGAAAATACTCTAACTTTAAAAAAATAAATTATAAATATTATATTGATTTATATAGCTTTCCTGTAAAATAAGAAGAACCTATCTCTTTTTCTAAGAACCTGCTAATATTTGAGACTTTTTTTATATCAATCTCTGTTTTATAATTCATCTTAGTAAGTAAAGAAACAGAATCTTCTGTCGCAATATTCCCTTTTGAGTTTTCTATAAAAGGTGAACCACCAATTCCCCCAAAGGAGGTATCTATTGCATTGATATTAAATTGAAGAGCTGAATAAAGGTTCTTAATACCTAAACCATATGTATCATGTAAATGAATGGAAACTTTAATATTTGGGAATTTTTTATATACTACTTCCAATAAATTTGAAATTGAATTGGGATTCGCCATTCCCATAGTATCGCAAAGAGCAATATGATTAATACCCATTTCTATTATAGATGATAAGGTGTTAATTATTTTCTCTTTTAAAATTTTCCCATCATATAAACAACCCCATACACATTGCAATCCAGCACGAATTAATAATCCGTTTTTTTCTGCAAAACCAATAATATTTTTTAGATTATTTAAAGATTTGGAAACACTTATTCCTAAATTTCTTTTACTATAGGATTCACTGATAGAAATTGATGTCTCAATTTTTTTTAATCCTGTCGCTATCGCTCTTTCAACTCCTTTTTCATTAAAAACTAAACCACTATATACAATATCATTTTTTTGAGGCAGTTTTCTAACTAAATCTTCGGCACACTCCATTTGGGGAACTAGTTTAGGATTTACAAAACTAGCAACTTGAATATGTTTTACTCCAGCCTCAATCAAACTATTGACAATGAACAATCTTGTTTCTAAACCAATATTTTGTTTTATATTTTGCAAGCCATCTCGTAAGCCTACTTCCATGATTTCAATTTTATTAATCATTTTTTATTTTCAATTATATTCCCTAAGTATTGTAACCATTATTTAACAAGTTAAAATAATTTTATTGAAATTAATCTGTTAAATTGAAGTATATATGAGTAATTAATTCAAATAATATTTTAACAAATAATTAAATCAATTATATTTATTTTATTATGAAAAGTAGGTCCAAAAAATGAAAAAAATAATTTTTCTAGTTTTAATCTATATATCAATAAATGGCCAAATTATGGGATCCAGTCCAAATCCTGTTTTTGGTGAAAATGGAATGATTGTATCTACCAGTTATCAAGCATCTGAAGCAGGTATTACAATACTAGAGAAAGGAGGCAATGCAATAGATGCAGCAGTTGCTGTAGGATTTGCATTAGCTGTAACATCATCTGGAAATGGTAATTTAGGTGGAGGTGGATTTCTTATAGCATCATTTAATGATGGATTATCTATAAGTCTTGACCATAGAGAAAAAGCACCTTCAATGGCTGATAAAGATATGTTTCTTAATGATTCTGGGAATGTAATACCTGGTATGTCATTGTATTCAAGAGCAAGTAGTGGTGTCCCTGGAACAGTTGATGGACTTATTCGCATCCTAAACGATTATGGTTCTGGAGAAATATCATTAGCAGAAGTACTAGCTCCTGCTATCAGACTCGCAGAAAAAGGCTTTTTACTTTCTCATTATGAAGCAAAGAGATTTAATGCCTACAAAGAATTTTTTGAACATAATGAAGCTGCTAAAAAAATATTTATCAGGAAAGATGGTAAACCATGGGAAAAAAACAATCGATTTATACAACTAGATCTTGCCAAAACCTTAAAAAGAATTAGAAAATATGGTCGTGAAGGTTTTTACTCTGGTCACGTAGCAGATTTGATTATTAAAGAAATGAAAAGAGGCAATGGCCTAATTTCAATGAATGACCTTTCAAATTATGAATCAAAATATAGAGAACCTATTCTAGGTTCTTACCATGATTATGAAATAATATCTATGGGACCACCTAGCTCAGGCGGTGCATTGCTTGTAAATATGTTAAATATGTTAGAAAATTATTCCCTTGATAGTTTAGAATGGAACTCCTCTGATTATGTACATATTTTAACTGAGATAGAAAGAAGGGCGTATGCTGACAGAGCAGAACATATGGGCGATCCTGATTTCTGGAAGGTACCTCTAGATATGTTCCAGTCTAAAGCTTATGCAAAAGATAGAATAAAGGATATCAATATAAACCAAGCTACTGCAAGCAATTTAGTAAGCGCTGGCAAACCTAACGGTTATGAATCTTCTGAAACCACACATTATTCTGTTGTTGACCAATGGGGAAATGCTGTAAGTGTTACTACTACAATAAATTTAAATTATGGTAATGGGTGTATAGTAGATGGCGCAGGTTTCTTTTTAAATAATGAAATGGATGATTTCTCATCGAAACCTGGTGTCCCAAATGTATTTGGACTCATTGGTAATGAAGCTAATTCAATTCAACCAGGGAAAAGACCTTTGTCTTCGATGACGCCAACAATAGTACGCAAAAATAACAAGCCCTTTTTAGTGATTGGTTCTCCTGGAGGATCAACAATTATCACTACTACACTACAAACAATCTTAAATGTTATAAATCATGGAATGGATATACAAGAAGCGGTATGCGCAGCCCGATTCCATTCTCAATGGCTTCCAGATGTAATCCAAATAGAGCCCCGAGGTCTTGCAAAAGATGTGATTGACAACCTTGTTTTACGAGGACATAAAGTCATACCTTATCGTGGAGGATATATAGGTGAATCAAACTCTATCATGATTACCGATGAAGGAATTTATGGTGGAGGTGATTGCCGAGGTGAAACATCTAGTTTAGGATATTAGGCTCCTATAATTTCATCCAACAAATTTAAATAGACAGATGAACCAACAAAAAGAGCTCGCTCATCCATATTAAAATGAGAACAGTGGTGTGGTGTCTCAAATAAAGACTTACTATTTGGTGCAGAACCAACAAAAAAGAAACACCCTGGTATCTTTTCTAAATAATATGAAAAGTCCTCACCTCCCATGGATAGATATGGTTCTCCAGCTTTAGACCCAACAACTTTTTTTGCAGCATTGAGCACCTTTTCTGTTTGCAAAGAATGATTTATTGTTGGAGGATAACCGTCTTTATAATCTAGTACAATATCCGCTCCATGAGTATTTGCAATTCCATTAACAATCTCAACAATTCTTTTTTTCATTAAGATGCGATTCTCTTCTGTATATGCACGGACAGTGCCTGACAAAGTAACTTCTTCCGCGATAATATTAAAATTATTTCCTCCATTAATCTTACCAATTGAAATAACAGAACTCTCTAATGGATTCGTATTTCTACTTACTATAGTCTGTAAAGTCTGTATCAATTGGGAAGCAACTACAATAGAATCTATAGTACCCTGCGGTGCTGCTCCATGACCGCCAATTCCTTTTATCTTAATATCAAACATATCTGCTGCAGCCATTACTGGACCTTTTTTCACTCCAATTTCACCTAATGGTTGATAATTCCAAACATGTATACCATAAATTTCATCTACATCTTTTAAACAACCATCTTCAATCATATATCTAGCGCCTCCTTCTCCTTCTTCTGCAGGCTGAAAAATAAATCGAACAGAACCATTATATTCATTACGCTTCTTATTTGTTAGCACTTTAGCTATAGCTAAAAGCATTGCCATATGCCCATCATGACCACATGCATGCATAACACCATCATGAAGAGAAGAAAATTCTAATTCACTGGTCTCTTGAATAGGTAGCGCATCCATATCTGCCCTAATAGCGATCATCGGTCCACTCCCAAAAGCTATATCAGCAATTAATCCTGTTTTTCCAACATTTATTTTAGGATTAAGACCCATTAATCTTAATTCTTTTTCAATTACTTCACCGGTACGATACTCCTTAAAACTTAATTCGGGATATCTATGGAAATCCCTTCGCCAATTTATTATCGTGTCTGCAATTTCTTTAATTTCAGTGCGTATATTCATGATTATATTCTCTTTATGATTCCTGATATCATTGTAATAAGTAAATCTTTTGATTGATTTGCAATTTCTAATACTTCAGAATGATCTAAAGGAGAATCAGAAATTCCTGCAGCGTAATTAGATAATAAAGAAAAAGTAAGTACATTCATACCTAAATTTCCGGCTTCCATAATTTCAGGATAAGTACTCATACCTATAGCTGAGCCATTTAATGATTTAAAATATTCAATTTCTGCAGGGGTTTCATACAATGGACCATATGTCCAACAATAAATCCCTTCTTCAATGTTAATATTGTTTATATAGGCAACTTTCTTAGCAATAAAATTTAATTCTTCACATTGGTATTTAGGTTTTTTAATCAATGTTGGGTTTTGAGAATGATTACTAAAAGTACAGTCAAGCATTCCATTTATAATCATTAAGGTTCCAGGAGGATTTGCTTTTAAGATACTTCCTGCAGAGTTTGTAATAATCAAATTTTTTATACCACACTCCTTAAAAACTTGAATAGGAAAAACAATTTTTCTTTTGGAATATCCTTCATATAGATGGAATCTTCCCTTAGCTATTAAAATTTCTCTATTCTCTATTTCTCCAGTAACTAATTGTCCAGAATGTCCTTCAATAGTAGAAAGAGGATAATGTGGTATTTCAGAATAATCTAATTTTTTACAATTTTTTATATTGTCTGTAAAAGCACCTAGACCAGATCCAAGTATAACTGCGGTTTCACCTGTAAACGCCATTTTTTGTTTGATAAAACTAGATGCTTCTTTTGCTCTTGTCATTGAATATTTGTAACTAATTGTCCACAACCCGCATCAATATCTTGACCTTTGCTCCATCGAACAGTTACAGGAAAAGAAACTTTTTTTAAACAAGATAAAAAAGAATTAATAGAATTATCACTTGGCCGCTTATAAGGACCGTTAATCTCATTATAAGGTATGATATTAAGCTTACAATTAATTGAATTTAATAATTTTTTTAATCTCATCGCATCTTTTGGAGCATCATTAATTTCAGATAATAATACATATTCAAATGTGACCTTTTTACGAGCCATCATCGTATAATCTTTTGAGACTTCTATTAATTTTAAAAATGAATCAGTTTTTGTAAGAGGCATTATTTTCATACGCTGTTTCTCATTTGATCCATTTAAACTAATAGCTAATTTAAAGGGTTGTTTCTCTTTAGAATATTGATGAATCTTTTTTATTATTCCTGACGTGGAAATGGTAATTCTCCATGAACCCATATTGACACCTTTTGGATGATGCAATAAATGAGCTGCCGTTAAAGAATTATTATAATTTAAAAAAGGTTCACCCATACCCATAAAAACTACATTAGTGATTTTTTGATTAGATATTTTTTGCAATTGTAAAAACTGATCGATGATCTCACCAGCTGTAAGATTTTGTAAAAACCCCATTTGTGCTGTAGCACAAAATTCGCATCCTACAGCACAACCAACTTGCGTTGATAAACAAATAGTTACCCTTTTCCCTTCATACATTAAAACTGATTCTATCATTTTATCATTTTTTAATGCAAATAAGTATTTTTGCGTATTTTTAGATTCTCGGGTATTGCCATTAATTAATCGCAATGAATGTAGGGGATATTTCTCTAGTTTATTTTTAAAAGATAATGGTAGGTCAGACATTTTACTGTAATCATCTATTTGTTTTCGATATATCCAATCAAAAAGTTGTCTCCCTCTATATTTTTCTTCTCCTAAAAACTCTGCTAAGCATTCTAGGTCTTCTAAAGAACTACCAATAATTGATGAAAAATTCAAATTCATATAATTTTACCAATAATTTATTAAATAAACGCTTATTCTTCCTTTTTAGGGTTCGGTTGCTTGGTTAAGTTTTGCCCCATTCTATAAAAATATAAAGAATTAAATCTTATGAAAGAATTACAAAAAGATCTCAAAGCATTTGAAGAGCTAACTAAAACCAAAGAAGCTTTTTTCAAAGAAATTCGTAAAGTTGTAATAGGGCAACAAGAAATTTTAGATAATCTTCTTATTGCTCTTTTAGCTCAGGGGCATTCCCTCTTAGTTGGAGTACCGGGCTTAGCAAAAACTCTTATTATTAAGGCGCTTTCAGATGTTCTTGACCTTTCATTTAAACGAATACAATTTACTCCTGACCTAATGCCAAGCGATATTACGGGTACAGAACTAATTGATGTTGACACAAATACAGGACAACGTTCATTTAGATTCTACAAAGGACCCATCTTTGCAAATATCGTTCTTGCTGATGAAATAAATAGAACACCTCCAAAAACCCAAGCTGCACTCCTTGAATCAATGCAAGAACATAAGGTTACTGCTGGCGGTAAAACCTATGACCTAGATGAACCTTTTTTTGTTTTAGCTACTCAAAACCCAATAGAACAAGAAGGAACCTATCCATTGCCAGAAGCACAATTAGATCGCTTTATGTTCAATTTAAATATTGATTATCCAACTAATGAGGAAGAAATATCAATTATTAGGAAAACAACTACAGCAAAAAATATATCCTTAGAACCTATAATATCTAAAACAGACATCTCATCTTATCAAGATTTGGTTCGGCGTGTTCCTGCTTCAGATAATCTAGTTGAGTATGCTGTAAAATTAGTATCTGCAACCAGACCTAAATCTGATTTTTCAACAAATCTAATCCGTCAATCTGTTGACTGGGGTGCCGGACCTAGGGCATGCCAATATTTAGTTCTCGGTGCAAAAGCAAAGGCTGTCTTAGATGGAAGACCAACTCCAAATATTAGCGATATACAAACCTTGGCATTGCCAATACTAAGACATAGAGTGATTCCAAATTTTAATGCAGAAGCAGAAGGGTTAAAAATTGATGATATTATCAAACAATTGATTGATGAATTGGACCACTAATGTCTTCATCTATTAATAAAAAAAAGTATCTAAAACCAGAGACTGTTGCAACTTTAAGCTCATTGGCTTTACGAGCTAAATTAGTAGTCGAGGGTTATATTATAGGTAACCACCGAAGTCCTTATCATGGATTCTCTGTTGAATTTGCAGAACATAGATCATATGGTCCAGGAGATGAGATCCGATATATTGATTGGAAATTATTTGGTAAAACAGATCGATTATATGTAAAAAGATTTGAAGAAGAGACAAATCTTAGAGCGCATATAATATTAGATACAAGTAAATCCATGCTATATAAAAGTGGTAAACACCTGTCTAAGCTTGTTTATGCAAATACTCTTGCAGCATCGCTAGCCTATTTAATGATAAACCAACAAGATGCAGTAGGATTGATACAATTTTCAGACAAAATTGATACTTTTATCCCTCCTAAATCCAAAACAAGTCATTTATATACCATTCTAAAACAATTTGATGATAAAAAAACAGGAAAGGATACTAAGATAGAAAAAGTACTACATGAAATGGCCGATCGTGTCAATAAACGTGGATTAATTATTTTAATATCAGATTTATTGGATGACCCAAAAACAATTATTAATGGATTAAAACATTTTCGCCATCAGAGACAGGAAGTGATTGTATTTCATATATTAGATCGTAAAGAATTAGAGTTTGATTTTAACACACGAACCAAGTTTATGGATATGGAATCAGGCGAGGAAATAATTACTGAACCATGGCATATTAAATCAAATTATACCAAATTAATTAACGATATTAAACTGAGATTTAAAAAAGAATGCAGAGAATATTTAATTGATTATATTCCAATTTTTACAAATCAAAATCTTGATAAAAGCATTACAGAGTATTTAAAAAAACGAAAAAAATTATTCTAATAAAGTTAATAGCATCAATAATTATACAACTTGGGATAAAGAAAAAACCAAGAGACCCTGATTCTTCTTTAATAATGAGAAATCTCAAATTATCATTTATCATTCTTTTCTTCAGTGGCTGTGAACCCTTTGTGTCTGAGTTTTCTGATTCATCTGACCCATTGCTCTTCAAGGCCTCTTTTATTGAAAACAATTCAAATTCTTACCAAGGAGGAAGTATAAAGGTCGTTACTTGGAATATGCGTTTTGGCATAGGGAGATTTCCTTTCTTTGGAGATTCTTGTGGGGAGAGAGTAATCGCTGATGAAGAGACAGTATCCCACACCATGCAGGCAATAGCTGATAGTCTTAATACTATTAACGCAGATATTGTTTTGCTTCAGGAAGTAGACCTTGAATCAAAAAGGTCAGGTTATTGGAACCAGATACAATACTTACTTGATAATACCTATCTCAACTATGGTGCTTATGCATCCATGTGGGAAGCAGATTATATCCCAACAGACGGCTTAGGAAGAATTAATACTGGCAATGCAATATTATCAAAGTATGCACTCGATTCAGCAGAGCGCATTCAATTAAATCTTAGGACAGACCAATCTGACCTTATCCAATACTTTTATCTTAGACGTAATATTTTAAAAGCAGAGATTCCAGGATTGGGCATTGGGCAAAAAAAATTTTTTGCGGTAAACATTCATGCAACAGCATTTGCAACCGATGATACAAAGCAACAACATGTGGATAAATTCATAGACGTCTTGGAAAGTATTCATTCTGAAGGAGATTTTTTTATTTCTGGAGGTGATCTAAATGCAGTTCCCCCAGGAGCCATAATAGACTATTGTGAACAAGATATGTGCCCTGGTGATAATTACCATTCTGAAGGATCTAATCCCTACCACAAGGAAGGAAGTTACTTTCAGAATTTCATTGGAGAGCCTGATATATTAGAACCACTATATGAGTCATTTAAACCAGCAATAGAGTTTAGTTCGCGAAATTTACCAGAGCATTTTACCCATGCACCATCAACAGGAATGATAGATGAAGATACTTACCAAAAGTATGATAGAAAAATTGACTACCTATTCACTAATTTAAATTGGGAAGACAACTCAGGGATAACCCACCAAGGTTTTTGGGAATTAAGTGACCATATGCCCTTAAGCGCAAATTTAATCGCTAATCCATCTAATCAAAACAGATGATAAGGATTATTATTTCTCTTACGATTTTAGCATCAATTATGAGCGGAAACCCTAACCAATGGAACTCTCATTCAGCTCATGTTATTCTAGAAAAAAGATTAGAGATAGGGCTCTTCCAGCCATTGCGTTATGGAATAAAAGAAAATTTGGAATTTAGTACTTATCCAATTTGGTTTTTTGTTATTCCTAATGTTTCCTTTAAAAAACCATACAAAGATATAGCGGGATTCAAGATAGCAAGTAGATTTAGTACGGCATATCCAACACCACTTTTAAACATCCTTTCTAAAAATGGAATTGGTGGACTTATGGATCCAAATTTAACGGTACCTCCAATGGTAAGTATTTCAGGAACCTTGCTAATGTCAAAAAAAAAATTTGGAACAATGACTACATTCAAAACAGGTGCAGATATTGGGCTAGTGATGGGTGAATTAGACGAACGGTCAAACATAGACCTCCCAATTGTATATCATAGACTCGAGATTTTTCATAATAAATGGGGTATTCACACCGGTCTTGATGTGACAAAAGATATTAGTGAACAATTTACACTTTTCATTGACCTGGACCTTCGTTTATTACCGGGACTTGAAAAATACAAGCCCGATAAAAACTATCAACTTCATTCTGGTAATTATTCAATAGAACATAAGCTTTTGTTGATTTGGAATTACTCATCTAGCTTCAGAGTTATCACAGGTTATAAACTTATTGCTGGAGAATACCCGTATGGAAAAGAAGTGCGATTACTCCCCTATATCCCTGTGTTAGAAAAATGGATTCCCATTATAGAACTTCAATGGGGCATATAGACAAAAGAACACTTATACTAAACTCCGTATTTTTTTAATAATATTGTATGAATTATTAGTTGAATATTATTTGTCTTATTTAACGTTAGTATTTTTATAACCTTTAGGATAGAGCATAGATTAGAATAACGAAATAAAATATTTTGGACTCTATGATTATCCGTCACCTTCTGCTACATCTCTTTTATATCGAATTAAATCCAAATTTTTCTTATAAGTTTCTTTATTGTCTATATCTATAACCATTACTGCTTTTATCTTTTTCTCTGCTTTTCTATACCATCTAGCAGCTTCATTTAAATTTTTTTCAAAACCTTCTGTCCCATTATAATAATTATCACCTAGACCTTCATATGACCTAGCCATACCTAAAGCAGCTTCAAAATCATCTTCATTAAGAAAAAACGCTTCATCAAATGCTAATTCTGCGGCTTGAAAATTTTCCATTTGATTATGTATAACACCAAGATTGTAATATAAATCTGCCTTCGTAGTATCATTCTCCTCACTTGAAATTGCATTTTCAAATACTTTAATAGATTTTTCTTTATCTCCTAGATCATAATAAATACTTGCTAATTCTCTAAGGACTTTACTATTTGAAGGCTCAATAGCAGTAGCTTTTTCATAATAGGGTAAAATATCTTTACTAGAAAGTCCACATCTACCAAGTATTTGAGCCGCACCAAAATTTGCTTCAAAACTTTTTGGATTCTTCTCAACTGCTGTTAGGGCAGCATCCTTAGCAGAATCTTTATCCCCTTTATCAAAATAACATTTTGCGAGTGTTACATGAGTATTTGCATCAAGAGGATTGATTATTGATGCATTTAAAAAATGACTGATTGCTGTTTCTAAATATTCAATTTTATTATCAGGGTCATCTTGTATTTTTCTAAATTGTTCAACCCCTAAATTAAATTCCTTAGCCCAATAAAATTCTATGTAATTACTCACAGCCTCTTTAACCGTAATAAATGCACCTCGAATCTCAATCTCTTTTTCTGGATTTATCCCCATTGCCTTATCAAACATTTCTACCATTTTATTCCACTGATTATCCTGTGCATATATCTCAATCGCCATGACCATTGGAATCTCAGGATTATCAGGTTCTACTGCCATTGCTTTAGGAAGCCATTCTTTTGCTTTCTCAAAATCAGATTGCTGGATAGCTAACTTAGCAGTAGTGTATTCCTGACTTGAGCATGATATAAAAATCATAAGAATTAAAAACAAATATCCACGCACTATACTTTTTCTATTTAACATAAGGTCGTCCCTAAAAATAATATGTATTCAAACTTTTGGAATTTAATAGAGTCCTGATTATACCACCAATACATTGTAAAAGATTATTGATTATCAAAATAATCCGATTTTAATTGATTGATAACATTTTTTTCAAATTGGGCACCTTGAATTTGGATTATCTGCTCTGCTAGATGTACCGCAATCTTACCTGACAAATGATAATCATTTCCCTTCGCAAGCGAAGAAAGAAAACCTGCTGCATACATATCACCGGCTCCTGTCGTATCTATTGCGTTTATTTCCTGAGATTGAATTTTATATCTTTCTTTATTATTAAAAATTAAAGAACCTTGTTTACCAAGTTTGATTCCTCCATGATTTATATACTTCATTAATTCACTAATTGATTCATTGATATTGCCATTGTCAAATAATATTTTTAGCTCGGATTGATTTACAAATACAATATCTATATCATTCATTATCATTTGAATAAATTCTTTTTTATTCCTTTGAACAACAAATGGATCTGCAACATCAAATACAATTTTTACATTATTCTCTTTTGCAATAGAAATAGCTTTCTTAATGGAGGATTTTTGTGAATCTGTATCCCACATATATCCAGTAAAATATAGGATTTTAGATTTGGATAAAGTTTGAATATCTAGATCATTAATAGAGAAGTCTTGACACATACCAAGGTGTGTATTCATTGTTCTTTCACCATCTGGTGTAACTAAAATAACACTAGAACCTGTTCTCCCGCTACCCTGAGCTATACCGGTTTTAACACCATATTGATTTATTCGTTTAATATACTGATCGCCAAATTGATCTTTTCCAATTTTCCCAGTTATGTAGGAGGAAATTCCTAAACCAGAACTAGCAATTATCGTATTGGGAGCAGAGCCTCCTGGTGTATATAAAGGGTCAATATCTTCAAAATAATTTAGAATTTCTAATTGCCGATTCTCATTAACTAATTCCATTGTTCCTTTATGCATTTTTAATTTTTGCAAATCATAATCAGTAGCTTTAATTAAAATATCGATAAGAGGGTTACCAATTCCAAAAATCATTGGAGGGCAGATTGTATAATTAGTGTTTTTCAGATTCATGAATTTTGATGAAAATAATACTTAAAATTATCTATAAATTTTTATTATATTGAATAATATTAATAATCTAATAGTTATGAAAGCATTTATCATATTTTGTAATAAAAAATATAAAATCTTGCCCAAATAAATCTAAAAAAGTAATTTTAGGAATAATGGAATCAAAAACCTTTGCAATTATTACAGATATACATTCAAATATATCTTCGCTAAAAAAAGCATTGACAATAATATCTGAGAATAATCATATAGATCAAATTATTTGTCTTGGGGATTGCTTTGCCCTGGGCCCTGAGCCGGAAGAAACTTTGGAAACACTAAAAAATATTCCTGACTGTATTTTTATTCGAGGAAACCACGATAGATATTTGCTTGAAAAATTATGGGAAGATGAATTACCCAGCTTGGAAGGAATGGACCCTTATGATCCTATTTGTCAAGCTATAGTACAGAATGAAAAATGGACTGCAGAAATGCTCGGTGAAGAAGGACGAGATTTCTGTAAAAAAATGAAAATTGCCCATCGAGAGATTGTCGGAAATACTCTTATTGAATTTAGTCATGCATGGTATAAAAGGGATGATAAACCTCCTAGTGCTCAGGAAGCATTAAAATGGAGAGATCGTGTAATTGAAGCAAATCCAAAAATTAAACAGGTTGTATTCGTACATGGGCATGTACATGTACCACGGCATCAAGTTATAGATAATCTAACTATTCTATGCCAAGGAGCGACTGGACTTCCTTTTGATAGAGACCAACGTGGCTCCGTCGCATTCTTAACAATAACAAATAATACTATTAACTGGGATGTAGATAGATATGATTACGATGATCAACAAACTACAAATCAACTAGAGACAAGAAAACCTCCTTTTTATAATAATCTAAAAAATACAATCAAATTTGCCTCTATTCGTAATGACCTTTAGGTCAAATTCATTCAATAATTAGATTATCTAAATCTGTATAATAAATTGTATTACTTTGATTATAGCGCAACTACACCACTTCATACTGAAGTGCTTGATTTAATAAATAATTTAAATAAGGAAGTGTATGGTAACCCTTCGTCTATATATACCATAGGAAAAAAAGCACGGGTTATAATTGAGAATGCACGATTACAAGTCGCGGAATCAATATCAGCAAAACCCGAACAAATTATTTTCACTAGTGGCGGTACTGAATCAAACAATCAAGTACTCTGGTCTTTTGTTAACAAGACCAATAGTCATATTATTTCTAGCGTTATTGAACACCCTGCGATAACAAAAGTCCTTAAAACGATGGAAAATTTTGGTGTAAAGCATGAACTTGTTAATGTAGATAAAGATGGAATTATTTTAATTAATGAATTAATAAATAAAATAAAATCAAACACAAGGCTTATATCAATAATGATGGCTAATAATGAGATAGGTGCAATACAACCATTAAAAAAAATAATTGATATTGCACACGACAAAAATATTTTAGTACATACTGATGCGGTTCAATGCTTAGGAAAAATAAAATTAGATGTCTCAAGATTAAAGGTAGATTTTTTAAGTCTTTCAGCGCATAAATTTTATGGACCAAAAGGAATTGGCGCTATATATATAAAAGATCCAGATAATATAGACCCTTTTATAATTGGTGGAGGACAAGAAAAAGGATTACGTGCAGGTACTGAGGATGTGTCTTCTATTGCAGGTATGGGACTTGCAGCTAAACTCGCTAGTCATTTAATAGGAAAAAAAATAAAATTATTAGAAAAGTTTGAAAATAAATTTAAAAAAGGAGTCCTTAAGTTTTATTCAAAAGCTATTTTTAATGGAGATCAGAAAAACAAACTCCCAGGTATTGTTAATATTTCATTCCCTAATCATCGTTCTGAAATACTTATGACAAAATTAAATAGAGTAGATATTGCAGTTTCTAATGGATCTGCTTGCGGCGCTGGCATAATTAAACCATCTCCAGTTTTATCTGCTATAGGAGTTGATGAAAAGACCAATCTATCTGCATTAAGATTCAGCTTTGGTATCACAAATACAGAAGAACAAATTGATTTTCTTTTAAAACAATTAAAAGATATTGTCAAAAAATAATGAGCCGAGTTATCATTGGCATGAGTGGAGGTGTTGATAGTGCTGTAGCTGCATCTATACTTATAGAGAAAGGATTCAATGTAGAAGCTTTATTCATGAAAAATTGGGAAGAAGATTCTGAGAATTGTACTTCTGAAAAAGATTATACAGATGCATTGCAGGTATGCGAAATTTTAGGAATACCATTACATTCTGTCAACTTTGCTAAACAATATTGGGATCGTGTATTTAAGCATTTTATAGAAGAATATAAAATTGGTAGAACTCCTAACCCTGATATTTTGTGTAATACTGAAATAAAATTTAAAGAATTTCTGCATTATGCATTTGAATTAGGAGCAGATAAAATAGCAACTGGTCATTATGTTCGTAGCTATAGAAGTAATAATAGAGTAATACTTCAAAAAGGATCAGATAGAAAAAAAGATCAGAGCTATTTTCTTTATGGCTTAAACCAAAAACAAATATCTAGTTCTATTTTCCCAATTGGAGACCTTACTAAAAACGATGTTAGAAATATTGCAAAATCACTTGGATTTAATATTTATAATAAAAAAGATAGTGTAGGTATATGTTTTATAGGAGAAAGAAACATAAAAGAATTTTTAAAACAATATATACCATCTCAGCCTGGAGATATTCTAACAACATATAATAAAAAAATTGGTGAGCATGATGGACTAATGTACTACACAATTGGACAACGAAGAGGTCTTGGAATAGGTGGAGGTCATACTAATGATGAAGGAGCATGGTATGTCGTAGATAAAAACATTGATAATAATAACTTAATTGTAGGGCAAGGAAATGATAACTCAGCGCTATATAAAAAAAAACTAACTGCTTCTAACACTCATTGGATATCAAATATTTGGCCCACTAAGCAAAATTTATTTGCAAAAATACGTTATCGGGCAAAAGATATTCCCTGCACCATAACTAAAATAGATAATGAAAATATATCAGTTGAATTTGATGAAAAATGCTTCGGTATCACACCTGGGCAATCTATTGTTTTCTATGATGATGATGTTTGTTTAGGAGGAGCAATCATAGAATGTCCTCATTAATAATAAAATACAAATTTTTATTGTCTTCTATTTTGCAACAACCATACCTGTATTAAATTCGTTGCTATATGAAGCCTGCTTTCAAAGTAATTATACTAATCTCATTGTGTATTGTTTTTGCATTCGCACAGTTTCGATCCAATGTCCCAACCACTTCAATTCCAACAAATTTAAATGGTGAATTAAATACAAAAAATGATTTGACAATTCTCGATTTTAATCGCCTTAATATACAACAAACCTTTTCAATGTCTATGGCTTCTAATAATCAACATTCATTTTCTATAGCAGGCTTAACTAATAACATATCATATTTATGGAGTGAAAATTTGACATTAGATGCAGACATAGCTATATATACAACTCAATTCCCGTCTTATAATCAGACTAACTTGATTAATGGACTTGACCTCTCTTATAATGCCGGAATCACATATCAGCCATCCAAAAATTTATTTTTGACACTTCAATTTCAGAAAGTACCATACTACCAAAAATACCAAACTAATTCACCATTTAATATGAGGTTTATACAATAAGTGGCTAGAAAGAAAGCGCCATCTAAACAAAATCAACAAAATTTAATTCTAAATACTGCTATAGGTATTCTAGGATTTATTCTACTTGGTTTCATTTATTCATTTACTAAAAACAATACTCATTTAGGAGTTCCTGTTGAGGTCAGTTTCCCAAATCAAAATCAACCTAGAGAATTAGCTGCGAATGTATATGAACGAAATCCTATTCATCAAATAAAAGTAGAAATTCTAAATGGCTGTGGTATAAAAGGAATTGCAGCTAAAACTGCTGAATTCCTTCTGCTTGAACATCAAGTTGATGTTATAAAATCTGATAATGCAGATAACCATGATTATCCCAACACCTTAATTATTGGGCGAAATGAAAAAATAGAAGGAATAGAATTGATTTGTAAATCTTTTGGAGTTCCATTAGATAATAAAAACATTATTCAGCATAAACCAGATGAAACTCTGGGAGTAGATGTGACAGTTATTCTTGGACAAGACATCCAAACATTTGATAGAATATTTGATTATATCAATAATACAAAATAAATGAAAAAATCCAAATCGGATTTCATTTCAAATCACCCACTACTAAAGCAAATACTAGACCTAGCCCTTGAAAAAAAGGCAGGAAAAATAATTGCTTTAGATATCCGAGGCATCTCCTCTCTTACTGATTTTTTTATAATCTGCCATGGAGATTCTGAGCCACACGTTAAAGCAATCACAGATCATATAAGAAAAGGGACTGAAAATAAACCCAGGCATCTAGAAGGTTATGAAAATCAAAATTGGATATTGCTTGATTATTTTGATGTAATAATACATATTTTCAAAAAATCTGAGAGAGAGTATTATTCTCTTGAAAATTTATGGGCAGATGTTCCAACTATAGAATTAACCAATGAAAAAGATTAAAATAGAATTATCATTTGTAATAAATAACATATTGAAATCATTATCATATCCTGATGTGAATTTTTCATTGGCACCACCGAAAAATAGTGAATTTGGGGATTTAAGTTCTAATATCGCTCTCCTACTTACTAAAGATATAAAAAAACAACCAATGGAAATTGCTGATATCTTCAAGAATAAAATAGAATATGAAAATATTAATTATATTATCAATGTAACTGTGACAGAACCAGGATTTTTAAATTTTAAAATATCAAATCAATATTTTCAATCTCAAGTTAAAATAATCCTTAAAAATTTAAATACTTTTGGTAAAAGTAATATTGGGTCTGGAAAACACGCGAATGTAGAGTTTGTAAGTGCAAATCCAACTGGACCTCTTACAGTAGGTCACGGAAGAAATGCAATTATTGGTGATACAATTTCAAACTTGCTGATATGGAATGGATTCAAAGTAACGAGAGAATATTATTTTAATGATGCTGGAAGACAAATGAGAATATTAGCTGAATCAGTTGAAGCACGTTATTTTCAAATAATTAAGAATGATTTTCCATTTCCCAAAGAAGGATATCAAGGAGATTATATTAAAGATATTGCAGAATCAATATTTCAAAATAAAGGAGACCAATTACAAATTGGAGCAACTATCTTTAAAAAAGAGGCGGAGAAAGTAATTTTTAAAGATATTAAAAAATCTTTAAGAAAACTTGGTATCCATTTTAATCAATACACAAATGAAAAAACATTTTATGATAATGGATCTATTAATGAACTACTTGCACAACTACGTGAAAAAAACTTGATTTATGAAAAAGATGATGCAACCTGGTTTAGAGCATCTGCTCTTGGAAAAGAGAAGGATAGAGTTTACATCAAAAGTTCGGGAGAACCGACATACAGGGTTCCAGACACAGCATACCATCGCGATAAAATCAATAGAAAGTTTGATTTAATCATTGATGTATTTGGAGCAGATCATGCAGACACATATCCTGACGTTCTACTTGCTCTTGAAGCATTAGGATATGATACAGGACATATAAAAGTATTATTATACCAATTTGTCACATTACTAAGTGGTGGTAAAAAAATTAAGATGTCTACTAGAAAAGCAGATTATGTAACTTTGGATGAACTTGTAGATAAAGTTGGAGACGATGTTGTCCGTTACTTTTTTATCATGCGAAGTATGAACACACACTTAGATTTTGATTTAGATCTTGCATCAGATCAATCAGATAAAAATCCTGTTTTCTATTTACAATATGCACATGCCAGGATATGTAATATTATTTATAGAGCTAAAGACAATAAAATATTATTGGATGATTCTTATGATGCCTCTCTACTAAATCATATAGATGAAATACAATTGATAAAATATATGACTCAATTTCCAGAGATTATTGAAATTGCATATATAAATCTTGAACCTCAAATTATTGCTAATTATCTCCAAGACCTCTCTTCATATTTTCACAAATTCTATAACCACTGTAGAGTAATAACAAATAATATAGAACTCACAAAATCGAGAATAGCCTTAGTAAAAGCTGTAAAAGTGATTTTAAAAAATGGTTTTAGTATTCTTGGAATTTCAGCTCCTGAACGGATGTAATGATTGATTTCATTAAATCTGAGTTTCAATTTTTTATTCTTTGTCTCACAACTTTATTTACGTTGATAAACCCTATAGGAATAGCACCATTATTAATGGTAATGACAGATCGATTTGCAAAAAGTGATAAAATATCTATTGCGAAAAAGGGATCTCTCACTGCATTTATTACACTTGTGCTATTTGCAATACTTGGCTCTGTAATTTTTAGTTTTTTTGGTATTACATTAGAAGCATTTCAGATTATGGGTGGAATAATTTTCTTTCGTAATGGCTTAAGAATGCTTGAAGCAAAAGTCGGGAGGTCAAGAACAACACCTGCTGAGCAAGAAGAATCACAAGAGAGTGATGATATTGCCATTAGTCCTATAGGAATACCATTAATTGCAGGACCTGGAGCAATTACCGCAACAATGCTATTATCAAGTCAAACACCTTATATATACAGTTATGCTACTTTAGCTCTAGCAATAATGATAGTTCTTTCTTTTGTTTACCTTATATTAAGAAATGGAGAATTAATTATTAAAGTATTAGGAACATCCATCATGCGTATTATTCAACGACTAATGGGTTTGATTTTATTGGTTATAGCTGTACAGTTCGTAATAAATGGAACCATTACAGTTATAAAAACTCAATTATCTTAATTATTTCAGTAATAGCATTTTTTTCATTTTCAAATCTTTCCCAGCCTGTATCTGGAAAAAATAAATTCCCGTACTTACCCTTTTACCAGAATTGTTTACTCCATTCCAAGTAAATAAATGCCTCCCAGATTTATGGTCCTTTAATATCTCTGATATAATAGTACGACCCATAATATCAATTATATTAATTTGAACATCTCTTGAATCAGGAAGATCATATCGAATTGTTGTAGTAGGATTAAAAGGGTTTGGATAATTATTATAAACATTAAATTTTTCTGGTAATAGATTAATATCTATTTTAGAGATTCCATTATCTAAAGTATCTCCATTTATACCTAAAAATCGATATTGTATAGTTGCTGAAAATTGATGCGATGGGTTTTTAGGGACCTTAAATATCAGTAAAGAATCTAGACCTTTGTAATCAGCTATTGAAAATTGAACAATTTTGTTATTTAAATCGGTTGATTTAAATATAAATGGATTATTCTCTGAATTATTTATACCAATTTTCTGGATATCTAGATTAGAATTTCCAATCAAAATCTCAGCCATATATGTTTCTTTAGGAATAGTAAAAGTAATATTTGAACCTTTACCAATTACATTTAAACTATTATTTATGCGTGCTGCATAATTTATACTATCCAATGAGAGACTAAAATATCTCCACTGCCACATCTTAGCAAATGCTGTAAGATCTAATAAATTCGCCTCACCATCTGGATTAGGTTCTACATGAGGTGGCTCATTTAAAAAAGGACCTAAGTCAGTATTAGGCCATGATTGATTAAATAAAAGAATATCCTCTATTGAAAGATCGTAATCATAATTTAAATCGCCCCATAAATGGCTAAAAAATTGAACAGTATCAGAAACAAACAAAGTATTATATGCAAGAGCACTATCTAAATAAACGGTTAATGTATCCTTACTTGCAAGATTAGAATCCCACGTTATTGTTATTACCGAGTCTTCATATGAATTTTCTGTAAAAAAATTAGAATCTAAACTTGAAACAACTTGCATATCATAAAAATATATCAATCGATTAAATTTTATCCTTATTGTATCTCCACTTAAAACAGATAAAACCTTAGATGAATCATTAAAATCTGGTGTAATCTCCATTATTCTTGGCTCTGAATCATCAAAATAAATACCATCGGTTCTTATGACTGTTGAAAAATTATTAGCAGAATCCACTGCCTTTATATAAGTATAATATAATGTGTCACGATCGAGGTCTAAGCTATCTAGCGTTATTGTTGACATACTATCCGTAGTATACCAATCTAAAATATTAGTTGTATCATTTTCAGTGCCAATTGCAAGCTCATAGTAATCAATTCCAATATTGTCAGAAAATCCCTCCCAAGAATAGTCTAATGATGTAGAATCTGGGGTATAATCCATCTCAAGTATCCAATCACCATCATTAAAAAGGCCAGCCTCTGGTGATTCTATATCTATTATTATTCCATCACCATAAATAGTATCTGAAAAATTCCCAGCCGAATCTTGGACAAAAACAGAACCATAATATGTTTTATTATTTTCTAAATCCAGTCCATTCCATCCACCAAAATTATTTTCCCCATTCATTGTCCAATTTACTATATTGGATAAATTGGGTTGAGATCCAAGCGAATAATATGTCTTTTTGATACCTGATAAAGAATCTTCATGAGTCCAATATAAAGTTAAACTATCTGCATTGTTATAAAATGGTATATCCATTGAATTAACACCTTCAAAGATATTGGATATTGAAGGACTTGTCTTATCTATAATTATATATGTATTGTCAGATGTTGCTGAAACAATACTACCAATATTCCCAGCCGTATCTGAAAAACTAATACTGAACGATATGGTATCTTCAATATCTTGATCATCTACCACATAGAAACCAATCCAGCGCTCAAACCCATGGACAGGGACTACTGTATCATTATTAATAATTATATCAGGGGTCTTTAGTCCTTCACTATATGTAAACTGGACATCAATCGTATCTTGAATCCTAGCCCATCTCAAATGTTCTGAACCATCATGCGTTCTATTATTGATATTCACTCCCTCAAGTTCAGGAACAATTTCATCAATATGCAGAACTGTATTGTCACTTAACCCAGTAGTTTGATTTCCTGCTCTATCCATAATCATAATTGTAAATTGGACATTATTCCCTTCACTATATCCATCAACTGATTCAAAACTATCTTCACTAATCGCTACTGCGAACTCTCCATTAGCAGGAATATCAATAATATCCACCTCAGAACCAAAACTAATATATTCAGAATCTCCAAAACGTAACTTAGGTTGAATAGTACCGCCAATGATAGATTCATCATCTAATGAAATTGGTGTAATTATAACAATTGTATCATTTGATCTATTCCAATATCCATTTACAATATTCCCTCCTGCAACAAAAACAGTATCCACCTCAAAATCTATTGGAGAAGTGATGTCAAATAATATACTTGTCTCATCAGTTGTTGTTGTAACAGTATCACCAAGATTTCCTACCAAATCAGAAAAAATTATTTGAAAAGGTATATATCCTTCTTGTTCGCTTCCATCCAAAATATGCCATGAACGATATGGATTTCTCTGTTGATTCATATAAATCGTATCTGCTTCTAATCCTGCTATCATTACAGAGATATCTATTATGTTTTCATTAGATGAAAAATCTAAGAACATTGTATCTCCTATAATTGCCAAACTTGTGTCATTACTATTTGTAGAATAAAAAGTAACAGGATTTATAAAAGGTGGAGTCCCATCAAACCAAACAAATGAATTATCATCTGTAATCGTTTCTATTGTGCTATTTCCTGCAGAATCTTCAAATGTAATTGAAAAATCAATAAAACCATCAGGATCAGATTGGAATAATTCTCGTGTTGCAAGATAATTATATCCATTTCGAATTGGAACGACATTGGAATCAGCGATTATAACAATTACATCTCTATGATTTTCCGATGCAGTAAAAAACAATGAATCCACATTGCCAATTCCCGCAGAATCAACCCTTGTATTATTGGATGACATCCTTATGTTATTTAAGGATGGCAGTGTCTTATCGTATTTTACTATACTTTCATCTGTAGTAGAATCAGCAGGCGGTCCAGTGGCACCACCAAGATCTGTATATTCAATATTAAAATATATTTCACCTTCAGAATCATTTGAATCCATAATATGATAACCCCTATATATAGATCCACCATCATCAAAATAACCTGATGAATCTCCAGATATAATAATATCCAAGTAGCCTAAAGGTTCATTTGCTCCAAATTTCACATAAACAGTATCTCCGGGTTTTGCCCATGTAGTATCAAGGTTATTGGAATAAATAGTAGTCGTTAGTATTTCAGGTGGTACAATGTCATGATTAACAAAACTATTATCTGTTGTCGATGTTACTTGTACTCCAGAATTGGACGCTCTGTCCATGAAATCAATTGTATATGGTAAAATTCCTCCAGGTTCATCACCGTCTAATGTTAATGTAGCAGAATAATTTTCACCATCTTCAGATAAAATTGTGGCTTCATCTCCTATTGTAACATTTATAGAGTCATATAATAGTGGTTCTATAGATGAAAATGTAAGGATTACATCATCTCCCGTAATTGCAATTAAAGAACTATTTACATTGTTTGATTCAATATGAACATCCTCTAAAACGGGTAATGTCTTATCAAAATACACAACTGATGAGTTTGTGGTTTCAAAAATAGGTTCAGTAATTAAACCTAATGTATCTGTTACTACTATCTCAAAACTAACCGCACCTTCAGAATCAGAATCTTCCATTTTATATTTTGCAAGATACAACGTATTCTCATCGACTTCAATTGATGAAATTGATGCTGGTTGTTCAACAATCAATACTGATTCATCTGTTAATATATCATTTGATCTATAGGTTATCGTGATAGTGTCCCCAACTTTTGCCCAAGTTGTATCTACATTTTCAGAAATAATTCTAACTAATTCTAATATCGGTGGGGTATTGTCAAAGGTAACATTAGTTCCATTGGTGGTATTACTTGTACCTTCTACTGGATTTCCTCTTACATCTATTAGGGTATCAATTTGAAATGCAATAATACCTTCATTATCGCCATCCTGCATAGTATAGGTTGCCTGCCATAGATTATTATCTACAAAACTCACATCTGCATCATTTGTTGATATAGATACATTAGGACTTTGAATCTCTTCATTTGTTTCAAATGAAAGGGTGATTTCATGCCCAACCGTTGCTAAAGAAGAATCTGAAAAGTTTGATTCATATGAAACACTTTGGATTGTTGGGAGCGTTTCATCAATCAGTAATGTGGTTGTACTTTGAGTACCTTGTGTCTCATTTCCAGGAATATCAAAAATAATTGCATTAATAAAAATAGTATTACTATCATTATAACCAGTCATCGACCTTATGGAATCTCCTAAAACCGATACAATTTTATTGGATCCTAATTCTTGTTCTTCAATAAAAAATTGATTACTAAGATTTTCAAAATCATTTCCTCCTATTTTCCCTAATATTTGAATACGACCGCTATCAAGGGTGGAATCGCTATCAATAGGGATAATGATATCTAATCCTGTATTTGTTGAATTCCAGAATGTAGAAACCACATTCCCACCTGTAGGATTAATAATACCAGTTGTGAAATCTGTTGGATGTGTATTATCAAATATAATATAACTTCCATTTGTCGCGACCTGTGTTGTATCGCCCATATTGCCTGATGAATCAGAAAATATTATTTCGAATTGTATTGTACCCTCCTGATCTGATGCTGTAAATGTGTATATATGATCAATAATACTGCTACTGGCCCAATCCTCAATTACTGGATTACCATTAATCATTAGTTCTAATGATAATAAGTTTTCAGAAGACTGCATATTAAAATATCCCTCTTCTTCTATGCGTGCCCATTGGTCATTCCATTCATTATTTGTACTAAGTTGAACTATCTCCAGTTCTGGCCTAGTCCTATCATATACAACATTACTTTCATCGCTTGTAGAGGTTGTGCCAACTCCAGGATTTCCTCTGATATCTGTGAATGATACTATATTAAATCCAATCACACCTTCTTCATCTTGATTGGTCATTAAATAGGATGCTAGCCAATCATTATCATTTATATTCGTTGGGTCTGCAGAATTACTGGAAATAGTAATATCAGGTTCATTAATTACCTTACTTGCCTGAAAACTTAAGGATATTTCATCTCCTACCTTTGCCTTTGTCGAATCTGCATTATTTGATTCAATATGAATCATGGAAATAGTTGGTATAGTCTGATCTATAAATAATTTATTAATGCTTGATAATCCTTCCGTCCTATTTCCTGGCCTATCAATTATTAAGGCTTTAACTATAATGGTATCTTCATCAACGAATCCTAAAATTCCCTCTACTTGTTCTGATGAAAAAGAAAGTACCTTATTTATACCAATATCAGATTGCAAAATACCACTTGAATCGCCCAATACTTCAAAATCATTATCTCCTACCTTTGCCTTGACCTTTATCCAACCATTTTTCAAAGTACTATCGCTTTCAATTGGAATAGTAACATCTAAACCAGTGTTAGTGGAATTCCATGAATCTTGAATTTCATTTCCACCTGTAGCCCTAACGGTACCTACTGTAAATTGAGATGGTGGTGTTCGATCAAATATAACAACACTACTATTCGTCGTTGATGTAACATTTTCACCATCATTTCCAACAAGATCTTGGAATATTATTTCAAATTCTACTTCTCCTTCTGGATCTGTTATCGTAGTAAGATAATCTGCACGGAATTTTTCACAATTAAATACACTTACATTTACATCTTGATTCATAATTATCAAACTTGGTCCAGACCCTTTTCGATACAACCAATAGTTTGAATTATTTAATTCGCCAGTTTTATCATTACAAGAATAATCATAGATAACACTCCCAAAACCTTCATCGAATTTCCAATACCCAGCTAAGCCATCTTCATTACCCTCTAGTCTCCCACTAAAATTAGATAACACTTCATCAGCAGATAATGCTTTATTCCATAAAGATACTTCATCAATAGTTCCATTAAGATATGTACTTACACCTGAAGGCCTGGCCCCGGGATTATAAGTAGTCCAAAAATTAAATGCTCCAGATGAATTGTACTGACCTGTCGCCGATGCAACAAGCTGCCCATCCACAAAAAAATGTAGAGTTGTCTCTTCATTAGGATCGTAAGTAACAGATAATTTGTGCCATCCATTTGATGAAATAGTATGACTTAATGCAGTATTATTATTTACTCCCCATATCCAACCATATACCGTATTACCATTTATACTTAAAAATGGCATATTCCATCCACCTCCAGGAGGACTATCCGTAACTGTAAAAATTGGTCCATTTGTAGCTCCGGTAACATTAACCCATGCTTCAACACTTAGTGCAGTATTTTGACCAAAGTATGTACCTATTGGAGTAGATATATATTCGCTTGACCCATTAAGATTAATTGCATAATCCGCTGTTATATCTTCACTCGGATTAAAAAATAAGCTTATGGAATCATTCGCTTTTGCCCAAGTAGTATCATAGGTGTTATTACTTTCAATTGTTACCATACTCAGTATTGGAATTGTTTTATCGAAAAACACATTTGTTCCATTAGTAACCGTTTCATAGTTATTTTGATTTCCAAAAGAATCAATCGCAGTTATTTCAAAAGATACATCTCCTTCATTATCCGATTCATTCAATTCATAAGTCGCTTGATATTTTTTATCTCCAATTTTCGTTACATCAGCAGAATTACCTAATATAGAAGCTATAGGCTCCTGCATATTTTCATCAAAAATCATGTCAATGGTAACTAGGTCACCAGTTTTTGCCAAATGTGAATAAGCATTGTCAGAATTGATATTTGTAAGGATTGGCTGATTAGCAATAATATCAATATCTAATAAAGACGAACTACTTTGACCTTCAGAATAATTTCCAGCGACATCAAATAAATATGCTGATAACTCAACAGACGTATCATGACCAAAATCAATAATGGATTCAAAATCATTTTTTGATGCAGACACTATCATTGACCAGTCAGTAATATCATTTGAAGTAATCGTATCTTTATCTCCAAAGGCTTCAAAATCATTCCCCCCCACACGTCCTCTAAGTTGAAAAGCGGAACCTACAATTACATCATAATCATACTCAGGCTCAGCTATATCTATGGGTGATGAGGTCTCCCATTCTGCACTGTTAATATCCCCTGTTGAAGTATTATAACCAGTGAAATCTTCAATCGTATTTCCTAATCCTTCATTCATCATCCAATAACCAACTAAACCAGTAGCATCTCCAGAGATATTCATTGCTTTAGAACTATTAATCTCTTGACGAGATCGTACTATATTCCAAAGTCTTACTTCATCAATATTCCCGTTAAAATAGTATGCATCACCGGAAAGTACAAAATTCCCGATTGTAAGTTCTGCTGGAGCATTAACCCATTGCAAGGGCCCACTAAAATTTCCTGTTTTATCATTTAGATTTCCATTTTTATAAAGACGCAATGTGTCTCCATCATACGTTGCTGCTATATGAGTCCACTGACCCTGGGTTGTACTTATTCCAGGTAATTGATTAAGATCAATAGTAGCATCATTATCTTCGGTCTGGAAAAAAAACTTACATGTGCCATTATTATATATAAAACCAAACCCTGCTTCAATATCACCATTTTTTTTTGCAATATTTAATACTCCGACATTATTATCCTGACTCCCATCTGCATTTACCCAACATTCAACAGTAAATTGAGATTCAAACTCATATTCAGTAATTCTTGGGATTATTACATTATCATCTATTCCATCAAATCTAAGAGAATTAGAAGGTACATAATTATACTCATAAACAGCTGAATCCTGAGGAATATCAATTTCAAGCTGCACATCTGTATTCGTTGTATTCCAAACACCAGAAAATGCATTTCCTCCTGATGCCGATGCTATTCCGACAGTAAAATATGGAGGATCAGAATTATCAACAATAATATACTCATCATTATTAGGTATTGGCTCAGTCACTGTTAAACCATTAATCCCTTCAAGGTCAGTAAAATCAATAGTGAATTGTATTGGCCCATCTGGATCTGATTCAGTTAATGTATATGTTGATTGCCAAGAATAACCTCCAAGATATTCAGGCTCACAATAACTTCCATTAATTGTAACATATGGTGTCCCACTAATTTCACCTTCAGAAGTAAAATCAAGATAAATAATTGTCCCATTTGTTGCTGTCGTTGAATCCTCATTTGAAGATTGAATGGTTACATTTTCTAATGCTGGTAGAGTTAAAACCTGAATATTATCAACAACCCAGCCATTAATTGCCCAAGAATTATCTCCATAAGCTGTCCAACGAACTCGCAGGTCAGCCCCTTCCTCAATAATAGCCTCAAAAGATTCTGTTCTACGTGATACATCAACATTGTCTCCTGCATCAGGTCCAATAAAGTAATCTAAAACATCAACCCAGCCTGCGCCTCCACTATATGCAACTCTTAGCCCATTCAATTCATCTTGCTGATAAAAATCAAGAAAAAAATCAAATCTGACTAAAACAGCATTATTTCCCTCTACATCAATGTACCCAGTTGTAAGGTCATGTTCAAAATTGGATTGTATTGGTTGATAGTTATACATTGCTGCAGGAGGCGTATCCTCAACTGGGTCTTGCCACATTTCACTGACTTGCCAGTTTCCTTCAGACGTATAACCATTTGGCATATAACCTGATCCAAAATCTTCAAAGTATATTACTTCACCAAATAGACCAATAAAAAGATTAATAATAATAAGTATCTTGGTCTTCATCATTCGATTATTATTTCTGCTCCTCTTTCACCATTGACCTCAATTAAATTTTCTTCATAATCAATAATTTCACATGATTGAAGATTGTAATAAATACTATCAAAACCACTCATTATTGGTGAAAATATAATATCTGCTAGATGACCAGTCCCCTCTATTTCTATTTTTACAGTATCAATGAAATAACTATATATATCTATTGTTTCATCATTATCATAGGTATAAACAAACAGAGGGGTTGATTGATTGGTATCTGTAATGAATAGCCCTGGTACTACGGTATCTAACTGCATAAGATTATTGGGAAATTGTATTTGAAGATGGACTCCTGAAAAAGGATGAGTTGAATCACCTTGAAAAACAATAAATGATCCTAAAATAATAGAGTCTATTTGAGTAACTGTCTGTGTTTTTGGATAAAAAACAATTGCGGGAGATTCAACCCCTAATTCTTCATTTGCCTTATAGTCAACTGGATTATCAAATGTTTTTTCATAAATAGTACATGAACCAATGATAATCATCATAAAAAACGATAGTATAAAACCATTTTTTGATTTCATTATCTATCCTGCAGTAGATGGTGCGTCTGAAACCCCTTGTTTATAAATATTAGACTGAGGTCTAGGGCCAAATGCCCATGCATAAATACTATTAGATATCCAACCTGTAACCGTAGTACCTGCTAAAATAATTGCTACTTTACTATATAGGACATGATTATCCCAATCTTTTTCTGCAGCGTTTCTATAATTTTCCACTTCTTGTTCATCATTTGACGCATGATATAAAATTTGATTATTCAAATAGCTTTTTGCTGATGTATCATAATTATTATAGCTGATTGCAAATGCTAAACCCAAAGATAATTCAAGTCCAGCCCAAATTCCGGCGGATAGATAATTCCCAGAATATGCTTGACCCCAACCAGGGAAAAACAAACTTCTTATAGCAGCACCAATAGGAGTTTTTTCATATATAATCTCCTCTGGGTCTAGATATAAAATAGATTCTCTTTCTTTCTCCCATTCTTTTTGCACCCTACTAATCGCATTCCCCATCCAAAGCTGAAGCTCATTAATTAATCCATTTTCATAATTTCTAATGTCAATTTTCCTTCTTTGCGCTAATCCTCCAGAACGAGTATTAAAAAGCATACCGTCAATTATTAATCGATCTGTATTTTGTTTAACTCGATTAAGAAGAATATAATTCACATTATAGTTTTCCCCTATCTCTTTAATAGTATGCATGTACTTTATTACAGAATCTTTATCTAGGTCTATTCCTTTTAAAGGGTTTTCTGCAGATGAATCAAAATAAAAAAAACCATTGCTAAAGTTTTCAGTTAAGGACTGATCTAAATCAGAAATAGAATCATTAAGTTGATTTAAAACCAAATAGGAAACATTATTTTCAAAACCAAATATTATTTTTGAAAATAAAATAAAATAAACAAAGAAGAATTTCAAAACCACTAATCCTTTTTTAATGGTTTTTTTAAGAGATAATCATATTTTTTTGGTTGATCTATTATAATAGTTTGCTCATCAATGATTTCGCCTATCTTAAAAACACGTAGAAGATGATCCCCGGCTTCAAGTTGAAGCCGTATTGACTGAACATCCCAACGATGCTCTCCATTTAATTCAAATACTAAGCCTTTTTCTTCCGTATTAAACCTGCAATCATATATTGGATTAAGAAAAAAATCTAATTCTATAGCCTGAGCAGGATTAACCAAAAGTTCGTATTCAAGAGGAGCATACCCTTTCTTTTTTATTTCAAACTTATGTACCCCCGGAGTAATACGCTCATTTCTAATAGGAGAAGATCCAAGATTCATACCATCTAAAAAAACGTCTACCTTTTTAGGTATTGTATTAATATCTAATTTTATTTGTGAAAGTAAAATTGAAGAGCAGATTTGTCCAATTATTAAATATTTTTTTTTCATTTTCTATTCAGATATTTTATATACATTTTTCATATTAAGTAATCTTAAATCGGTTCTATTTACCCAACCATCCATCATTATATTTCTATTATCATCTAATTCTACTTCAATAGAACCAAAATACTCTCCAGGGGTTACTCTGTCAACTGATATTACTTCTCCCTTTTCTAATAAAAATAGAGTTTCAGAACCGATATCGGGTCCATCTCTAAAATGGACATTACTTCTATTTGTCATGTATAATGGTTCAATCATTTCTTGGCTAGGACCTAATGAAACATCTAACTTAATCTTTCTATTCATTCCAAAATCAAGTTTTTTTGTATAAGGTTTGAAAATAAGATTTGACCCTGCAACAATACGTAAATATTCTGCAAACCTATATTCACCTGGTATAGCTATTTGGTAGAATCCTTTCTGGTTTGATTTTGTTTTGTATATGACATTATCAAAATTTTGTATTGAAATATCTACATCTGAAAGGATACTATCGTTCAGATTTAAGCTTGTTTTACCAGAAACGATTAATTGACCAATTCTAATAGTTTTTGGAGGAAGAACCATACGACCAAAACGAATTCCTTTAAATCTTACATTAACCGGGTCAAAATTTTGATCTTGAGGAATTATTTTTATTAAGTTTGTATTATTTTGAATATCAAGAACACCCTGAGGAAGATATGCTAAAAATTCTCTAGGGGCTTCTTGTAAAATAGATATAATAGGATGAATAGTATCCCCTTGTGCGTATACTTTAAATAAAATATTATCTGGTATAGCTGCATCATAGCGAATAGGAAGGATAAGTTGTATTTCTCCATATTCATATGTGACCGATATCAATGGTTGCCGATCATTATATATTATATCTGGATATAGAGGTCCTTTGAAATATGAACAACCAGTACATATAATAATAAATAGAACTAAAAAATAATTTTTTCTGTTTGATAACATATTTAACATTAAAATATATTTATTTTCTCCAAACCATGATTAACCAAAATGTATTAATATTGAAATCTAAAAATATTATTCAAAGTGAACTCCGCTTTTGGATGTATTATCGCAATCCTAGAAGTTTAAACTTTATTTTTTGTTTAATCCAAGTAATTCATCGCAATGAAATAAAAAAACTATTCTCCCGTAAATAAAGAAAATCAAATATTGTATTAAAAACTAGAGATATTTTGTGACAAACTTAATTACCCTTTTTGTCCAATCTGTATAGGGAGGAAATGTAAGTCCTATCATACTCATTGAACCATTTTTTTGTATTGATCGTTGATTAGAAAAATCAATAAAGCCTTCATAACCATGCGATCTGCCCAAACCACTTGTATTAACCCCTCCAAATGGAAGATTAAGGTTTAAAAAATGAGATTTCACTTCATTTATCACCATCCCTCCAGAGGATGTATTATCAGAAATATATTGTATATTTTTCTTTGATTCTGAGAAAATATACAAGGCGAGTGGTTTTGATCCTTTATTGATAATATCCTTACATTGATTTAATGATTCATAACCAAGAACAGGCAATAACGGCCCAAATATTTCTTCATTCATGATATCCATATCTAAAGAAACTGAATCTAAAATGGTTGGCTCAATAAATAAATCAGTTTTATTTCTATTACCTCCATGAGCAATACTTGCACCATTTTTAATAGCAGACAAGAGTAATTTTTCCAATCTATCCCAATGCTGTTTATTTACAATTCTTGCAAAATCTAAAGATTTACTTTTTTCTTCATAAGTTGGACCATATACATAATCAATGCGTTTTGATAATTCATAAATCAAATCATCTTTTATACTATTATGTATTAGTAAATAATCTGGAGCAATGCATGATTGTCCTAGATTTAAACATTTACCCCAGACCAATTTATTTACAGTCATTTTTATTTTTGCAGTTTTATCTATGATTGTAGGTGATTTCCCACCTAATTCAAGCGTAAGACCAGAAAGGTGTCTAGCTGCTTCTTTCATTACAACCTTACCTATAGTTGGACTGCCTGTAAAAAAGATATGATGGAATGGATATTGTAATAATTCTTTTGATATCTTTTTATCTCCTTGTATAACACAGACATGGTGCTTAGGAAAAATATCGACAATCATAGCTTGGATTAAATGACTAACATTAGGGGTCATTTCTGAGGGTTTGACAATTATCCTATTTCCTGCAGCTAATGAAGAAATAATTGGCCCAACAGTAAGATTAAAAGGAAAATTCCAAGGTGCAATTATCAAAACCACTCCTTTTGGTTCATAAATAACCCAAGAAGAAGCAGTTACTAAAGAAAGGGTTGAAACACCCCTTCTCTTTGGCTTCATCCATTTTTTAAGATTTTTCTTTGCTTTTTTTATTTCTGATAAAACATACCATATCTCAGCTATTTCAACTTCCGATTCGGGTTTATGCAGATCTTGGAAATGAGCATCAATTATTCTTTTTTTATATGTAATAATCCATTTTTCTAACTTTATTAAATATTTTATACGTTGTTTATATGTTAAAGTATCTTCGTTTTCCATTTGTGAGGAAAAAATAGATTTTATATTTTCTTCTGATTGCATATTTATGGGCTATAAACTACATCCATGTATAAAATATTTAAAATCATTGTATCAATAAAATTAAACTATATTTAAATATTTATTTAAAGGTATCTGTTCCAAAGGTTGTAGCCAATTTA